>ERZ772956.1659-NODE-1659-length-14939-cov-26.206060_pt1 | contig 14939 bp, 15 predicted proteins | sample MGYA00580683_ERZ772956 | MGnify/ENA primary metagenome ERZ772956 (study PRJEB29015, sample SAMEA2738077) | human oral metagenome | biome: human oral; feature: human-associated habitat; material: saliva | place: China | collected 2212 ... | reverse complement strand
TAATTCATCCCACCACTTATAGAAGTGGGGGACTTCTTACTCACGGCTTGTTAAAAAAACTAGGATAAACCTAGTTCTCTTTTTTGTTTAGCATTAGTAAGCCACCAAGTAGTGCAAGAATCGTGATTGATAGTGATAATAAAATATTTGTTTTTATACCAGTCTCAATGATGTTCTTTTTGCTGCTCGTTGTTTCTTCTGTTGTATTCTCGTTACTATTTTGTGTTTCTGTTGTTGATTCTGGTTTAGGATCCGTTGGTGTAGCTGACTCTCCTGGCTTTTCTGCTGGGCTAGATGGTTCTTCAGGTGCTGCTGGGGTATCTGGCTGCTCTGGTGTAGGGTCAGCAGGCACTACAGGTTGGTCTTCTACTGGTGTTTCAGGTGTAGGATCCGCTGGTGTTACAGGGGCTTCTGGTTCAGGTGTAGGTACAGCTGGTGTTTCCTCTACTGGAGTAGTAGGTGTTCCTGGCTGTTCTGGACTAGGAGTCTCTGGTTGAACTGGTGTTTCAGGTGTTGGTGTTGGGTCAGCTGGTGTTTCAGGTGTTGGGTTTGTTGGGTTAGCTGGTGTTGGATCTTCATCGTTACCGCCATTTACATTACCAGAATCGCCTGGATTTGTTGGATTTACAGGAGTTTCAGGCTCTGGTGTAGGTGTTGGATCTGCTGGAGTTTCTGGTTGAGTAGGTGTTTCTGGTTGAACTGGTGTTTCATCAACTGGGTTAGCAGGTGTTGCTGGTTGCTCTGGTTCTGGTGTAGGAGTAGGAGCAGTAACTTTCTTGTAGACGTGAACTGTATCACCATTTTCTGCTATACGAGTTTCTACGAATTCGTATCCTTCAAACGCTTCCTTATCATGTACACCATATTCCTTAGTTTTTAGTTCTGTACCATCTTCTGTAACATATTGAGTATAGTCAATACCTACATGTAACATTCTTGTTTTAGGATCGACTGAACCACCTTCAACAAATGTAGCCATTCCCCAATCACGGACAAAGAATGCATCCTTTTGAATTGACGAAGTGCTAAATAGGTCCTTTAAATCGTTGTAAATGAAATCAGCATCATAATCTAAATATCTACTACCTAAATCATCGCCAATTGTGAGATTGAATGTGCCAATCTTATTACCGATTTCGCCCTGTGTGATTTCTACAACTTCACCTTGCTTTAAGTTTTCATCAATCTCGGCAATTGTATCATAAGGGATTTCCTCGTTTACAGTTGCAGTTATCTGCCAATAACCAGTTCCACCTGTGGCAGCCATTTCCGCCGCAGCCACAATGTCATGAGTAAAGCGTGAATCCTCTGCTTCGATTGGATAGTCAAATACATATCTATTAGGGTATGCTGTCTTATCGAAACGTTCTCCATCATTAAAATCAACTGGTAAAGCAACGTTACGCTCTGTGAACTCTGTACCATCATCTGTTACAAATGTTACTTCCTTAGCGAACATATACTTACCCATAGAATAGTCTGGTCCGTATGTATCTGCAGTTGCTACATTAAGAACATCTAGGTCTTGCCAATTTTTGATGTGCAATGTTTCTCCTGCGTGGTCTCCTTCATATAATACAAAGTCATAGTTTTTATCTAACTTAGTCTTTGTTGCTCGACTTTCAAAGATAGATGTATAGTTATTTCTATTAAACTTGTAAGTGCTGTGGCTCACATTATTTGTAAGTCCTAAACTTGTTCTTGCACCGTTTACTGGTTGTGTTGCTAAAAACTCTGTTAATTTCTGACTTTCTTCTGGTGTTAAGTCAGCCTGTGCGTGTGCTTTAACTGTATTACCACACAATAATACAGATGACATTAGTAATGATGCCCCAATGCCAGCCTTCTTTGTTAAACTTTTCTTTTTCTTCTTCATCTTTTTTCTCCTCTTTTCTTAAACAATGTTTATATTGTGACACTTTTTGCCAAAATTCACAAGTGTTTTTATTTGCTTTCAAACATTAACACGTTAATCTTCTTTGTTAATGCTGTACAAGCATCTATTGCAATGATGCCCAGATCTCTAAACGGCTCAAAGCATGCATCCTCGCCAAATTCCGAACCTTTTCCATGGTACTTCGAGTTTCCAAACGAACAGTGCCAATGACCGCAAATTACAGTTTTATCCTTGAATCTATGTCCACTTTTCCAGTAAGCCATACCGTTAACCCAGCTGTACTCTTCGAAGTCTTTGCAATCTTTATCCTTATAGTCTTCTGGTAGCCAACCGTGGCAACAGACGATTTCGTTCCCGTTTTTATCCGTGAATTCAAAGTAGTCTACCAAGCTGTCCATGTATTTTGTTAATTCTTCATATTGATTGGCATATACAAAGATCGTGTTGTCATCTGCGTTCAAGCTGTTTCTGCCTGTCGCATACCTTGCGATCTCTAAAATAGTATCGACTGTCCCGTTATGCTTGTCCGCATAGTCGAATCTATGTGAGAACAAACATTTTTCAAGGTTATAATCATGGTTCCCTTTGATTAGAACTTTGTTTGGGAGTGAATTTACATACTGAATACACTTCACATTCTCTTTTCCACGATCTAATAGGTCTCCACACACTACTAACGTATCGTTAAGCTCGTCGAAGCCGTTCTTTTCTAACTCATCCTTTAATTCGGTATAGTGACCATGCACATCGCTGACTACAAAATATTTCATCTTATTTCCCTCCTAAATGTATTTCAACTTCTTATTTTCAAAATCTCCTGGGAACTTATATGTTCTAATCTCATCATTAACCTTGAGCTGTATCGTATCAGCCTTATAGCTCATTACAACGCCAATCTCTTTTCCTTCAATCTGGACTTTCGTTCCAGCCAATTTTTTAGTGATTGCTGGAGAGTATCTCTCTTTGTATCGCTTAATCGTCTGGATCATGAATTCAGATTCTGTTCCATAACATGTGATAAACAAGAAGTCTTTTGCACGAGTTGCTGCTACGTATAGAATTCTTCTTTCCTCTTCCTTTTCGCTCTTTTCGATAGCATTTCTACTTGGCAAGATGCCATCATTTACGCCGATCAAGAATACGCATTTCCATTCACAGCCCTTTGATCTGTGCATCGTAGTGATACAAACACCATTGGAATCATTTTTGTTATTTTCTTGTCGGATCATATAGATTACTCTATTTGCATAATCCAACCACTTTCCAACTGTTTCATATTTTAATGCATCATCTCTTAGTTTTTCATATTCTGCGATTGTTTCATCAACATCTTCGTTTTTAAACTCTGTAAGATTTTTTAGGTGTTTTCTATATCTTAGTTTTTCTAAGCCATTAAACACTTTTTCGCATGGTGTGTCTCTGTTGATTTCTCCTGGTCCGAACCAATTTATCATATCAAAAATAGCCTTTTCTGCAGTCGCATATTTCCAAGAATCTGGTTCAGATTTGATATATTGGATCGCATTCAACATCGCATCCGTGTTGTATTCAATATCTAAAAATGGAGTCTGCTTCAAGAATCTATTTGGTCGATTTAAAACATGCAAAAGGTTCTTATGAACGCTCTTGCCCATTGATAATTCAATATAAGCTTTAATATCATCGAAAATATAGTTTTCGTATATAGACTTAATCTCTTCTGTTGAATCGTATGGGATTCTAGCTTCTGATAAAGCTTGAACTGGTCCATCTGCTTGTCTATTGTTTCTGACTAAGATTGCCATTTCGTTAAACGCTATACCTTTTGAGTGCAGGTACTTAATTCTGCCTACAAGGTCATGCATCTCTGCCCCTTTGTTTGGGTATGCGTTATATTGGATGTGTCCTCTTTCACCATGCTTTCCACGCTCGGAAATGAAATCCTTTGGAAAACGCTTCTTGTTCTGTTTGATGATCTCATCACTAAAATTTACGATGTTCTGCGTTGAACGATAGTTTGTGGACATTTTAATGACAGTTGCGTCTTTAAAATCTTTGTCGAAGTTCATCATTACACTTGAATTTGCACCTCTAAAGGAATAAATGCACTGGTCATCATCACCGACGACACAAATGTTTCTTGTTCTCTTGCTGAGGTTGTACAGGATGTCACGTTGAATTTCGTTTGTATCCTGATACTCGTCAACCATAATATAATCAAAAACATTCTGCCACTTCTTTAAAATTTGTGTGTTTTCGTCTAACAATCTTTGACACTTTGTTAACATGTCATCAAAATCTATTCTGTTTGTTATCTTCTTTTCGTTTTCGTAAGCCTTGAACACTTGCAAAAAGAACTCTGTTTCACATGATTTTGCTTTATATGTTTTCATGTTTAGATAACTATTTTTGATCAACGAAATTTCGTTTAAGATGTTTTTCGTGAGTTCCCAAGCATCTGCTACATTTGGATTATCCTTAACAAAGTTTAAGATGAAATCACGCTTTTCGTTTTCATCCATGATGTTTTCCTTGTCATATCCTAGCTCTTCCTTGAGAATTCTAAAACACAAGGAGTGAATTGTTGTAAACTCTACACCGCTAATCTTATCTAGTTCTGCCTGATCCTTGCCCTTGATCTTGTTGGCATATCTTGCTTTCATGTCATCTGCAGCACTTTTTGAGAAAGTTACCATTAAGACTCTTTCTGGCTGTACACCATGCTTTAAGATATTTTCGATTCTTCGAATTAAAGTTGTTGTTTTTCCCGAACCAGGACAGGAAATAACCATAACTGGTCCAGATATTTTTTCTATTACTTCTTCTTGTGAGGCGTTCTTTTTAAAATTTTCCATTCTGGTTCCTTTCTTTCTTTTTTTATATTTTTGCTATCCTGTTTTACATCCAAATATGTTCTTTACCAAATTTTTCTGCACGGTACCTTTCCAAACGTTCCAATAATGGTCCCGCATTTTTTAATAGATTTTTGTATTTTTCTCTATGCCAATTTTGAATCTCGAATATGCTTGCATCTTTTAGTTCATCTGGCTTTTCTGTAAATTCAACCTCTTCGTAACAGTCCACCATATATTTGCCATTACCAATATGCACTAGATCTGTTGTGAAGTCTGGATATGCCGTCATTTCTGAACCGATTTTTTCCAAATTCTTGTAGTGATTGAACCTTTCTTCAGGCGTTGCAAATTCATATTGCATTTCATTTCCGTATTCTAATAATGAATCTGGGTTCTTTTTTCTATATTCTTGGATTTCTTCAATGTTTGATTTGAGTCCCTTTAATAAGAAGATTCTTGCCAATCTATTTTTTCTCTTTTTGAATAATAGTTCGGTATAATACTGTTCCGAGTCGTGTTTCGTTGGGTCGAGAGTCGGCTTGATAGCTTCTATTTCCTTAAAGTATTCTGCGGATTCTGGGGTTGCTAACATTCTACGCTTTTTTAGTTCAATATCTAACATTTGCTCAAACCGATCTTCCCACATTAGTTCTGATTTCTTAATTCTGTAATCTTTTCCTACTCTGTAAGCATTTTCTAGGTTATAAAGTGTTATATCTATTGTTCTAAATGTATATATCTTTGTTCCATTTGAGCGTTTAATACCTTCTAAATCTTCCATATTGATAGGCGGGAAGGCTTTTTCGATAGACACTTTTCCAGATACAACATCTTCATATTTTGGAAGAGGAATAGATATTCCAACTGTATTTTTTCTTATCAACTCTTGTTTTCGCTGCCGTTCTTTTTCTTGTCGCTCTTCTTCCATTTTCTCGTACTTTTCTATGGCATCTATATCTTCGATCTTCTTCTTTTTTTCTTGATATATGCCGTTGTTGATTTCTTTTCCAGTGAGATGCTTCATCTCCTTGTTAATCGCACGTTTTAGTTCTCCGAATGTGAAATAGTCTTCTGGGAGGTATGTGCGGTGGCGTAAAAAGTCGTCTAAAAATTTCATTAGATCGGATTTTAGCAAGTATTCTTTTTTCTCAGACTCTAGTTCTATGTGACGGTCTTTGTACTTCATGCATTTCCTCCCTTATACTAAAATTATATTCTTTTTAGAAATCATTGTCAATCAATATCATCGTCTTCTTCTTGGATTCTATTGCTGTTCATTTTACCAGTCAATAAGCTTGTTTCTCCTTCAGAGTAAATTGCTGGTTTATCATCTATATCAATGCTATCTGGTGTTGGATCATCATAAGAAATGTTTGTATTTAGGCTTGGGACGGAAATGTTGTTCATGTTGATACTTTCTTCTTTATTCACATTATATTCATCTAAAAAGTCATCTTCTAATTCTTCAGACTCATCTACGTAGCCATATTCGGAATCATCGTCTATTGGCTCTTCCTGAACTCGTCCAGGCTTGTTTCCAGACGTCTTTCCTGCTTTCGATGAATTCCATCTTGTAAACCAAAATAGACCAGCTATCACCACTGCAATAAGGGCTAGTCCACCAATTGGTAGTGGAGCCTCATCATCTTCTTCAGCTGTGCTACTATTCTTACCTTGTTCTGCTTTTTGGTTGTTATTTTCTTTTTGATCTTCTTGAGCAACAATGTCCTCTTTACTTCCAGCGTAATCCTTTTTTGTAAAGGTGACTGGAATGGATGTCTGTACGGACCATTTTCCATCCATTGCAGTAGCGAAATCAATCTGCAGATAATTGTCTGTCCATGTGAGTGTTGCATTTAAACTTGTCGCCTTATCCTTCATGACAACGGATGCCTTGCTAATAGGCAAAGAATCACCATTTGGAGCTAGCAATACAATTCTTGATGGAACATCCGTTTTTCCGTCTCCATCTTCGTCTGTAACGAATCTAACAATCAATGACACTGGCTTTAATGCATCATATTCCAATGTATACTCAGTTGCTTTTGCTAGGATTGCGGCGTCGCTATCTTTTGTGGTCTGAGAATCAGCTTGAGCTGTAGTGTTAGTCGTTGGCTCATTTGATTTCTGGTTTGATTTCTGTTGTTCTTCCAGCTGTTCTGCGATTGACTTGTGTTCTCCAGTTGCTGTTTCATTTTTTACATTTGCTAATGCTTCTAGCTTACTGTAATTTTTGATTGATAGTTTATCTGCCATTGAGAATTTCTGATATTCAACCATCAGGTTTGATACCTTCTGTTTTTGTTCGATCGTAAGCTGGTTTGGGTCATCTGGTAAAGAGTCGACTTCTTGTTCGAACTGCTCTATTGTTATTGCCGCATCTTCTGCCATAACTATATTTGTATTCATCTGCATTGCAATTGGGGATAACATGGATAGACTTAGTGCAAATACCGACGCTTTCAATAATTTGTTTTTCATAATAAAGCTCCCTTCTTCGTTCTCATTCTATATTATGCTATTTTACAGAAAAATAAGACCTAGTTTTCGCTAGATCTTATTCTATTATCATTGGTATTTTAGTTCTTGTTCGTTTTTCTAGCTTGACACTCCACACGACTAAAGTCGTTGGATTCTTGCTTCAAGGACCACTACATTGCTACGAGAGCTTTAGTTTTACACGGTCTCCACAAGCGTAAATTCCCGTATGTCCTACGGTATTTTGTTTATGCTTTAGGCTATAGATAGCCCTTTATTTAATATATTTATACTTGCATTAGTATCCTTGGACACATGGTTGGAACTTTAACTATATTGCTACCATACCATGCAGCCTTGTATTTAAGCATGGTGAAAAATTTGCTCCACGATACACTCGCTATGGATTTAGTGAGTTTGTGGTTACGTATCATTCCCTTAACATTAAGGTCTTCTATGCAAATAGTTTGGTTTTCACTAACAAGCATAGTTGACTGTTTCTGAAGGAAATCGTTACGCTGGTTGGTTATCTTCTCATAGATCTTAGCTACACGGATACGCTGTTTATTGCGGTTATTAGAACCTTTTTGCTTACGTGATAATCTGCGTTGTTCACGAGCAAGTTTATGCATAGACTTTTCAAGATATTTAGGGTTATTTACAACGTTGCCATTACTATCGGAGTAAAATTCTTTAATACCTACACCTATGCCTACTACGCTACCATTATTAAAGCGAGGCTCTGGATCAAAATCTACATTAAGAACTACAAAATACTTACCCGTAGGAGTTCTTTCGATCGTGACATTGTTGATGTGTCCTACTTCCATAGATTGTTTGATTTTTACACGTCTTTTAAATAATCATTAGCGTCCTTTGCAGTCACGATTTTATACCCAATCATGGTATCGTCCTTATATACTTCCAAATGAAGGAAATCTATCGTTGAGAAATCACCTTCTTTTGATAGTGTATTTTGGAACTGGTAACTAACATCTAATCTTTTGTTAAACGATGATGGTAGCGTACTAAGATACGGATTACTTAATTCTGCTACATACTGTTTAGGCTTTTCTTTATTACCACAACCTGCTAGTGTTACTAAGCACACTAATATACATAATAATTTTCTCATTTTATTCTCCTATTCAAATATAACTTTATTCTCTGCGAATAAGTCAGAATTCTTAATATTTTCTGCTGTTACTGAACCTGCTTTTACATGAACCTTCAATTCAGGACTGCAAGATTTTTGAAGACAGAACAAGCTAGATAGTTTTGAGACATTTTCAGGAAGATAAATGTCCTTCAAATTCTCTCCACTAAATGCCCAAGCGTCAATCTTTTCCACGGACTCTGGCAATACCACCTTCTCTAACGATGGTAACGAAAGCATCGAATCTTCGCAAAGAACAGCCAATGACTTGCCGAACTCAATGTATTTTAATTTCGGGTTGTTAGACAAGGCAGACTCTCTGACAGATACTAAACTGTCAGGAAGTACAATAGCCTCTACATTAGGCAGTTCAGACAAAGAGTGTGGATTGATCATCTTTACTGGTCTGCCGTTAATCTTGGAAGGCACATGCACCACTCTTGATTCTGATGTACAGCCTGTAATGTTGTAACTATTTGTATATTCGTTCCATTCGTAGGTGAAATAGTTCTTACTTGTTTCTGGGAAACTTCTAAAATTTCCCTCTGTAATCTCAACTCCAGTTAAATCTGGTTCAGGCTTTTTCTCTTCTAGCTCTTCTTTTGGTTCTATATAGAGTTTTGCACCAGTTTCAGTTGTCTTGTACTCACCTTCTCCGTCATTCTGTATTCCATCTTTTTTGGAACTATTTTCTGTTTGTTTTGTTGTAGCGTTTGATTCTGTTTGAGAGTCGTTCTTCTTGGGAGAACATCCAATAGCAAACATCATTAAAGATGCTAGTCCAATTTTGATTAGCTTATTCATTTTGTAAATCCTTCACGCTTATGATTCTTGTCATAGAATCCCGCTAATTTTTCTGCGATTGAAAGCGTCATATTGTCTAACGAATACTTGCTGTTACGGTATTTTGACAAAGAGGAAATTTGGATTCCTGTCTCCTTTGCAATCTCGTAAGAGCTAATTCCACTCTCTAATACCTTTAAAACTTTTTCTCTGATCTTTTCCATAGTTGTTTTTGTTTCCTTTCTTTTTTAGTTTGTTCCTGTTGAGCCAAAGCCGCCACGATCTTCGTTGCCCAAGTGCTTGACTTCAACAATATGAATATCTGGCTGGTTCTTCATAATCCTGAATTGGCAGATACGGTCGCCCTTCTTGATTACAGAGCCCTCTTTACGAAGGCATAGCACTGGCATCCGCCAAATATCGTTGTCGCCGCAATAACTACAATCAATGACCCCCATACTATTCGTCTGGATAATTCCCCACTTTTTGAACGTGGATGATCGAGGAACCACATGAGCCTCAAATCCTTCTGGTAATTGGATCGAAACGCCAAGGCTAATAATAGCCGATTCCATGAATTCCAATGTCACATCCTCTGCCGCACGTAGATCGAACCAGTCACCGCCCTTGATTTCTGCAATGTGTTCGATATCATCGTGATACTTTACTAAAATTGTTGCTTCCTTATTTTCCATTTAATATCCTTTCTTCTAGTTTTCTAGTGTGATCGCTATTTTCATACGCTTGAATCCTATTTCCTTGTCAATATCTTCTTCTACAGTGTATTCTATATTTTTGACTTCCTTCTGTAGTAGCTCTGCGTCATTGGCTTCTAGTTCTTTTCTTATTTCTGTCTCATTGAATCCCCTATGCGTGTAGAGTGGTAACAATGGCTGGGAAGATCCTTTTTCGCTATTGTAGTTCACATCTTCTGGCATCGCCTTTCGGTTTATCACAATAAAGAGTTTGTTTTGTTTTACGCAGTTAATATTTTTAATTTTCTTTAAAAATTTAGCAATCTCCTCTAATTCCTTTTCTAATGTCATAATATTTCTCTCTCTTCCTACATATATTATATTCTAAGAAGAAAATAAAAGCAAGTGATTTGGAAAATAAAAAAAGGCTGCATAACGCAACCTCTTTTTTTAGCCTTCAAAGACTTCTTCCCATGACAGGAAGCCACCTTCTTTACATCTTTTGGTTTCTACCGTAACTAGAAAATATAAGCCTTTATTTCTAGGTCAATTTTAGAGTTTTTCAACCCAAGGTCTTACAGTTAACCTATTCCACTTCAACTCACTCTATTTCGACGATAGCCACACAATAAAGATTGTTGCTGAAGCTTCTAATAAACAACATCCTAAAGGGAGATGCTCAACTGTCTTGCGTTGATGCATCTATATAGGATTGATTGTGTTAAAGACTTTTAACGGTGTCTTTGTAACCTTGTCCACGTCTAGCGATAACATACGAAGCTCCGACGTGAACATTGAGCTTCATGGTTGGGCAATAGAGCTGTTCTGCTAACCAAGATGTCCAGGCTGGGTTAACTTTTGTTAGTGTTACTTTGTTTTGATAGGCGGCACTTTCAATAATGTTAGTGAATTGCCGATAGGCTAAAGAATGGAGCATTTTATTATGCTGTCTGCCTTGTTTGGCTTCAGTTTTAAACCTTTTCGTTCCGAAGTCGAGATCTTCAATACAGATGTCTTTGCCTGTTTGATATGCTAATGCTGTTACATGATTCGCAATTTTTTGTAGGTCTGTTTTAGTTTTGTTGCCAGCTCTGAAACGATAAGGTAAAAATTGCGTTCGTATCAAGTGACCGTGTTGGTTCGTTTCGGATAAGGTAATAAACCCTTTATTGAAATCTAGTCCAATCGTTCCATAATCAGGATAAGTGGTAAAGCCTTTTTCATCTACTTGAATTTCAAAGGTACAATATAAGTAATATCGACCATTCTCTTTGATGATCCTATAAGATAATGGACTATTCTTGTTTTTTAGAATGGATATAATCTTATCCTTGTGATGATTGAAATAGATCTCTCCATAAATAAACTTATCTCTAGTATTAGCTGATTTGTATTTTTTGAAATCCTTACGTAATTTGATTGAAAACTGATTATTCCTTCGGTTGTATGTTAACTGTAAATTCTGGTTACAACAAACCTCTTCCTTAGCCCCGACAAATGTTATTTGGCTGTCTCGTTGTTCAATGAATCTATTGTAATTTTGTTTAAGCAACTTTTTTGTGCCAAAGCAAAGTTTTAATCTACCTGATTCTAGTTGATAATTCAAATTAACAAGCTTCTGTTTTAGACGATTTAATTTAGCCTTTTTGGAAACAATTTTTGACCTTAGATTTCGTTGTTTGATTGGTGAAACGAGCGTTCCATCTTGAAGTAACCTTGAATTATTGTTTCTCTTCTCAACTAATTTAGGAATGAGTTGCTCTTCAAGATAACTAATCTTATGCCTTAATTGATTTACTTCATATCGCTTTAGTTCTTTTAGCGAATTAAAGCGTCCTTGAGCATCTAAAATAATTGAGTTCGCAGTCCTTTTAGTGATATCATAAGAACATTGTAAGTAAGCATTAAAATTGGACTTATTAAAATTTTCTGAAGTTCTGAGAGTATAGAAAGTTTCACGTACTGCCTTAGCGTATTCACTACGAGAAGCTTCTATGTATTTGATTAGTTCTAAGTTATTCTTTTCGTGTAGCTGTGTTACTACTGTAAACTTACGCTTCTGCATTACGGCTCCTTTCTATTTAACAGTATTATCTAATCAAATTTTATCAAATAAAGTATAAAAAAAGAAGAAATAATTTATATTTCTTCTTTTTCTTCTAATACATCTTCCCAAGAAAGTATATATCCATTCTTGTCTCTTCTCGTTTCCACCCACCACAATCTTTCATATCGAGCGTAGTCGTCATCCAATTGTGAACGATACAAGCGTTTTCCGTTTTTCTCCTTGATAAATTTCATAAGTGGATTTTCGTCTGTGAAAGAGAAACTTCCATCGTCGTAAACATTATCAAGAATGTCTTCTTCACATTCATTGATGTCTGTGAACTTTGCGTTGTATACTTTACCATCCAGATACTCCTGGAATACAGATAGATCTTCATCCACCAAATCGACAAACTCGTTTTCATCCATCTTTTCTGTAGTAAATGCAAAGCCAAGAACCTTTGTTTCAGGTTTTCCTGTTGACTTCATCACCCGCAACTTTCCTGAGAACATCGCAAAAGAAACGATTTGGGAAATCTTCGCATCCTTTGCTAGTTCACGACCCATCATTTCGAAGTGATCTGAGATAAAAACAATGTCATTGTCTTCTCTGCAATGTAACGGGCAGAACTCTACGAAGTTTGCCATTGGATTGATTGGTGTTTCTTCCTTTTTAATGATTAGAACTTGCCCCTCTTGATTAACGTAGCACTTTTCCATATTTATTTTCCTCCTTTACTTGTAACGTCTCTTGTTTTGTTCTATTGTTTTTTCAAAACTTAGATACTGGTCTTTTCTTTTGATATCACTTTCAATTGCGATTGCCCATTTGTTGGATGTACATCCGAGTTGTCCAAAAATATCGCTTTGTAACTCGTAGTATTGTACTCGATCTTTGCCTCTTGGCAGTGTCTTCATGAGATCGTAGTAACCGCTGGCATTGTAAATATCTCCCATGGATTCTTCATATCCATCTGGGAACTCTACAGTTGCTGCAAATACAGAACCATTACAATATTCTGTATAATCTTCAAGATTCTTTTCTACGATATTGTAGAATTCTTCTTTGTTTTTGAGTGAGAAGTGTTCATCCTTTTTGTCCAGGTAAGCAAACCCTGTTAAAGCCCCGTTTATACGTGTTGAAAATCTCGATATGCCATGTTGGAACACCAATATTGGAGCTACCCAGAACTTGTCACCATCGTTAATACGATCGAATAATTTATGAACGCCTAAGTTTTCACATTCATATTTTTCGATCAATTTTGGATAGCCATCAAGTTCCTCTTCATACTTCTGTTGTTCTTCTTTTGAAGTGGAAAGATTTGGATAAAGAAGTTCGTCTAGTCCTTCCCAATTTTCATTTTCTGTCATTTTGTGATTACCACATGAAATGAATTTGATCGAATAACACTCTTCTTCTAATGGATTTAGTGGTTCTGGATCCTGTGATATAGTCAAAATCTCGTTGTTCTCGTTGATATAAATCATATTTAATTTTCCTCCTTAGCCTACTGGCTTTATTATATAAAACCTTAATCAGCAATGTTCTCCATGACATCAGATTAAAGTACACCATTATTATGTTATACAAAGGAAAATAAAAAAGGTCACCATTATTAGTGACCGTAAAGAGAGATAATTCTTTGGGAGTTTCACCCAAAGCTAGAGAGTTACATTGGGGTTTCCAATGTTTTTCATGCCTTGACAACCTTAAACTACATAGCACAGAGGGCTTCCCCTTACTTACGACACCACTACGGATTGAGCCATACAGAACAATGATCTGAGCCTGGAGTTGTACGTTCTCCGACTATCATTGCCAATTCCCGAAGGAACCCTTAGCTGCAACAGGATTGATACCTGCCATGTTCACCAACCATTCAGTCAAAATAGTTATTCGCATTCTACTTGTACGGATCTTTCCAGTTTGAACTGAACACGCTTTAGCTACTTACACCAACTTTCTGACGATTTATTTCGTATGTATTTCTGCATACGTTTTCTTGTGTTCTGCCACCTTGATTCGAGCTTCCTACTAACTACATGGTTTTCGACGCCACTAGGTTTTAGGATTCTAGGGTAATGCTATTCACATCACCTTTCAATTACGATTGGCACGCCTATGTTGTGCTGTATCCTCATAGTATTTAGCACTAGATCCTTGATACTCCTACCTCTGTTTCGAGCGAAGAAGCTGTCCATACACTTCAATATATAGTATGTTCAATGGTTGACTCGAAGTATCCTTCGAGCTGAGCCACATCATTCAGACCTATCCCAGAGCCATGGTCTTGGCTTTCGATTTCTCACACTGGGTTCAGTGCTACGCAGTTTAAAGTTGTCAAAGAACTTTAGCAATTGGTAATGATAGGATAAAGTAAATCGCTGGCTATCATTCCAAATTTCCGTCCACGTTATGTGGTATCGGTGCTACATCTATTATATTAACATGACGTTATTTCATTGTCAATATATTTTTGTGTTTTTTTTCTTATTTTAGTGTAACTCTGCTATTGTGAGGCTTCTTTTCTGAAATAGATCCATATCCTTCTGCGAAGTCTCTCGCCTTGTATTCTTTTCTCATCTTCCCTTCCAGTTGGGCTTCTTTTTGTGTCAATGATCTATCTAGGTGATCCACCAACTCTGACAATCTGAACCCCTGTCTTTCTAATATATTTTTCTGTAATTCTTCTAAATATGGATGCAGTTCCTTTGGGCATGTTTCTTTAATAACCTCGATTTCCCTACATACGCCCATCTTGCTAAAATATTCTCTCATTTAATTTCCTTCCTATTCATATTTCTTAAAGTGAGTATGCGTTTTTGACAATCTCGCAAATTTCGTCAAACTGATCTGCCACTGCGAGTGCTTCTATAATACTTTCCTTTGTAATTTCTTCGTAACGATTATTTAACAGTTTTACGGTGCGACCTTTGTAGACAATATCTACATATACAGTAGACCAATAGTTATTTAGGTTAATACTGATTGGTGAACTACCCCGACTTATAGAAGTCGGAGCTTCCTGCTTCAACTACCACTGCAT
>ERZ772956.1655-NODE-1655-length-14953-cov-3.233186_pt1 | contig 14953 bp, 24 predicted proteins | sample MGYA00580683_ERZ772956 | MGnify/ENA primary metagenome ERZ772956 (study PRJEB29015, sample SAMEA2738077) | human oral metagenome | biome: human oral; feature: human-associated habitat; material: saliva | place: China | collected 2212 ... | reverse complement strand
CTCCTATCAAACCAGACCCTAAGATGATGATGTAGTCTGGATGTTTTATGACGGGAAAAGTATTATAAACAAAACCATAAATTATATAGGTCACATAGAGATAACTACCGTAAATTAAAAGTCCGTTTGTGAGGGAAAGCATTTTACGAAGAACAATAAAATGGGGAAAGAAAAAAGTAAGCGCTAGGGAAAGAGCAATAGCGAGTCCATAAAAGAGGGAGAGAAGGTTTGCTAAACGCCTGCCTTCAAAGGTCATCATCTGTCTGCCATTAAAAATGAGATAAATGGTTGAAATTATAACACTCAAAGGAATGAAAAGTGCTAAGATGAGCAAAGAAAGCATTGCCAGATTTCTATTGACAAGTTGTTCCATATGCATCACAAACAAACCAGAAACGATAGCGGCAAATAAAATTAAAACGATACTAAGCAAATACGCATTGAAGAGTCGCCTTGGCTCTATATAAAACAAGACAAGAAAAAGAAGAGCAGGAAGAAGCCAAATAAGATGCAATACCATAATGTGATAACAATCCTTTCAAACAGATTCCTTTTTAGTATAGCATAAAAGTTCTTATAAAAAGTAGATTTCAAAAACAATGGACGCAAAAAATTGAAATTTTTAGTAAAAGTGTGGTATAATATTTTCATGTCTTGGGGTCGTTACGGATTCGACAGGCATTATGAGGCACATTTTGCGACTCATCGAGCGGATGTAAAGCGCCAGTTAAATATAACTGCAAAAAATAATAATTCTTACGCTTTAGCTGCCTAAAAAACAGCCAGCGTGACCAGATTTGGATCGCTCGTGTTCGATGACAGGTCTTAATAATAGCGAGATACGATTAAGTCTTGTCTAGGGACTTGATAAGAGATTAATAGACTCGCTTAGCTTTGGCTTGAGTTATGTGTCAAAGCGAAGTTAAATCCAATACATAACCTATGGTTGTAGACAAATGTGTTGGCAGGTGTTTGGACGTGGGTTCGATTCCCACCGGCTCCATTATCGCTTCTTAAAACTTCTCAAACCTTTCTAAAACGTTGATTTATCAGCGTTTTTATTTTTCTCTTTTTTAATGTTTTTTAATGTTTTTTAAATAGTTCAGACCCAAAAACAGACCCTTTTTTTAAAAAGTCTGTTTAAAAATCTATAAAATTTGCGAATTTTTCTCCGATGTCATCCTTTGCTTGTTTTGTGATATGCGTATAGATGTTCATCGTGGTTTTTAGATCAGAATGTCCGAGCCTGTGCTGGACTTGTTTCAGAGTCATTCCTGCCTCAAAGCATAAACTAGCGTGCGTGTGCCTAAAACCGTGTATAGTGATTGGCCGCAGTGGTTTATCTCTCAAAATCTGCAACAACCATTTTCTGGGAAGCGAGCTGGACATAGGCTTATCATTTTCGGATTGAAAAATATAGGTAGTGCCTGCTGCTAATCCATGTAGCTTATCTAGATAATCACGAGTCTTTTTGTCAAGACTTAAAAGTCGTTTGCTATTGGCTGTTTTAGGGTTGCCAATTTCCTCGCCGGCATACCCTCTTGTAATAGCCTTATTTACGTCCAAAGTGGCGTTTTGGTAGTCAGACCACATAAACGCCAACGTTTCCCCTTTTCGTGCGCCAGTAAGGCTTAAAATGCGAAATAAGACTATCTTACGCAAATCCTCTATATCGTTTTTGTCCAATTCCTCTAAATAACCTAAAAACTCTTTTAATTCGTCTTTGTCGTAAAAGTCAACATCCTTAGCGCTTGTGCGCTTGATTAGTGTTGTAACGCTATTTATTGGATTGGTGGTAGTATAGCCATGCCTAATCGCAAATTTGTAGATATTATTTAACAAGCCTTTTAGTTTGCGCCCGTGTACTAACTTCTTGCTCCAAGCGTTAACCTGTTCTTGTGCTTCTAAGGCAGTGATAGAAGCTATCTGACGACTTCCGAACGCAGGCATAATATGATTATATATATTTCTTTCTGTCTTGATGTACGTTGATTCCTGCACAGTATCTGCATATTCTTTCAGCCATAATTCAGCGACTTCTGAAAGTGTCGCTTGCTTTTTATTTTCTTCTGCGTTTTCGTACTCGTTTTGTAATTGCAAGATCGCTGCGCGTGCCTTTGCTTTGGTCGGGAATCCTTGGCGCTTAATATACTTATCCTTGCCATTCTCCCGACCGACATAAACCCTAAATTTATAGGCGGTAGTACCGTTCTTTTTTTTATAACTTTTTATTTCCATATTTTTTGTAAAATTTTACCGCTCATTTCGAGCGGCTTTTTTATTTTGTCTTTAATTAAAACATTCCAACTTTGCTGTATAAAAGCCAAGTTCCGTCGCTTTGTTTTTTAAATGTTAAACTTACTGATTGATATTTGCTACCATCTTCATTTTTCCACTCTGCTTCCAATTCGTCTGCTCCCTCATTTTTTGAGGTGGGTTCTCCAACCTTTGCGACAATGTCGTTGTAATTTGTGCCGCCCTCACCGGTGCTAACATCACCTTCTTTTAGCGAGTTATAATACTCTTTTGTCCACTTAAATTTTGCGTCGGCGGCTTTTTGTTTCTCTTTTTCTTTAGCTTCCTCTTTGCTATAAGATTTTTCGATAGATTGTGATGTTTTTTTAACTTCTTTAGCCGCATTATCTACAGCCGCGCCATAAATTGACTGTGTCACAAGCACAATTACGCAAGACGCGAACGCTAACGAAGTACCAACGATTGCCAAGACTTTCTTGCGTTTTCTGTTTACAATCAAAGCGATAACTCCTAAGATTAAAGCCACAATCCCAATCATGAACGATAGGTTATTGAGGATTGGCACCCAAGAACCAATAAGAGCAATTCCGCCAAATACAATGGCTAAAATACCTAAGACTTTACTTTCATCTTGTTTCATAACAAGCAACCTCCTATCAGCTTTTATTGTGGTTCAGTTTTTGCACATATTTTTTATTTATTTTTTAACAAATCAATAAGCGTATCCAGCTTATCAGCAATTTTATCCATTTTGTCACTCATGTTCTGCTCGACTTGTATCTGCTTTTCTATTTTGTTTGCTATCACGCGCTGCAGTTTTAAGTCCGCCTTGCTCATGCCGTGCATACTTTCGTTGTGGTTGTCTTGCTTCTCGCTACAACCTCCACCGAAATTATAAGTATTTGTATTTCCGCTTCCTCCGGTTAAACCATTTACACCGTTGTTGTCGCCGTGGACAATATTGTTTCCAAACGGTTCTTTCGGAACGTCGAATCCCAAAAGCCAAGCCTCGCTAACCCCAAACGTTTTTGCTAAGAGAACCAATTTATCTTGATCGGGTTTTGATTTTCCATTTATATATTGAGATAATGCGCTTTTTCCCATTTTCACCCCGAGTTCTTTCTGATACATTTTTGATTTTTCAAGTATTTCAACTTGTCTCAACCCTTGTTCAGAAATCAATTGATTAAGTCTTTGTGTAGTTGTTTCTTTCATAAAAAAATCCTTTCTAATTATATTATACACGCTTTTTGAATTTTGTAAATAAAAAAGTTCAAAAAAATTGAATTTTTCTCTTGACAAAGTTCAAGTGTGTGATATAATTAAATCATAAAGTTCAATCAGATTGAACTAACAGAAAGGAGAATAATATGGTTTTTAACTATTCAAAGTTAAATGGTCGCATTGTTGAAAAATACGGCTCACAAGCCAAGTTTGCAGAAGCTATGGGGATTTCAGAACACAGTATTTCTCAAAAAGTCAATAATAAAACTACTTGGAAAAATACAGAAATACATAAAGCGTGCGAGTTGTTAGGCATTCCCAATAATGATGTAGGCCAGTATTTTTTTAATCGAGAAGTTCAAGAAATCTGAACTTTAGAAAGGAGGAGAGAAGATGGAATTAAATAAAGTAAATGTAACCATAAAAATAGCAAATGCAGCTGAGTTTCGCTCATTGATTGAAAAATTCAATCAAAAAGCTCGAGAGCTAAATGAAGTAGCTCATGAACTGGAATTATTCTACTTTAAAGGTGAAATTGAAAGTCAAGTTATGCAAAAAGAAAAAGAATCTATCGCCATAACGATAGATTCGAGCAAAACGGCTATTCCTCTTCCTGATGAGGAAGCTGACCGCATGAAACGCCGATTATCTGGTCTGCAAATAGATAAATAAACGGCATTTTAAAAATTTGTTTCGTTTCGAGGTAATTATAGCACAAAAAAGCCACTCACAAGTGAGTGGCACAACAAAAATAACTACTTAGATTATAACACAAAAGACAAGAAAGGGGAAGTATGCAAGAAATAGCATTATCAAATAATTTAGCGCAGATTGAAGTCCAGATACAAACGTTAGCCGAAACAGCAAATAATTCCATTTGGGAAATTGGACGAAGGTTCAATCACGTAAAAGAAAAAGATTTAACACACGGTCAATTCACCGAATGGGTTGAAAAACAAGGATTCCACATTAGAGAAGCTCAAAGGCTTATGAAAATAGCGTCCGATGTTCCAAAAACGACAACGTTGTCGCATTTGGGGGTAAACAACCTTTACCTCATAGCTACATTGCCAGACGACCAAAAGCAAGAACAAATTGAACGAATTGAGCAGGGCGACAACCCAACAGTCCGAGAGCTACAGGAATTGCGCCGACAACTCAATTTATCAAAAGCGGACAATGAAGAATTGCGCCAAAAGAACGAGCGTTTGGCAGAACAGGCTTTGAAAGGGCTTGAAAAGAAAACAGTTACTAAAGAGATTGTAAAAGAAGTCGTGCCTGATGACTACACGGCAACTAAACAGCTCAATAATACGCTTTTGGAAAAGAATAAGAACCTCGTAGATGAACTGGATTCTGTCAAGCGAAGCTTGAAACTCAAAGAAGCGTCTTATCAGTTGTTAGAAAAAGAAACATCGGAAGCGATAGCTTTAAAAGATTCACTTGAACATCTCAAGGCTGATAAGCAGAAGTTAGAAGCTAGCGTTGCTAATGTACTTGAATTAAGCAATCTAGCGACAGAATTTGAGACATTCTTTGATGAAAAGATGGCGCCGCTTCGATTCAAAGCACTTATTCAAGGAGCAGGAAAAGAAATCCAAATTGACAAAATCAGACAGTTGCTGACGCTGACAGAAAACTGGCTGTCTGAAATGAACAAAATTGTTCCTGAAAAGGGACGCACAATTGTAGAAGGGGAAATAGTAAATGAATAATACAGACGCACTCATGGAAACCGTAAAAATGCAAGGCGAGCAAGCAGTTCAGCTTGTAAACCAAAACGAAACCTTGCAGGAAATCTTAAAAGAGATGACCGGGCTAAAAGAAGAAATGGATAAAACAGCTGCAACTACCAAGCGTAGACTTGGAGAAGTTGAAAACTTAGTCTCTGAAATCGACAAGCGAGTACATATTGATGACGCAGAAGCTAGCGAGATTAAAAGCATTATTGGACGGCAAGCACACGCATTCGCTAAGGAATATTTCAGGCAAGCAGGCGTTACACCAAGCGACAATCTATTTGCGTCTAAAAAGGGGCAGTTTATCCGCTTGCAGCACTCGCGCTTAAAACATCATTTCAACGTAACGAAGTACACGCACATTAAGCACACAGAAGCGCAGCAAGCCTTTGACTTTTTGAAGTCTCTAAAATTCAGCGCATTCTCACTTTTTGAAACAAGAGAAACGCCGAAACAGAAAGAAATTATCGCGCTAGAAAATGGCGTAGCATGAGGTGTCTGATATGGTTTTAGAATTATTTGGAGAAAATTTTAAGACAGAGCTACTCAATGAATTAGTAGAGCTGAATAAGCAAGCTCTAGCAGAAGCGAAAAAGCAAGTATCAAAACAGACGACTTGGGTCGGGATTGCAGAATTGCAAGAAAAAACTGGTTGGGGACGCACAAATCTTGAATTATGGCGTGACCAAAAGAAATTTCGTTATATGCAAAAAACAAAAGGCGGTAAGTATCTATATGACTTGGAAGACGTGCAACGCTTTTGCCGGTCGTTAGCAAAATAAGGAGTTGTTAAACACCGAATGAATGCACGTTCAACTTGATTAAACATCACGTTATCTTCTTGAACAGAAAATATGGAGAAAATAAATGGTAAGAAATACATTGGAAGACGCTAATAATATTTTATTTGAGACTCTAGAGCGACTTAATGATTTAAGTTTGACGGATGAAGAACTCAAAAAAGAAATTGTTCGTGCTCATGCGATTGGAGAAGTCGCTAGTCAAATTCGAGCTACTCAAAAATTAGCTCTGGGGGTTACAGAAACCTTATCCATCATCTCAACAAAAGAGGTTACAACTCCTAAAATGTTAATCGGAAAGGGTGAGGGATAATGGATATAGTAGACCTTTATATGGAATATGGCGATTTTCGCGAAGCAGTAAAGCGTAGCGGTCTACCTGTCCATGTGGCGCACATGAAATTGTTGAAAAGCGGCTGTTTGAAAGTCCACGATAAAATACAGTTTGGGAATGCTGCTTCAAAATTAGGAGGACAAGCAGAGGAGCTTTTCCAGAAATTAGTTCCTGACGCAGTAGACGCTAATCGCTATTTTAAAAAGAATAATCCCGTTTATGACTTTATGTTTGGCAATTTGACAATTGATGTCAAATATTCTTCAAAACACACTCCGAACCGTGGAGTTGGCAATGATTATTGGGGATTCCGAGTCAAAGGTGATCAAGATTTTATCGTTGCATTTTTGGAACGAGAAAAGAAAGAAGAATTTAACAATCCAATTGTATTGCTGTTGCCGATGTCTTTTGTGGAAAACGGCGCAAAAAACACAACACTCACAGAAAGCAGCCCTTATTTTAAAGAGTTCCAGATTGAACCAGAAGAGTTACAGCCGACATTGCGGATGTACTCCGAAATGAGGGAGCAGGGGCTATTCTAATGGCAGGAGGGTTTATTTTTCTCGACGGCAATAAGCTTAATTTTTCTGCTAATAACTTAATGAGAGTAAGCGCCGATGAATTACGCTTATTCCACAAACGGAATCTAAAGCGATTAACGCCAGAGTTAACTAAATCGGAATTATTAAATATTCGTTTGGAGTTAAAAATAAAAGAGTTGGAGGATGAAAATGCAAAACCGAGAACAAATACGGCTGATTATGAACTGGGAGCGCGACCATTACAGGCTGGGGAATAAATACAAGAACAAACTGGCTAAGAAGCCGGTTGAAGTAGTCGAACAGGAATTGGCTGAGATAGCCGAAGGTTGGAAGAACATGACTTTTTCGGTCGTGCCAAAAGGCGCGATGAAGATTGAGGGCGATAAGACGACGATTTTTAAAAAAAGAGGATGAGATGAATAAAAAAGAAGCAATTGAAAAAGTAAAAACTATGACTGTTGAAACATTCTTTTCGGGGACTCTGTTTGTAAAACAACAAGAAGTGATTGCTATTATTGAGCAAATTGGTGAACCAACCTCTGGACGTGCAGAAGAAGCACCACGATATCTTCGAAATATACTAGCACGGCTGCGCGGATTGCCAGAACACGATAGAAATATCTGGCTAAAGGGCATTATGGGCGAATTTAAAAAAGATTTCAGCCACGCAAAATGGCGCGAGGGTTACGAACAGGGCAAGTTCGAGGGTGCGGTAGAAGCCAAAAAGTCAAACAAAGTAGTCGTTCCGCAGTTTGTGGCCGATTGGATTGAAGTTTGTAAAGCACATTTGACAACTAGTCTATATACTGCTATGAATCCAAATTTTATGAAAGAAAACGACCAAAGTTTCGATTTTATATTATGGATCAAAAAGACGAGCAACCAAGAAACCTTCGCCCGTGCTTGGTTAGACGGCTACGAAGTCGAGCAGGAGAAGCGGTACGTAGTAACAGACGGAAACCACCTTTATTTTAAAGAATGCCAAGAAGACGTAGAAATCGTTATACTCGCCGACGAAATGCCGGGTACTATGAATTATGTCAAAAAGTTCGACAGCAAAGATGAAGCACAGAAAGTTGCTGACGTTCTAGGGTGGAAAGTGAAGGAGGTGCAAGATGATTCCAAAATTTAGAGCGTGGGATAAGCTACGCAAGCGAATGTCTATCGTTGACAGAATATACTTCGATACCGAAGGAGTGCAGTTGAGAGACGATGGCGGTCTTTATTGGCGGAATTTTCGAAATATTACCCTCATGCAATCAACAGGTCTATTTGATAAAAATGGCACAGAAATCTTTGAGGGGGACATTGTTGGCATGAGAAAGCACATCTTAGCTAACCAACACTACTACGAGGTTTTTAAGCACAGAGGAGGAACATTTCGATTGAGAAATAAATTTTATGGTTGCGAATTATGGCTACGTCACGAGCACTGCGAAGTTCTTGGCAACATCTACGAAAATCCGGAACTGATGGAGGCGGACAATGACCCTGAAAGATAGAATTGAGAGTTTAGAAGCATTGCACGTCGTCCAAAAACGCAGATTAGCAAATACGCAGCTATGGCTTGTGTTTGTGAGTTTTATCATGTTCTTGCTTGTTGTCGGTATGATATCTGGTTACAGCAAACAGCAGACGCAAATCAAAGACCTGCAAACGGAATTAGAGCATGTGACAAACGAGCAAAAACACGTCAATCAGCGACAAGATGTGATGATTAACAAGTTTAATCAGATGTATTATGAGTACCAGCATAAAAAAATAACAGGAAAGGATAACTTTCCGGGAGGATAGAAATGAATAAAAAATATGAATTGGTAGTTGATGACACGATCTCGTTTTTAGGGAAAACATTATTTAGAATCAAAGCGAAAATTACATTTGGAAACGTTAAAGAAGGCGAACTTGGTGGCTATGTAGAAAAAGAAAGCAATCTAAGTCATCATGACAACGCCTGGGTTGGTGACAACGCCTGGGTTTGTGACAACGCTTGGGTTGGTGGTGACGCTCAGGTTGGTGACAACGCTTGGGTTGGTGGTGACGCTTGGGTTGGTGGTGACGCTCGGGTTGGTGGTGACGCTCGGGTTGAATCATTAAGGGATTATATTATTTTTAAAAATAATTGGTCTAGCGGTCGTTATTTTACTTACACAAAATCAAATAAGATGTGGAGAGTTGGTTGTTTTTATGGCACGGGTCAAGAGTTGGTTAATAAAGCTTATAAGGATAGCGAAGATAGTGGCAAACATTATGAAGCTTATGTAAAATTCGTAGAAATGTTAGAAGAGCTTGAAAATGAGTGAAATTTTAGGAGCAGTCTTCATGCTCACGCTGTTTTTCCTGATCGGTGCATTCTGTAATCATCTAGATTGGCGCAAGGAGCGCAAGAAACTAGAGCAACAGGCGCGAGAAGACGAGCGTGTAGAGCTTGAAGCTATGTACGTAGTTTGTGCAATCGAGCACGACCGCAGAGAGCGTGCGCGGAAATTGGCAGAGGCGAGAAAGCACAGCACGAAGTCGTTTATAGTTGAGGGGGTGGGATGATGAAAAAATACAAAGCGTCAAAATTCATTTTATCCAGTTTTTTTACAATGCCGTATGCTCTTTTTGACAACCCTTATTATTCAAACGTCTCAAACGAGGCTAAACTATTATACGGCCTCGTCATAGACAGAATTTCTTTGTCAATAAAAAATAAAGAAGATTGGGTAGATGAAAATAACGAGGTTTACTGTTACTACACAAATGAGGCTATGCAAAAAATACTCAGCAGAAGCAAACCATTTGTAATTAAATTAAAAAAAGAATTACATCAAGCGGGCTTGTTGCTAGAAGTCCAACAGGGGATGAATAAGCCTAACAGAATTTACCCTCTGGAAGTAAAAACTGTTAACCCCGGAAGTAAACAGAATTTACCCCCGGAAGTAAAAACTGTTAACCCGAACCATACTAATATAAACCATACTAATATAAACCATACTGAGTTTGGGAAAAGTGCGTCTGCGGTGGGGGGGTTAAACACTTTATTTAGTAAGGGAAATAAAGATAGCATTGCTACGCCCGCCACCCCCTCTAAATTAGGAGAATTTAATAATCTGATTGTAGAGAATTTTGGGAAACAACCTAGCCCATTGCAAATTGATGAAATGCGTTATTTGATCGAGGAACATGATTTGAAAGTCCTGAAATTAGCGGTAAAAGAATGCGTGGATAATGGAAAGCCCTACTTTGCCTATATGAATACAATTTTGAACAACTGGAAGCATCAAGGGCTAGTTACAGCAGAATTAGTCAAGAACAGAGTAAAGCCACGAAGCAGAACAGGAACAGTTACTATGCTTGACGACGGTTACGATGAAAAGTTGGGTATCTAATATGGCAGGAGAATTGAGAAGCGTTAAAGACTTAAGAGCCGCCTACCTCGCAAGAACTTATCCGATTAACAAGCATTGTCCGAAACATCCCTCGGTTCTGATGATACGAACAACGAACCCTTGCACAAATAACACTTTTGAATTTTGTCCTGAATGTGGGCAAGAAGAAATCAACCGCGAATTGGAAGAGCTGGGAGCAAAAGCTGAAAGCCAAATCAGGAGTTTTAAAAGCTATGCAGTATTAGAACGAGAATCTATCATTTCCTCTAAAATAGCACAAGCGACAATCAGAAATTTCGAAATCCATACAGAGCAAGATGCAAATGCCGTGAACTTTGCTAAACGCTTTACAAGAGAATACGCTAAAGAGCGTTACGAAGGCAATGTCATTTTTCAAGGGCCGCCCGGAGTTGGCAAGAGCCACTTAGCGTTAGGCATGGCTAAGACGATTAACGAGGCTTTCCAAAAGTTTGGAAATAAAAAATCGGTCGTTTACATGCCTGTAGCAGAGTTATTCTCACGAATGAAAGAAGCGTTTAACATCAAAGACGCTCGTTGGAATGAGAAAACAACTCTTAAATTTCTGACAGACGTCGACTTCCTCGTGCTGGATGATTTAGGCAAAGAGTCAAACGTTGGAAACACAATCAAAGAGGGTAGCAGTTGGGCACAATCGTTTCTGTACCAACTTTTAGAAAATCGGACGAAGACGATTATTACAACCAATTACGCAGGAAGCCAACTAAAACAACTCTACGAGCCTAGTTTACTTGATAGGATTCTGGCAGGCAGCAAAGATAACAAATTTATTTTTAAAAACGATACAGAAAGCAGGCGCAGTATATGACGAATGTTTTAAAAGCTGGCATGTCTAATTTCGAAATGGTCGTTGTATTCTCGGAAAAATACTACGACTTGTCGGACATGCTAATAAACAAGCTGATGAAAGTTTCTGAAGAAGCATGCTTAGGAAAGCTGCAGGACATGGAACAGATGTATTTGAAAGGCGGTAAGTGGATATGTTCGAACCGATAGACGGGATTTGTTTTCGGTGCCATAACGACATCTATAAGCAGAATCCATATACACAAACAGCCGGTTACAATCCGAACAGTAAAAGCAAGGGTTGGCACACTAGCTGCCCGCATTGCCACGCCAGCTTTGTGGATTAGAAACAGACGAAAAGGAGAAATAAAATGGCATATCTACCAGAAGAGCGCGAGACGGTTATCCGCTATGATGAACTGGATAATTGTTGGTATTTTGAAACAAGTGTACGCAGACATATTACTAAGATTGAAAAGCGTATTGAACTTTATGAAATCTTAGCTGAAGAATTTGATGAAAGAGGTAATCGAATTTACATTCAAGCTAAAATGCTTGAAGCAGATGTTAGTCCGTTTGCCAAACCGAAACGAAAAATTTCGGCGGAGCAAAAACGGGCATTATCTGAACGTGCTAAAATGCGTTTTAAAGTCTCAAAATAAAGCAAGATGTTATTTCTAACGACTTAAACCATATCGCAGGTATAATTAATTCTCGAACAAAACAAAGTCTGAAAACGACAGTAGAACGTGTCGAAACGAAAGGAAAATAAAATGGTAAATAATTTAACAAAAGTATCGCACAAAGATTTTTTTAACGCACCGGCGGTAAAAGCGAAATTTCAAGAGGTGTTAAAAGGCAAAGAAAACGAGTTTGTAGCTAGCTTGCTGTCAGTTGTCACAAATAATAACTTGCTGATGAAAGCAAGCAACGAATCTATCATGACTGCAGCGATGAAAGCAGCGGTCTTAAACCTGCCGATTGAACCAAGTTTAGGTCAGGCTTACATCGTTCCTTACGGACGAGAAGCACAGTTTCAATTGGGCTACAAAGGACTGATTCAGCTTGCGCAACGGAGCGGAAAGTATAAGAGTATCAACTCAGGAGTTGTCTACAAGAGCCAATTCATCTCATACAATCCACTTTTTGAAGAATTAGAAATCGATTTTACACAACCACAAGACGAAGTTATCGGCTACTTTGCAGCTTTTAAACTGCTGAACGGATTTGAAAAAGTCACTTATTGGACGAAAGAACAAGCGTATGCCCACGGCAAACGATTTTCAAAATCCTTTAATAATGGACCTTGGAAATCAGATTTTGACGCGATGGCACAGAAAACGCTGCTTAAACAAATCATTAGTAAGTATGGTCCACTGTCAATCGAAATGGAACAAGCGATTGTTGCGGATAACGAAACCGAAAACGAAAAAGCAGCACCAATCGACGTCACCCCGCAAGAAACCGAAAGCCTTGATGACGTTCTTTGGAATCCAACCGTTTCTAAAGAGGAAAGTGTTGAGAATCCGCAAGAAGCTGCCGAAGAATCACAAAATAAAGTGGCTGTTTCCAAAACAGAAACAACCACACCAAAAGTCGACAAAGAAACGGGCGAAATTCTGGATGGCGAGCAAGGCGAATTATTTAAAGAACTTGAGGATTTGATGTGATGGTTGAATTAACACAAGAAAATTATTATCAAGACACCAGCCGTCTGTCTTACTCGCGTTACAAGTGCTACAAGCAATGCCAAGCCAAAGCTTACGCGGTCGATAACGGTATTTGGGTAGAAGAACGGGACGAAACACCGCTCTTGCTTGGAAATTATGTCCACAGCTATTTCGAGAGCGCAGAAGCGCATGAGAAATTTATGGCAGAGAATGGCGACAAGTTGCTTGCAAAAACTGGCAAGAACAAAGGGAAATTAAAGTCAGACTTTATTATAGGCGACAAGATGATTGAGAGTTTGAAAGACGATGACGGTTTCAATCGGTTATATCATGGCTATTCAAGCGACAAAGTCGAAAAAGAAATGATTGTCTATGGAAAAATCGAAGGCGTGCCGGTTAAGGGCAAACTGGATAGCGTAAACTTATCAAGAGGCTATTTTGTGGATTTAAAAACCATGAAATCAATCTATTCTGAGGAATGGAGCGCAGACCTTAAAAAGCGAGTACCAGTGGCAGTCAATAATATCTTAAACTTTGGCTATCATGGTCAGCTAGGACTGTATAGAGAACTACTCAAACAGATGATAGGGCAAGAGTTTAGACCTCTGATTGTAGCAGTCAGCAAAGAAAACGTGCCTGATAAAGACATTTTGAAAATTGATGAAGAATGGTTGGAAGAGGGCTTAGGCAACCTAAAAGCCGATATTATCGAAGTTTGGGATGTCATTCAAGGCAAGCAAAAGCCCAAAAAGTGTGGGCGTTGTGACTACTGCCGAAGCGAAAAGAAACTGAACGTAGTAATCAGCCTAAATGATTTGATAGAAATTTAAAAACAACGTGCCGTGAACCACGATAAAAGCGAACTAGAAAACGTCAGTAAAGGTCATGTGACCATGGACGAGCGACTGCCCGTATTTAGCCAAACTCACACAAAGGCAGTCGCGTTTTTTTTGGATAAAATGAAATCTCTTTTGCGATATCCGGGTAGCAAGTGGAATCTTGCTGGTAGGATAGTAGAACTATTGCCTGAACACAAAACCTACCTAGAACCCTACTTTGGTAGTGGTGCAGTACTATTTACCAAGCAACCTAGCGCGATTGAGACAGTCAACGATCTAAATGATGATGTAGTCAATCTTTTTCAGGTGATACAACAGGAACCTGAAGCGCTGGCTGAAAAAATCTTTCTGACTCCTTACAGCCGAAGGATTTATGACAATTCTTGGGAGGTTCGACCAGAGAATGAGATTGATAAAGCTCTAAATTTTGTCATACGCTCTGTTATGAGCCACGGCTTTCGAAATATCGAAAAATCTGGTTGGAAAATGGACATTAACGGCAGAGAACGAGCCTACGCAGTCAAACACTGGAATGATCTGCCCGAATTAGTCCAACAAATGACATTGCGATTAAAGAAGGTTCAGATTGAATGTAGGCCAGCGATTGAACTGATAGAAAAATATAGTCGGGAAGATGTCTGCATGTATGTAGATCCTCCCTACGTCCTTAGCACAAGGACAAGAAAGCAGTATACAGTAGAGATGGATGACCGTGACCACGAGGAGCTATTGGAAATGTTGAATCAGTCCAAAGCTAACATTCTTCTGAGCGGATATGATAGCGTCTTATATGATAAACGTTTGTCAAATTGGGAAAGGATGGAGTTCTCAGCGACTGCAGAGAAAGGGCTGCCGAGAACAGAAATTCTTTGGATGAACTATCAACCAAAAGGTCAAACAAAACTATTTTAAAAAGGAGAAAAACAAATGCAAAATAAAATCGACATACCAGGCACAACCATCAGCCTTGAAATCATAGATAAGATTATCACAGTAACAAATAAGATTAAATATGATATCCAGATGCAATTCAAGAATCAAGATGCTGAACCATCCCTTGATGAGAGCGGGGACATCTTTGAGCCGCTTTATTGGTTAGATGTGAAGGCAATCCCGAAAGAGCCGACAGAGTACCATTCAAGCTTGGGAGTCAAGGCAGAAAAACGAAACTTGGCCGAACTTCAAAAATTCTTTGAATTTATCGAAAACAACAAGCAAAACCTCTTTGACTTATGCGGTTTTAGAGGAGAACTTGAATGAGCAATCTGACATTATCACTAGACATTTCAACTACTGCTACAGGATGGGCCGTATTTCACGGCTCTGACCTTGTCCAGAGTGGTGTCTTAA
>ERZ772956.1654-NODE-1654-length-14959-cov-9.244968_pt1 | contig 14959 bp, 12 predicted proteins | sample MGYA00580683_ERZ772956 | MGnify/ENA primary metagenome ERZ772956 (study PRJEB29015, sample SAMEA2738077) | human oral metagenome | biome: human oral; feature: human-associated habitat; material: saliva | place: China | collected 2212 ... | reverse complement strand
CAGGTGCATTTGCGACTTGTGGAGTGAATTATACAGATGCTGGTATTAAGACAGCTAAGCTTGCCTACGAAGTATTACAGCCAGGATTCAAGAAGGCAGAAGAATTTATCACACTAGACGGTGGTATTATCACTGTAAATACAGAAGTAGCGGAAAAGTTAGGTGTAAATCCAGATATCTTCGCAGATTTTGGCAAAGTGGTAACAGTTGAAACAACAGGAAAGTAAGGGATACTATGCTAAGTATTTTTCAAACTACTTTAGAACTAGGTGCTTTATATGCATTTGTATCAATCGCTTTATTTATTAGTTACCGTCTGTTAGATATCGCTGATTTAACAACGGATGGAAGCTTTGTGCTCGGTATGGCAATCTCTGTATCTTGTGCATATGCTGGTCGTCCAATCTTAGGAATCCTATTAGGTATGCTTGCAGGTGGTATTGCAGGTTATATTACTGCCTTTTTACAAACACGCATGGGTGTTCCTTCCATTATTTCAGGAATCATTACAAGTACTGGATTATATACGATCAATCTCTTCGTTATGGGATGGTCAAGTCAAATATCACTTTTAAAACAAACAACAGTATTTACAATCCTAAAGAAAACAAATATTGGTGGTAGTTGGTATGCTAGCATATTTGTGATTGTTTTATTAGTACTCTGTATGATTCTATTACGTTTATTTTTATCAACTAGACTTGGATTATCCTTGCGTGCAACAGGAGATAATTGTGCGATGGTAACAGCATCTAGTGTAAATGTTAAAAATATGATTACGCTTGGACTAGTGATGGCTAATATGCTTGTTGGTCTAAGTGGAGCACTCGTTGGACAGTTCAATAAAACAAGTGATATCAATGCTGGTAGTGGGATTGTAGTGGTTGGTTTAGCTTGTTTAATCATTGGTGAATCATTGATACAAGGTAGAAAGTCATTATCACGTAATTTAACAGCTTGTTTTGTTGGTAATGTTGTATATCGAATGATTTATGCGATTATTTTGCAGACGAAGATTATCAATGTACAATCACTAAAACTAGTAACAGCTTTGATCGTTGCACTTGCAGTAGCAGCACCGACAATCAAGAAAGAACTTTCTTTTCATATGAGAAAGGGGAAATAACAAATGTTAGATATACAAAATCTTTCAGTTACATTTAATTCAGGAAGTATTGACGAAAAAAATGTACTTCATGATTTAAATTTACATGTTGAAACAGGTGAATTCATTTGTATCATTGGTTCGAATGGAGCAGGTAAATCCACCATTTTAAATACTATTGCTGGTAGTATTATCCCAGATAAAGGAAAAATCATATTGGATGATACTGATATCACTTATGTAAAAGAGTATCAACGAGCAAGTTATATTGGACGTTTATTTCAAGACCCACTAAAGGGAACTGCACCAAATATGACAATCGAAGAAAATCTAGCACTTGCATGCTTAAGTGCAAAGGAAAAGAAATCACCGTTCTCTTGGATTACAAACAAAGAGCGTGAACTATTTAAAGAACAGTTAAAAATGCTTGATATGGGGCTTGAAGATCGCATGCATACACTGGTAGGAAATCTTTCTGGAGGTCAACGCCAGGCTCTAACATTATTAATGGCAACAATTGTTCCACCAAAGTTATTACTACTAGATGAGCATACGGCAGCACTAGATCCAAAGGCAGCCGCAAAAATCATGCAACTTACCCAAGAAATTGTTAAAAAACATCATATTACATGTCTGATGGTAACTCACCAAATGCAACAAGCTTTAGAAGTTGGTGATCGTACAATCATGATGAATGATGGACATATCGTAATAGACATCAAAGGCGAACAAAGAGCAAATATGTCAGTATATGACCTAATGGAACGCTTCCATGCAAATACAGGAAGTAATCTAGCAGATGATCGTATCTTACTAGCAAAATAATGTTAGTGGATGAGAGGTAATCGCTAAAATAACTCAATAAACCCTAAATAACTGGCTAGTGAAGACACCGCATGGTGTCTTTTTTATGGGATGTGTAATGTGCATGTATTAGTTTGGACTTGAACAAATATGATGTACACGCGTAAGATATATTTATATACTGCAAGGACTAAAAATAATAAAGGATTTAAAGAAGAGGTTCTATTTATGATTATCTATTCAGGAATAAAAAGTCAATTTATGGAAGCAGTTGAAACTGCTTCTATTGCAACTCAAATAAAAGATAATATCTATGATAAAATGCATAGAAAAACAGGACTAAGCGAATTTAAATCATGGAAACAATCACTCCAATCCATGTATGTTGTTTTGACTGATTCCAAGATTCCTGATGATACGGGAATTGCAATAGAATATAATATTCCACAGACTTCTAAGCGCGTAGACTTTATTATTTCGGGGTATGATGCTGACAAGAATCCAAACGTAATAATTATAGAACTAAAACAGTGGACAGAAGTGAATGCTGTACAGGGACAAGATGCATTAGTAGAGACATTTACAGGAGGTGCACTACGCAAAGTGGTTCATCCTTCGTATCAGGCATGGTCATATAAAGTGATGATTGAAGACTATAATTCTCATGTTCAAAACTATAAGATTTCACTACATCCTTGTGCGTATTTGCATAATTACCAAAAATCTAACCCGGATAATTTAGAGCAAACTCAATATCAAGAATATATTGATGAAGCACCACTTTATACTGAGGGAGAGGTTTTAAAACTTCGAGATTTTATTAAAAAATCTGTAGTATATGGTGATGGAAAAGAAGTTTTATATAAAATAGAAAATGGTAAAATTAGGCCTTCAAAAAGTCTGCAAGATTCTATCAAGAAAATGATTGAAGGAAACCAAGAATTTGTAATGCTAGATGAGCAGAAAGTTGTGTATGAAGAGATTCTCCTGCAATCAATGAAATGTAGGGAAGACCGTAAAAAACGCACTATTATCATTGAAGGTGGACCAGGTACGGGTAAGACTGTAGTGGCAATAAACTTACTTGCCAAACTTACGCAAGAAGGACAGTTTGTTCAATATGCATCTAAGAATAGTGCACCAAGAAATGTATATGTAAAGAAACTCTCAGGCCAGAAAAAGAGTAGAATTCAAAATATGTTTAAAGGATCAGGGTCCTATGTGGATGTTGATTCAAATATTATAGATACAGTACTTTGTGATGAAGCACATAGATTAAATGAAAAATCTGGGTTATTTAACAACATGGGTGAGAATCAAATAAAGGAAATCATACATGCAAGTAGATGTAGTGTATTTTTTGTTGATGAAAGTCAGAGAGTTACCCTAAAAGATATTGGAAATATAAATGAGATAAAAAAATGGGCTAGAGAACTTGGGTCAGCAGTAACAGAACTAGAACTTGTTTCTCAGTTTCGTTGTAACGGTTCGAATGGATATCTTGCTTGGCTAGATGATACTTTAGAAATACGTCAAACTGCAAATACAGATATGAACGATATCGATTATGATATTCAAATACTTGATACACCAAATAGAGTTAGAGAATTAATTATAGAGAAGAATAAAGAAGCAAATAAAGCTCGTATTCTTGCAGGATATTGCTGGGATTGGATCAAAGAAGGAAAAGGAAAGACAGACGTATATGATATTGTGATTGGAGATTTTGGCATGAGCTGGAATCTAGATAATACACAAACATTTGCGATAGATTCAAATTCAGTAAATGAAATTGGTTGTATTCATACATCCCAAGGTTTGGAATTTGATTATGTTGGGGTGATTATAGGTGATGATATGCGCTATGAAAATGGTCATATTATTACAGATTTTACAAAACGTGCTAAAACAGACCAATCATTAAAAGGTATTAAAGCACTTTATAAAAATAATCATGAAAGAGCGTTAAAAGAGGCTGATGAAATTATCAAGAATACATATAGAACCTTAATGACTCGTGGAATGAAGGGTTGCTATGTATACTGCACAGATAGTAAACTGGCAAAATATTTGAAACAAAGCATTGGTAGAAAGAGGTAGTTTACATGAACCAGGAAATAATAGATCAGATTCTTAAGTTTAGAGATGATAGAGATTGGAAACAGTTCCATAATCCTAAGGATCTTGCAATATCTATATCACTAGAAGCAGCTGAACTTTTAGAGGTATTTCAATGGAGTGCAGAGGATGTTACATGTTCTAATAAGATTGACAAGATTAAAGAAGAACTTGCAGATGTTGCCAATTACTGTGTTCTAATGGCTGATGCATGCGGACTAGACTTGGATGAGATTATTCGAGAAAAGATTAAGAGAAATGAAGAAAAATATCCAATTGAAAAATCAAAAGGAAGTAAAAAGAAGTATACTAGATTAAAAATGGAATAATTGACGGCTTACTATTTTGAAGAAAATATAGGTTATATTATCTTGTTGTTTCTATAATAGAATATAACTTTATTTATAATAAACCAATAATCATCCTAAATAGTGAGGGAAAATAATGAAAAATTTAGATGGATTAACTTATCAAAAAGAAGATAAATATTCTGTATTTTGGGTAAAGAATTTTTCAGAAGATATCAAAGGGGCAATTAGAGAGCAGTTAGCATTAATTTGCCATGGTGTAGACAATGTTAATACGGGGCGTCGTACATATAATTATAAAAATACAGTAAAAGAATTTTTGAAGAGATATGAAAATAAACCTGACAATACTAAAGTGGGAATGATGGGTGAATTATTAGTTCACTTGATTATTCAAAACTATTTCGATGAGTACAAATCAGTCACTCCATATTTTAATATGGAAGAACGAAGCATAAAAAAAGGATATGATGCTGTTTTAACGGAAACAGATAGTCCAACTCTTTGGATTATAGAGGTTAAATCAGGAGGGATACACTTGGATAAAACTTCGGATCAAACAATTATCGATTTGATTGTAAATGCAAAGGACGATTTGAATGTAAGATTAAACAAAGAAAATAATTCTCTGTGGATGGAAGCTATTAACTGTGCAAAAATCTCTTTTGATAGTAATGATGTAATGAAACAGGCAGTCCTAGATATTTTGTTGGATTGGAGTGATGATGCTACTGAAGGAGTATATACGAGTAAAGATAAACGTGTAATATTGACAGGCGTTTTATTTTCTGATTTGGGTGATTCTATTACAATTCAAAATCTTCAGCAAAAACAAAATTGTATAGAAAGAAACGATATATTTAGCCAGATTTATGTTTTGGGAATACAAAAAGAAACCTATGAAAAGATATATCTTTTTTTGAAAGAAGAGGCTGAAGATGAAAATTAATAATTTGACGATACGAATAATAAATAATACTAACTTTCCAAAAGCATATGAAGATTTTTTGCTTAATAGAAATATGAATGAGTCAAGGTACAGGAAAATGCTTTCTCTTGCCACTTTGTTTTTAAATTCTTTAAATAAAAATATCCAAAGACTGGGATATAGAATTATCGTTATTTATTGCAATCGTACAGAGGATTATAATCCCTTATATGATATAGCAATTAATTCTGGGATTGTGCCAATTTCTCAGTTTATTGAAGAAAAATTAACTCCTGAAAACAAAAGAAATATATTCACAGAGTTTAATGCTGCAAATAACAAAAATTTTTTTGTTAATAACGTATTCTGTACTTTACAACAGAAGGAACTAATTGATTTTTATAATTATAACCAAGAGGAGTCTTTATCTGTGGTGGCTCCAACTTCATATGGTAAAACAGAATTGATAATGCATACCATTAAAGATAATAGTGGAAAAAATATATGTATAATCACACCCACAAAATCTCTTTTGACACAAACAAAGGCAAGGATCATTCGAGTAAATGGTGAAGTAAGACATAAAATTATTACTCATCCGGACATGTACAATAAAAAAGATACTCATATTTTATCGGTAATGACACAAGAACGTGTCCTAAGGTTATTGAAAAAAGATGAGAACTTTAGTTTTGATTATGTAATTATTGATGAAGCACATGGACTCTTACATAACGATAAACGAAATACTCTTTTAGCAAGTGTGATAATAATATTGTTAAAAAGGAATCCTACCACTATATTTAAGTTTCTGACGCCATTCTTGTGTGATGCAAACAATGTAAAAGTGCGATATGCAGACTATACACTAAAAACATACCAAGTTAACGAATATATTAAAACAGAAAAAATTTATTATGCAGAGTTACGTTCAGGTAAAGAAAAAAAACTGAGTTTTTATGATCAATTTTTAAATAAGTTTTATGATATACAAAATCTTCGGAGCACTAATGAATTAAAATTTATAAATGAATATGCTGGAAAGAAAAACATAGTTTATTTTAATAAACCTAAGGATATTGAAGAATTTGTTATAAATATTGTTCGTAATTACAAGACAAAGCAATCAGCTATGTTACAAAAGGCCTGTAAGAATATAGCTGAATATGTTCATCCCCAATATCGATTATTAGATGCTATTCAACGTGGGGTAATATATCACCATGGTGACGTTCCTGAACCTGTGCGGATGTATATTGAGAGATTATATGCAGAATGCAACGATATAAAATATGTGATTACCAGTTCAACTTTATTAGAGGGTATCAATTTACCTGCTGATAAAATGTTTATTTTAGATAACAAGAAGGGGCAAGGGAATCTGACTCCATCGGATTTTAAGAATCTTATCGGACGAGTTTGTAGATTTAGTCAAATTTTTGATAGCAACAATGGGTCATTAAAAAGACTTGAGCCAGAAATCTTTTTGGTGGTTGGAAAAAATTATTCCACAAATGCAAATGTAGCTAAATTTATTCAATCGGCTATGTATGTTGAAAAAAAGGTTGAAGATGAACTGAAAAATGTATTATTGGATAAAACAAATATTAATAAAGATAATAATGAGGAATTTGAAATGGCAAACGAATTTGTGGAAAATTATGAAGGAGGAATTGTTCCGAATTATAATTTACGCAAGGTTCAGACTAACGCTGGCAAGATTTGTTTTATGAATAATATTACTGAGATTGATATTTTTGCTAATGAATCTAGTATTGAAGCGGAAGCTTCCAAAATGAAAAAAAAGGGAATATTAATAGATAATACGGAATCATTATTTAAAGTGATTCATAAGATGTTTTTAATGAAATCTGAGCAAGATTCAATGAAGCGATTTGACTATAAAGAAACAAGAAATTTTTACAAGATGTTTCTTGAGTGGAGAATTACTAATACATCACTCAATCAGATGATTTCATCCTTCATGAAATATTGGAAAGGTTTACTGATTGACATAAAGAGCGATAAATTAATTTATGTTGGACGTTGGGGTGATATTACTAGAGATGGTGAGAAACCATTATGGACAGATATATCAAATAAATCTGATAAAGAATTAATTAATTTAGCAATAGTAAGAATAAAAGAGGAGCAGGATTTTTTAGAATACGTTATTCTTAAGTACATAGAGGTGTTGAATGATCTTGAATTATTAGAAGAAAAACTCTACTTAATGATTAAATATGGAACCGATGACCCAAAGATACTTACGTGTACAAGGAATGGAATTGGTTTAAGTTTAGCAAAATTGCTTGTGGAAAAATATAGTGATTTTATTAGTGTTGATATAGATAGTGATACACTAAGTTTTAGAGCAAATATTATAGAAAAGATGCAAGAAGCTGGCGAAAATGAGGTTATGATAACTGAGTTACGATTCTATTTGTAAAATAAAGAAGAAATACACTATGGAATTCCTAACTAATATAGAGATGTTTGAAGACGGAATTTTTCATTCAGATGTTTTGGTGTTTTGTGCCCTGAAGTTTATATTGAATGTGGTATTAAAATGGAAAAATGTATCTGATTCAGGCTGGTTAAGGCAAAGTGGCTGACGGATGGTTTAAGGATGGAAATGGGCTGTGATGATTAAGTAAATTTTATTGATTAACTGTAAACGCTAAATAGACAACTATATGTTAATCAATCATAAGTCATGTCATAATCACCCTAGAACCCTTAGGAATCGTGAGGGTTTGGGGGTGATTATTTTATGATAATGACAGCGGTAGAGCTAAAGGCATAGCGATGGGTATCAATTATTATGGAATGCAAAACAAGTGGTCAATCTGTTCCACAGTGGTGTAACGAACATGGAATCAACGAAAAACAATATTGGTATTATCACCGAAAGTTGCGTAACCACTTGGCGCAAGAAGTCGGTAATCATACTGATGTCTTTTCTGCAACTTTACCACGATCATCAGATGTCACATTTCAAGAATTAAAGAAACCTATTCGACATGGTTCTGCACACATTCAATTGGGCAATCATCAGATAGAGATCTATGAAGATATTTCAGATGAGCTATTACTAAAGATCATTCGGGCGGTAGCCCATGTTTAAAGAGTATTGTGGTTTTAAGAAGGTCTATATTGTATGTGGATATACAGATCTAAGAAATGGAATAGATGGGTTGGCTTCGATCATTCAGAACCATTTCTCCCTAGATCCTTTTGAAGAAGGAACGTTATTCTTGTTTTGTGGAAGAAAGACTAATCGTATGAAGGGACTGCTTTGGGAAGTAGATGGATTTGTATTATTGTATAAACGATTGGAGGAAGGAAGATTCCAATGGCCTAGAAAGACAGAAGACATAGAGAATATTAGTATCGAATAGTATCATTGGATGCTTGAAGGCATGGCATTCACACAGAGGGAGACAATTCACAAAGTAGAACGAAAGATGATACTGTAAAAAGTTATCCACAGGTTTTAATGAGAAGATAGTTCCTTCGATGTATAGGATATATGTATTTACCCTTATCATCATGATAGGATTATACCCTTGCTTACCTTTACAAAGTTGGATAAACCTCCTTAAATTGAAACTATTAACGATCTCTAGGAAAAATTACGTTGCGTATGTTTTTAAGATTCTCAAATTAATTGTTGAAAAGAGCGATATAATGAGTATGTATTTTTAGAATTATAATAGTAAGAACGACTTAGGAGTAATTGCTGTGAAAAAATTAAAAGAAATACTATTTTTAAAAAATATTAAAGGTGTTGGAAAAGCTGCAATATATGCGAAATTTTGGAACGCTCTTCAAGTATCTACTAATATAGATGGATTGATGAAAATGGTAGCAAAAGAATCAAGTTTTTCAGATGATTTAATTCAAGAAGCAAGAAGTAAAGCAGAAAAAATATATGCTGAAATAAGCGATGATTTAGATATACATATAGTGACAATTTTTGATGAGGAATATCCGGATAAACTACATATTATGGGAAACAAAAAACCATTGATTTTATATATAAAGGGAAATATGGATGTCTTAAAAATGGAAAATATATCTGTTATTGGGACAAGAAAACCTTCGGAATGGAGTGTGGTTGTTGAAAAACGACTTGTTAAGAAAATTTTGGCACTTTCTAATAGAGTTATTGTTAGTGGATTGGCACTCGGATGCGACAAGATAGCACATGAGACAACTGTTAATGAGAAGCGAATTACAGCTGCTATTATGCCATGTGGTGTTAATGTTATAGCTCCAGTAAAACATAAGAAACTTGCTGAGGATATACTTGTTACAGGCGGGTGTTTAATTTCAGAATATGAACCAAATGTTAAGGCATTTAAACAAAACTTTATTGAAAGAGATGCGATTGTGGCGGCTTTTTCAGACATTACATTAGTGGTTGAGTGTAATGAAAAAAGTGGAGCAATGCATACGGTAAAATACGCATATGAATATAAAAGACCAATTGGATGTTATTATCCGGATGACATAGGAAAAGGATCATATGGGGGAAATGAATATATGGTAAATAATCTTAATGCATTTAGGATTCTTGGAACGGAAGAACTAAAAAAGTTACTATCAATAAGGGCTGATTTTTCAGCATATTCATCTGAACGTAAAGAACCTGTACAACTTTTGTTAAGTGACTTCATAAGTGAGGTTGATGAAGACTATGGTGTTTAGATATGACGAAAATAATATAGCGTATTTACATGAATATTACCCTAAGAGATATAAAGAGCATAGTGGAGAATCGGAGAACATATTGCGGTTTAAGAATGGTGATATTAGTGCAATTATGAAATATCAAAAGGAGATATCAGAAGCTTTGGTAGATCAAGTTCATGGTGAAGTATATAAACTGAAGGGATATTTTGTAGCTGTAATTCCATCTCATCAAGTCGGAATGTATAGTATAGCTTTACTTAATGTAGTTGAATATTTATGTAATCAATTTGAGATGATAAATACAAATAATTTACTAATACGAAAAAGAAATCATGATAAATTATCTTATGGTGGAGATAGGTCTGTTGCTTCACATATAGATACAATAGAAGTTAATTCAAATATAGATATATTTGGCAAGAATATTATAATCTTAGATGATATTACAACGACGGGGAATTCAATGCTTGCAAGTTCAAAACTAATAGGCAAGCATAACGTCAATAGTATAATTAAGATAACTATAGGAAAAACCACAAGTGGGACGGAGCTATAGTTTTTTAAGTGCTGCTAAAGTATTAGTGGATTTGCTGATTTAAATCATAATTATGAACATGTTGCCCTGACCCATTAATGCTGATTAAAATAGTGTATATAAGACTATATTTGAAAAGATATCAGAACTATTTCGAATTAAAAGACATTTTAAGTAAATAAAAGGAATAGATTTGCTAAATGAATCCGATTTCTTGGATATTTTAATTATTTAAGTAAAATCAGTAATGGGTTTTAGAAAGTAAAATAGACAACTATGGATTACTGGTAATGTGGCATTTTGATGTGGTCATCCTTTTTGTCAGAAAAAAATTTGATGATTCTAATATAATGAGTAGTTCATTTATGTATTATAGAAATATTCGCTATATATCTGACTTTTTATGTTTTAATTTTTTTTGAACTGCGATTTAAAAGATGCCTGCAATGGTAAGGTGGTTATTGATATTTGAAATTTTTTATTTGATTTCTAACAGTAAACAAAAATGACCTAATAAGAATGTAGAATAATCCCGTCTTTGATAGTTATAAATGTAAAAATTACCATAAACTGCGATGTATAGAGGGTTTCTGGCACTTTTATTTTGTTGAATGGTGTAGTGTGGGATAATAGTATGGAGGTTTTATTATATCTTGGGCTCCCCACAAAAAATGAGCACTATGATTTCCTGCCCACAAATGTTTATAGACTATCTCCAACCCCATGAGATTTTAAAGTACCACAGAAAATAAACCTGTCATTCACTTTCATTTTCTGACGAAAACCAATCTATCTCTTTGTCTAAAATAGACAAGAAGTAAATTTAAATATTGTGATACTTTTATCAAGTAAACAAAGGGAGAGAACTATGAATAAACGTTTATTTGCGGCATGCTTAAGCGTAGGTATGCTACTAGCTGGATGCTCAGAGAAGAAGAGTAGTACTGTTAAAGATGGTACTTATGAGGAAACAGTTGATGGACGTAACGGAAAGATTACAGTCAGTACAACCATTTCTTCTGGAAAGATCACAAATGTAGAAGTAAAAGATAATGAAGAAACACCAGAAATTGCTGGTACTGCTATTGCAGAGTTACCAAAGAAGATTGTTGAAAAGAACAGTCCTAATGTGGATGGGGTAACTGGTGCGACAATCACTTCTGATGCGATTAAGGAAGCAGTTAAGAATGCAATTAAGACTGCTGGTGGTGATCCTGATTCATTTGGTAGTGATAGTGCACAAGCATCTGAGTCAAAGACTGAGAAGTTAACTGCTGATGTAGTTATTATTGGTGCGGGTGGTGCAGGTATTACTGCCGCATTAACAGCTCAACAAAATGGTGCACATGTAATCTTACTTGAAAAGTCAGCGAATATTGGTGGTGTATCAGTTATTGCTGGTGGGCCAATGGGTATTGACTCTAAGGAACAAAAAGAAGCAGGTGTAGCTGGCACATTTACAACACAAGAAGTACTTGCGTATTGGCAGTCTTATAACTGCTGGATGGATGATGGACAGTTGTTCTATAACATCGCTAACCGCTCTGGTGAAACAATTGACTGGTTAGAAGAAAACGGTATGGACCTTGTATATGTTGGCAATGAACAGAAAGCACATGCGAATGGATTTCCAACGTATCATGCATATGCAGATCAATCCAATAAACTTGGTTACTATCAGGCTCTATTAAAGCAGTTTGAAAATGCTGGTGGTAAGATTTACTATCAGACTCCTGCAGTAGAACTGAAGTCAGATGGCAATAAGATTACAGGTGTTGTTGCGAAGTCTTCTGATACAACATATGAAATTTCATGTGATGCAGCTGTACTTGCTACAGGTGGTTTCGGTGCGAATGCAGATGTCATTGAAAAGGAAGTTGGTTATCCACTTGTTACATTTACAACAGGTACACAGACAGGTGATGGTGCATCCATGTCACAGGCAATTGGTGCAGGTAAAGGTAAGACAATCCAACAGTACCATGGTGTAACATCTTATTCCGGAATTGAACCGGGTTCTGGTAAAGACGAGATCGCAAAGGCGATTTATCTTGCAACAAGTATTTGGGTGAATCAACGCGGCTCAAGATTTGCACCAGAAGATTTAAACTATGATACAGCTCTATCTTCAAACGCTGCTGCAACACAAGGCGAATACTATTTCTCAATCATGTCAGATGATATGGTGAAAAAAGTAGAGCAGGGTGGTTCAAAGGAATTAAATGTAGACACAGCTGTTGGATACCAACCATCATTACCACTCTTCAGTGTGAATGAACCATGGACACAGTTCCGCTCAGCACTAGAAGAAGGTGTGAAGAATGGTATCGTATACAAGGGTGATACAGTAGAAGAACTTGCTAAGGCAATGGGTGTTGATGCTAATGCGTTAAAGAAGACAATCGCAGCGTATAATACAGATTGTGCAAATGGATCTGACTCTGTTTATGGTAAAGACTCTAAGTACATGGTATCCCTTGGCGATGGTCCATTCTATGCTGTAAAGTCAAGACCAGTATCCTTAGGTGGTATTGGTGGAGTACTTGTCAACTCTAATCTAGAAGTTATCAAGCAAGATGGAACAGTTATCGGTGGTCTGTACGCAGCTGGTAATGAGATTGCGGAAATCTATAACAACTCCTATCCACTAGTTGAGGGTGTTACATTAATGACAGCTCTAACAGGTGGAAGAATCTGTGGAGAATCTGCAGCAGAATACGCAACAAAATAATTCCCTCTGGAGAAATCGTAAGATTTCTCCTTTTTCAATGTTAGAATAGTACTATGAAAAAAGAAGAACTATTTGATTTAATCCATGAGTGTACAACTCTTGATATCTTTATTGCAAAGGTTGCCAAACTTATTTGTAATCCGATTTGGATTACGAATGATGCGTATGAGTTAGTTGCTTGTTCAAAAGAACCAAATGCATATCGATATCTTTCCTTTTTACAGGATACAAAGCATAAGAGTGAATTTGTAAAAAGATTAATTGGAATTGGTTTGTTAAATGAGAATGGGATTAAGAAACCAATGCGTATCTTTGATACGGAATATCAGAAAGATGTGTATGTCGTTGATATCTTTGCAAAGAAAAAAGCAATTGCGAAATTAGCAGTTGCGATTGAACATGAGATGAGTGAAGAGGATGTACAGTTATTGGCGGATGCTTTATCCGTGTATCTACGTCATCAACTTACAAATTCCGGTACAAAGCGAGAACAGGCTTTTACTTTATTGTTACAGAAAGATCAAGAAAGCCAGCAATTGGGCTATGATTTATTAATTGAAAGTGGCTATGTTGTAAAAGGTACATACATGCTTGCATATGTTAATACGACTATTGTAAATCGCATTACAGTACTTAGTTCTTTTTTAAGTGAGATACAAAAGGGATATCCAAGTCTACTTGGAGGGATAGTAAATGAGCAGTGCTATATTCTTTTGCCAACGTCACATAGGATTGATTTAAAACACTATCCAGATCTTTACGTTGGATATAGTATGGCATTCGAGAAGTTTGATTCTTTATATGGTTATGCAAAACAGGCAGAATATGCTGGTCAGATATATCGTAAGAGGGAAACTCATTTTGAAACAGTTATGGATACTTTTATATGCCATCAACTTGAAAATCATCTACCTTTATCTACGTTAGTTGACCAAAGAATTCAAAACTTAATTGCGTATGATAAACAGTATGAGACAAAATACTATGAGACATTGTGTATGTATGTTAACTCTCAATACTCAAAACAAAAGACTGCAGAAAGATTATATATTCATCTCAATACTGTTAAGTATCGTCTTCAACAGATTGAAAAATTATTCGATATTGATTTTGAAAAAGACGAGAAATTGATACGGTTGGCAATGTTAGTACATCATCATTAATTTTTAATAGTGTTTGACTTTTCAAAATAAAAAAAGAAGTATACTATTAATGTGTTAGTTATAGTTAACTGAAGGAGCGTAAATATGAATCTTTCAACATTAGTAGTATTATTGGTCATTGTTGTAATCATTGCATTTGATATTCGTTATGTGATGAAAAACGGAGTAAGCTCCTGTAGTGGAGATTGTAGTTCGGGTTGTCATTCTTCCTGTCATTGGGTAGGTGATATCAAAAAGGCACAACGCAATATCCGTATTCAAAATAAGATAAAGTCCTTGTTAGGATTATCGAAGTAAATCATAAGCCACTACGGTGGTTTTTCTTTTTGCTTTCTTGCAAGCGCTAGTATATGGGTGTAGGCTATATGTAGATGTTTCAACGACAATCATTACCAACCAAAATCATTCATAATTTTTAGTGGGGAAGAAAATGAAACAGAATACAAAGTTATTGCATGGTTACACTGTATTAGATCAATATACTGGTGCTGCTAGCATACCAATCTACCAAACGTCCACGTTTCATAATACAGAGTTGTATTGTGATGAACAAAAGTATTTATACACCC
>ERZ772956.1652-NODE-1652-length-14964-cov-4.388289_pt1 | contig 14964 bp, 14 predicted proteins | sample MGYA00580683_ERZ772956 | MGnify/ENA primary metagenome ERZ772956 (study PRJEB29015, sample SAMEA2738077) | human oral metagenome | biome: human oral; feature: human-associated habitat; material: saliva | place: China | collected 2212 ... | reverse complement strand
GAGTCTTATCCACATGAGCTTTCTGGTGGTCAGCGTCAGCGTGTTCTGATTGCTATGGCACTTACCCGCGATCCTTCACTGGTTATCTGCGACGAGCCAACAACCGCTCTGGACGTTACTGTTCAGAAGCAGGTTATCAAGCTCTTGAATGACCTCCAGCGTCGTCTTGGCTTCGCAATGATCTTTGTTAGCCACGACCTTGCACTTGTTGCAGAGGTTGCTTCTGAGATTACCGTTATGTACGCAGGTCAGGTTATTGAGCAGGCAGCTACTACTGAGCTTCTGACCAATCCTGTTCACGAGTATACCCGCGGTCTTCTCGGCTCTGTTCTTTCCATTGAGGAAGGCGCACAGGACGGTACCAGGCTTCATCAGGTACCAGGTTCTGTTCCTTCTCCAGAAGACTTCCCAGCAGGCGATAGGTTTGCTCCTCGTTCAAGTCACCCAGATCTGGGTCTTGAGGTTCACCCTGTTATCAAGGAGATTCCTGGTAAGCACCATCGTTTCTCCGAGCTGCCTGATGAATATCTGAAGGAGCATGGTCTTGTGCCTTACCTTGAGCGTTCTCAAAAGGAGGTGAGGTAAATGGCTACAACAACTGAAGAGCAGCCAATTATCTTCCTCGATGACATTTCGGTTACGTTTAAAACGCGTACGGGTTCAATCTTTAAGCCTAATAAGGTTCACGCTGTACAGAATGTTTCTCTCAAGCTTATGCCTGGTGAGACCATTGGTATTGTTGGCGAGTCTGGCTGCGGAAAGTCCACTACTGCAAATGTCATGTGTGGCCTTCAGTCACCAACGTCTGGCCATGTGTACTTCAAGGGAATGGATGTTACCAAGCGTACTCCAGAGCTCAGGAAACAGATTGGACGCGTTGTCTCCGTTGTCTTCCAGGACCCAGCAACTGCTCTTAACCCTCGTATGATTGTTAAAGACCAGCTCATGGATCCACTGCTCGTGCATAAGGTAGGAACAGAAGAGGAGCGAGAAGCCCGTATCAATGAGCTTGTTGGACTGGTGGGACTTCCACATTCCGCACTTCGCGCCCTTCCTGGTCAGCTCTCTGGTGGTCAGCGTCAGCGTGTTGCAATTGCACGTGCGCTTTCTCTGAACCCATCGGCAATCATTGCTGACGAGCCTACTTCCGCACTGGACGTTTCTGTTCGTGCACAGATCTTGAACCTGCTCACCGACCTCAAGTCTGAGTTGGGTCTCTCAATGATCTTTATTTCGCACGATATTCAGACTGTTCGCTATGTTTCTGACCGCATCATTGTTATGAATCACGGTCAGATTATGGAAGATGGTCCTGCTAAACAGGTCTTTGAGCATCCAACAGACCCTTACACTAAGACGCTTTTGGGTGCTGCGCCATCTCTGCTTCATCCTAAACTGGGTGAGTAGCGCTTACGTTTTGTTCGATTAGAGCGCAGCTTAGGCTGCGCTCTTTTAGCTTGTTAGGTGGAGAAATGCACCAAGAAACGCTTGAGCTGACAGAGTTGAAGGCAGCTCATGCTTTGACGCCCTATCCTTCAGATTTTGAGGAGTTTTGGACGGCGAGAATGGAGGAAGCAGATAATGCTCCTTTAAGCTGGCAAATTGCTCCTTCAACAGAGGTTACGTCAACTGCTTTAGCTCATTTTTTTGACCTAACATTTGTGGGTATTGATGGCGCAGAAGTCTACGCAAAGTATCTGCGTCCGCAAACTGTTTCAGGCGTGCAAACTCCACTAGTTCTACAGTTCCATGGCTATCCAGGGGCTTCTCGCAGTTGGTTTGAGCAGAGCTCATTTTTAGGCTTGGGCTGTTCGCTGATTGCACTGGACAACCCTGGACAGGGTGGCCGTAGCTTGGACGGAAGCTCTTATAAGAGCACTACCGTCTCAGGTCATTTGGTGCTTGGACTGGATGGGCCAGTAGAGGATCTTTACTTCGTTCATCTGTATCAGAACATTCGCTTGCTCTGCAGAATTGTTCGCCAGCTTGAAGGAATTGATACAGATCGCGTTTTTGTAAACGGCGCCTCCCAGGGTGGCGGAATCGTTCTTGCTACCTGCGCACTTAATCAGGATCTTATTAATAGGGCAGCAATTCTTTATCCCTTCCTCACTGATTTTAGGTGTGTGTGGGAGCTTAATGCTGACGAGGTAGCCTACGAGGGTATTCGCTATTATTCTCGCTGGTTTGATGCAGATGGCTCTCGTGTCGATGAGGTTTTTGCAAAGCTTGCCTACATTGATTCAGCTAATTTTGCACGCCTGGTTACCTGTCCTGTGCTTTTTGGTACTGGACTTGATGACCCCGTAGTTCCTCCCGAGGCTCAGTTTGCTGCCTACAATGCTCTGACCTGTCCAAAGAGGCATCTGCTGTATCCAGGCTACGCGCATGAAGAGATTGGTGATTTTGACGATAAGGTCATTGATTTCTTTTGCTCAGCGGATGGTGTCTCTGCACTTGAGTTTTTGGACTCATCATTTCCCAATCAGGTTGAGGGCGAGGTGACGGCGTGAGGGGCTTAACACAAAGGCTTGAAGATGCCCGTTCTTATCGCGGTGCGTGGCTGAGACCATCAAACTTTGAATCATTTTGGGAAACGTCTGTAGCATTTGCACAAAACGCCCAGGTAGAGAGTATGGTTGAGCTTCCGTCCGCCACTCAGACAGCAACATTTAAGCGCATCACGTTCTCCTCAACTGACCAGACTCAGCTGAGTGCTCGCGTCATTCTTCCAGCAGGTGTGTCGGTGGCTGAACCGCTAACTCCAGCAGAGCTGCCCGCATCGACAGAACTGCCTGCAGTGGTGCTCTTCTCCGATCTTGGTCGGGGAGTGCGCAGTTGGCTCCATCTTCTTCGCTTTACGGCGCTTCGCCTGCCTGTTGTGGCTCTGGAGGCTCGTCCGTGTGAGCCTCAACTCAAAGACGCCTGGAGGGGAGCGCTTGCCGCAGAGGAGCTTGCCCATGCCCTCATCAATCCTGCTAGCGCTGCAGCTTCCCCGCTCAAGCAGCTCATCGATGACGCACTGGTTACCACTTCGGTTGCCTCGCATTTCCTTGGTCGTACCGCCATCACCTGGGGAGAAGGTCTGGGCGGCTCGCAGGCTTTGTTTGCAGCAGCACTTCTGCCCAAGGCAGTGATCGCTACTATGGCGCTGAACCCTTTCTTTGCTGACAACGCAACAACCCTGCGCTCGCATGTCGGGTGCGGAGACACCCCGCAGTCAGATGCAGCTATCGACGCGGTCGGTCTTCTCGACAGCGCGTGTGCGGCAGAGCTTATTCGTGTACCTGCGCTTATTGGTACAGCTCTGCTGGACCAAAGTGCTCCGATTGAGGGAACATTTGCGCTGTACAATCGTCTGCCAGGACAGAAGGAAATGCGCGTGTACCCCAAGTTTGGCCACGAGCGCATCAATCAGTTTGAGAACGAACAAATCAACTATATACGTGAGGTTATATCGGCACTCTAACGTAACCGAGCGGACTATAATTACGTAGGTTATTTGAATATTCAATTGACCAGGTATTCGGTCAGTTTGTTCAGTACATTGTTGTATGAAACTAGTTGGATTTTCCAACGTGTGAAAGGATAAAGGATGTCCAGTAACGTACCATTTAGCGGTGTTATTCCACCAGTTGTTACCCCTAACACTCCAGACCACCAGCTTGATATCGTGTCTTTTGAGCGCTCCATTAATCGCCTTATTGAGGCGGGAGTTGATGGTCTATTCTTCCTCGGCTCTTCTGGCGAGGTTGTCTTTGCAACTGATGAGCGTCGCGATCAGATTGTACGCGAGGCTGTTCGAATTGTTGACCACCGTGTTCCGGTCCTTGTGGGCATCATTGATACCGAGACCGAGCGCGTCTTGGAGCACGGCCGTCGTGCCCTCGCACTGGGCGCAGATGCTCTTGTAGCAACCGCTCCTTTCTACGCACTTTGCGGCCCAGCTGATGTTGAGGAGCACTTCCGCATTCTCCACCAAGAGCTGGATGCACCTCTGTTTGCGTACGATATTCCTGTCTGCGTTCACACTAAGCTCTCTTGGAAGATGCTTGCTCGCCTGGGCGCAGAGGGCGTTCTTGCAGGTGTTAAGGACTCTTCTGGTGACGATGTCTCCTTCAGGTATCTTGTTCAGGAGAACGAGAAGAACGGTCATCCTCTGACCCTTCTGACCGGCCATGAGATTGTTGTCGACGGCGCTCTGCTATCTGGCGCAGATGGTTCTGTACCAGGTCTTGCTAACGTTGAACCTCTTGGATATGTCCGCATGTGGAAGGCTGCTCAGGAAGGTAACTGGGCAGAGGTCAAGCGTGAGCAGGATCGTCTCAACGAGATTTCTCATATCTTTGATGTCACTACAGGCGTTCAGGGCTACGGTGCTGGCGTTGGTGCCTTCAAGTGCGCCCTTAACCTCATGGGAATCTTTGATTCTTCTCAGATGCCTCGTCCTGTTAAGCCTCTTGACGGTCAGAACCGTGAGGCAATCAAGCAGGTTCTTGTCGATAACGGCCTTCTCTAAATACGAGGAGTTACCATGGACGCTACGTTTGCTACACCAACACATGTTTGTGCTGTTGATATTGGCGGCACAAAAATTGCCTGTGGCATAGTCACCCTTAACGGTTCTGAGGCTCCAAAAGTTCAATCTGTACAGAAGGTCCCAACTAACGCAAAAGAGGGTGGCAAACAGGTTCTTGCCACCGTTCTCCAGGCAATTAGAGAGGCTCTTGCTCGTGCAGAAGAGCTGGGCCTTACCATCTCTGGCGTGGGTATTTCTTCTGCTGGTGTTGTTGACCCTCGTACCGGAGACATCACTTACGCAAACGAGCTTATGCCAGGCTGGGGTGGAACTGCTCTTGGCTCTGCAGTTACCAGCGAGTTTGACCTTCCGTGCAGCGTTCTTAATGATGTTCATGCTCACGCTCTGGGCGAGGCTCGTCACGGCGCTGGCCACGGTAAAGATAGCGTTTTAACTGTAGCGGTTGGTACGGGTATTGGTGGCGCCTTTGTGAACCACGGCATTTTGATGCTGGGCGCTCACGACGAGGCTGGTCACATTGGTCACGTTGCAACTCCAGCAGCTGCAGGCGTTGATTGCCCCTGTGGTGGAACTTCTCACCTTGAGCCTGTTTCCGCAGGTCCTGGTATTATTCGCGAGTACGTCCGCCTTGGTGGCTCCGACACGCTTGAAGACGGTTCTGCTCTTGATGGCGCTGAGATTGACCGCAGAGCACTTGCTGGCGAGAAGATCGCTCAAGCTGCAGAGGAGCGCTCGGGCCGTGCGCTTGGTGAGGTTCTGGGCAGCATGTGCAACATGCTTGACCCTTCTGTCATCATTCTGTCTGGTTCGGTTGCAGAGTGCGGCAAGTATTGGCATGAGGCGCTCGAGGCTGCATTTAAGCTGCAGGCAATGCCTCCTGTTCAGGCAACGCTTCTTGTGAAGGGCACGCTTGGTGGAGAAGCTCCTCTTATTGGAGCTGCAGAAAACCTTGTTCTACCTGGCTATTTAGAGACACGTCTTTAGGAAAAAGCACGTCGGCAGGTAAATTATTTGCTGACCAGACACGCCGCAAAGACACGCACCTTTAACGTACGTACATTCTTGTGAGGAGAATATCGTGGCATATTCAGAGCTTGTTGAGTCACTTAAAGGAAAACTCATTGTCAGCGTCCAGGCGTATCCTGGTGAGCCTATGAGGCATCCAGAGACCATGGCTCAGATTGCTCGCGCTTGTGAGCTTGGCGGCGCTGCAGCTATTAGGTGCCAGGGTTTGTCTGATATTTCTGCCATTAAAGGTAGGGTTGATATTCCTGTTATTGGCCTCTGGAAAGAAGGCCATGAGGGCGTCTACATTACTCCCACGCTTCGTCATGCTCGCGCTTGCGTTCATGCTGGCGCAGACGTTGTTGCTCTTGATGCAACTGACCGTCCAAGACCAGATGGCAGAACCTTTGAAGAGACCGTTGCTGCTCTTCGTGCAGAGTCTGATGTTCTGATTATGGCTGACTGCATGACTATGGACGATATTCGTCGCTCTGTTGCTGCTGGTTGTGACCTTGTTTCAACTACACTTTCTCACAATAAGGCTGCTATTGATACAACGCTTGACGATGGTCCTGACATTGCCCTTCTCAAGCAGGCAACTACTGAATTCCCAGGTATTGCCATTATTTGCGAGGGCCACGTTCATACGCCACAAGACGCAAGAGATGCAATTGACGCTGGTGCTTGGGCAGTTGTTTCAGGTACAGCCATTACACATCCAACTTCAATTACCTCTTGGTTTGCAGCAGCACTTGAGGATTAATCTTTAGAGCGGTAAGGTTTTCTCGTCACATCATTTAAGGAGTGCCTGTGAAGAAAAACGATCCCACACCTTCAGTTATTCCCGACATTGTCATTATTACGGGTATGTCTGGATCGGGTCGCACGCAGGCGCTTCATGTGTTTGAGGACATGGGTTATTTCTGTATTGATAACCTGCCACCAGCTCTTATATTGCAGCTCTCTCACCTTGTAGGTATTAACACGGGTGTTGGCCGTCATCTGGCGGTTACCTGTGACTTGCGCTCACAAGGTCTTTTTGATGACATCTCTGAGGCGCTGAAGTCTCTTTCTGACCACGAGCTCACGTACAAGATTATCTATTTGGACTCGTCAGATGAAGTGCTCATGCGCCGTTATAGCGAGAACCGCCGCCGTCACCCTTTAGCCCAAGAAGGGGAGAGCCTTGCTTCTGCAATTGCCAAAGAGCGCGTTCAGCTTCAAGACATTAAAGCTATCGCAGATGAGGTGTTTGACACCTCAACCATGCGTACTAATACGCTTAAGAGTCGTTTACGTCGCGCATTTTCAGAGCTTGCTGAACAGCAGCTTATGGATGTAAGTGTGTTTTCATTTGGCTTCAAAAACGGTTTGCCCGTTGAGGCTGACCTTATGATTGACGTGCGATTCCTACCTAATCCTTACTATAATCCAGAGCTCAGGCCACTTACCGGTCTTGATGAGCCGGTTGCTCAGTTTGTTCTCAAGCACGGCACTACTAAGAAATTCTTAAAGTCGTGGTTTGAGTTGCTTGACGTTGTTATGCCTGGATACGTACAAGAGGGTAAGAGCCTGCTCTCTATTGCGGTGGGTTGTACTGGCGGTCAGCACAGAAGTGTTGCTATTGCACGTGCCACCGCAGAACATTTGGCTGCCCAGGGTTATCGCGTGACGCTGTTCCATCGCGATCTTGAGGCAGCAAAAAAGAAGTCTCAGCAGGCTGAGTAGGAATTGATTCTGCTATGTCATTTACTGCTGAGGTAAAAAATGAGCTGGTCAGTGTTCCAGAAGGTCAGACAGATTCTGCATTAGCGCAGCTTTCTGCTCTTATTCGTGTTTCGGGTACGCTCTCGGTGCAAGGTCCAGGCAAATTTGCCGTTCGCATTGTCACCGAGACAGGTACGGTTGCCCGCACGGTTGTCAGTTCTTCTCGCCGTTTATTTGACCTGGATACCTCCATTGAGTATCGCCGGTCCATCATGCATAAGAAACGCAACTATCTGCTTGAGATTTCAAACCAGGATTCGCTTGCAGGAGCCCTTTCTGCACTGGGTATTTATATTCCAGGAGAAGGTCTGGTAAGAGGTATTCCAAAGAATATCGTCCGCACTAAACAGACACAGCGCGCTTTTTTGCGTGGTGCTTTTATGGCAGGTGGGTTTGTTGCGGATCCTCGAAAAGACTTCCACCTGGAAATTGCAGTCTCGGGGGACGAATTTGCAGCTGACCTGGTAAAGCTCATAGGTACGCTTGGTGTTAAGGCACGTCTTAATCACCGAAATCGCCACACTAACGCGCTTACGCGCTCTCGAGAGATTTACGCCGTCTACCTTAAGAGTTCTGATGACATCATTACGTTCTTGCGAGAAATTGGCGCTACTACTATGGCTCGCGTTGCTGCCGCGGCGCGCAACATGAAGCATTATCGCAACAACGTAAACCGAGCAGTCAATGCAGAGATGGCAAATCAAACTCGTTCTTCTAATGCTGCAGCAGATCAGTTGGCGCTTATAGAAAAGGCCGAGAAACTCATTGGCTTGTCGGCGCTTCCTCCCGCGGTGAGAGATTTTTGTATTGCGAGAAAAGATAACCCTGAGCTGTCATTATTAGCGCTGGGGGAGTCGTTTGTACCACCCGTATCCAAGTCCGCTATGTATCACCGATTGCTTCGTTTAGAAAAAATCGTTCAGGATTTAGAAAAAGATGCATAAGTTATCGGTGAGTGCGGTAAAATACTCGGTGTACGGTTTAAATGTTAATGAATCCGGAGAATGGCTCTGGGTCACCGAAAGGAGCATTACGTATGGCAGTAAAGGTTGCTATTAACGGTTTTGGCCGCATTGGTCGCCTTGCATTTAGGCAGATGTTTGGTCACGAGGGTTCCGAGATTGTTGCAATCAACGACCTTACTTCTCCAGAGATGCTTGCATATCTTCTGAAGTATGACTCTACTCAGGGCAACTATTCCCGCGATCACAAGGTAGAGGCAACTGACCACTCCATCATCGTTGACGGTCACGAGATTGTTATTTACAAGGAGGCAGACGCTAACAACCTGCCTTGGGGCGATCTCAACGTTGACGTTGTTCTTGAGTGCACCGGTTTCTACACCTCCAAGGAGAAGGCACAGGCTCACATCAACGCTGGTGCTAAGAAGGTTGTCATTTCAGCTCCAGCAGGCAATGACCTTCCAACCGTTGTCTTCAACGTTAACCATGAGATTCTGACTGCAGATGACAACATCATTTCTGCAGCTTCCTGCACCACCAACTGCCTTGCTCCTATGGCAAAGGGTCTCAATGACTTCGCACCAATTCAGTCCGGCATCATGACTACCATTCACGCATACACTGGTGACCAGATGATTCTTGACGGCCCACAGCGCAAGGGTGACTTCCGTCGTTCCCGTGCTGGTGCAGAGAACATTGTTCCTAACTCCACTGGTGCTGCTAAGGCAATCGGCCTTGTTCTTCCTGAGCTCAACGGCAAGCTCATTGGTGCTGCTCAGCGCGTTCCTACGCCAACTGGCTCCCTCACCAACCTTTATGCTGTTGTTGACAAGAAGGTCACCGCTGCTGAGGTTAACGCAGCAATGAAGGCTTACGCTGAGACCATCCCAGAGACCTTTGGTTACAACGAGGATCAGCTTGTTTCCCGCGATATCGTCGGCGAGACCCACGGCTCCATCTTCGATGCAACTCAGACCATGTGCTCTGATCTTGGCAACGGCCAGACCCTCGTTCAGGTCACCTCTTGGTACGACAACGAGAACTCCTACACTTCCCAGATGGTCCGCACCATCAAATACTTCGAGAAGTTCGTTGCTTAAGTTCTAGTTACATAGACGCCTTAGGCGCGGTCGCAGCATCTGCCGCGATCGCGCTTTTTTGTTGGAAACGTATTTAAAGGAGTGACATGGCTTTTACAAAGAAGACTGTCCGCGATGCAGATGTTGATGACAAGCGCGTTCTTATGCGCGTTGACTTCAACGTGCCTCTAAAGGACGGCGTTGTTACTGACGACACCCGCGTTCGCGCTGCACTTCCAACCATCCAGTATCTTCTCGACCACAACGCAAAGGTCATCTTGATGAGCCACCTTGGCCGTCCAGATGGCACTGGCTTCCAGCCAGAGCTTTCCCTGCGTCCAGCTGCAGAGAAGCTTGCTGAGCTTCTTGGCCGCGAGGTTAAGTTTGTTGAGGACACGTATGGCGAGAAGGCCCGTGAGGCTGTAGACGCACTCAAGGACGGCGAGGTTCTTGTTCTTGAGAACGTCCGTTTTGACAAGCGTGAGAAGAAGAATGACCCAGAGATTGCAAAGACTCTTGCTTCTTATGGTGACGTCTTTGTTCTTGATGCCTTTGGTACCGCACACCGCGCACAGGGCTCCGTTGTGGGACCAGCAGCTTACCTTCCTGCATACGCAGGCTTCCTGCTTGAGAAAGAGGTTGATACTCTTACCTCTATCTTCTCTAATCCAGAGCGCCCACTTGTAGCTATCGTCGGTGGCTCCAAGGTTTCTTCTAAGATTGGTGTCCTTGATCACCTTATCGACTCCGCTGATACCCTTATCATCGGCGGCGGTATGGCATACACCTTCTTCCTGGCTAAGGGTTATACCGTTGGTACTTCTCTTCAGGAGCCAGACTGGATTGAGCGCGCAGGCGAGATGCTCAAGAAGGCTGAGGAGAAGGGTGTTAAGATTCTGCTTCCTGTTGACAACGTTGTTACCGATCACTTTGGTGAGGACGCTGTTGGTGAGGTAGTTCCTTCCAACCAGATTCCTGATGACCGTATGGGTATGGACATTGGTCCTAAGACTGTTGAGCTTTACACTGAGGCAATCAAGGGTGCAAAGACTGTCTTCTGGAATGGTCCTATGGGCGTCTTTGAGTTTGACCAGTTTGCAAAGGGTACCGAGGCAGTTGCTTACGCTGTTGCAGATGCTGACTGCACTTCCATTATCGGTGGAGGCGATTCCGTCGCAGCAGTTAACAAGTTCCACCTTGCTGACAAGATGAGCTGGATTTCCACTGGTGGCGGCGCTTCCATGGAGCTTGTTGAGGGTAAGGCTCTTCCAGGAGTGGAGGCGCTTCTCGATGCGTAATCGTATGATCGCAGGTAACTGGAAGATGAATGAGACTTTCGCTGAGGGTATTGAGCTTGCTCAGGGAATTGTCGATCAGCTTGCTTCTGGTACTGGAAACGTTGACGTTGTTATTGCTCCACCTCTTGTAGACCTTAAGGGCGTCTCCGAGGTTCTTTCTCAGGCTAACTCTTCTGTTGCTCTCTCTGCACAGAATGTGTACTGGGAGGAGTCTGGCGCCTTTACTGGCGAGACCTCTCCAGCAATGCTGACCTCTGTTGGTGCAACCCACTGCATCATTGGTCACTCTGAGCGTCGTGGCTACTTTGGTGAGACCGATGAGGACATTAACCGCAAGGCAAAGGCTTTGATGGCTCATGGCATCGTTCCTATTTCTTGCTGCGGTGAATCCCTTGAGGTTCGCAATGCTGGTACTCACGTTCAGTTTGTTGTTGACCAGATTAAGGCTGACACTGAGGGTCTTGAGATTACTGATCCTTCCAAGTACGTTATTGCTTACGAGCCAATCTGGGCAATTGGTACTGGTATGACTGCAACTGCTGATGACGCTCAGGAAGTTTGCGGTGCAATTCGCAAGACCTTGGTGGAGATCTTTGGTGCAGAAATTGCAGATGGCATTCGTATTCTTTACGGTGGCTCTGCAAAGCCAGAGAACGTTGGTGGCTTCCTCGAGAAAGAGGACGTTGACGGCGCACTTGTTGGCGGCGCATCGCTCAAGGCTGATTCCTTTGTCGCAATGGTAAAGAGCGCAATGAACTAAGCTGAGTCAAAGTGCTTTATCACCAGTTAAGCGCTTGGCACATTTGTTGAGTTCTTGTTTGTTTTGCAACTTGGCACACGTCATTTCCAAAGGGGAGTGGCGTGTGCTATTCTTTTCTGTTGTACGTGAAAATAACTAGGGCTGGATTTTCTCGCCAGCAAGAGGGGGAACCTCGTGGGCGTTCTGAATACAATTCTTTTGGTACTGTTTGTACTTTCTGGTGTCTTGACGGTGCTGCTTGTTCTAGCACACTCCGGAAAGGGTACCGGTGTTTCTGACATGATTGCAGCTTCCATGTACAACGCAGGAGCAGGTTCGGGAATCATGGAGAAAAATCTTGATCGCCTTACCATTATCACTACAACCATCTTTATGGTTTGTGCCATTGTGATGGCTCTGACATTCCCCGTTGGAACTATTGGCTAAGCTGCGCTCTCACATTTGAATTATCTGCCGAGAAGCCCCGTGTTTCTCGGCATTTTTGTATTTAAGGAGGCTCTTCTGCTGAAAGAGTTCTTAGAAAAGTGATTATCAAGTCATTTGTTAGAAGATAGTAGTTATCTATTATTTCTTAACAGAATTTTCAATAACGTTTCTCGTATGTAAACAAATCAGATTTAGCCCAATAAGCAGGATTTAAACAGTCATTATATGTGGATACGTTTTACTGGGATTGGTATGTAAAGACAGTCTTATCTTAGAGATAAGTTTAGTCAAGCTGCTATTCCGTGGTAGAATTACACTTTGCTGTGTATTCACGGCACTGTTGTTGTAGGAATGCTAGGTTGCCATACCGAGAAAACCTCGCTTATTAGATGGATAAGCGCAAGGCGGTGAGGAGAGTCAATGGCACGGTTTGTTTGGTACGTTACAAAGAGGATTTTGAGCTACATAGTAATGATTTTTGTTGCTACATCACTCACATTCTTCCTCGCATCTTCGTTCATGAATCCACGCTCTGACCTGGAGCAGCGTATTCCACGCCCTCCACAGGAGTCTATTGAGAACAGCCTTTACAGTGCTAATCTTAATGACAAAACCCCTGTTATTGAGCGTTATCAGATTTGGATTACAAATCTGTTTACCAAGTTTGATCTTGGCATGACTCCAACAGGTGATAGTGTTAACCGTGAGATGAGCTCTAAGTTTATGTCTTCTATTCTGCTCATGACTCCTGCAACTGTCTTGTCTGTTGTTATTGGCGTCAGCTTGGGTGTTTATACTGCGCAACGGCAATACCAGTGGCAAGACCGCTTCTTAAGTGGTGTTGCATCAGTACTTCTGGTTATTCCTACCGTTGTTTTGGCTATTCTTATTGTTTTTACGGCCATTGAAATTAACGCTAGGGCAGGCGCTCGTATCTTCTACGTCACTGATCTTTCCAGTGGTGATACGGGCAACTTCTTTACCTGGCTTATTGACTTCCTTCAGCATATTATTCTTCCAACTATCGTTCTGACTATCATCAGTTCTGTTGGTTACCACCTCTCACAGCGTACGTACTTGCTTGATGAGATGCATGCTGACTATGTTCGTACTGCTCGCGCTAAGGGCCTTACCCGTAAGCAAGCTATCCGCAAGCACGCTCTCCGTGTTTCTTTGATTCCTACTGCTGTTTCTGTTGCGTTTTCACTTGCAGGTATCTTCACTGGTGCTGTTATGACCGAGAAGGTCTTTGCTATTCACGGTCTTGGTGAGTACTTCATTAACTGCATTAACAACAACAACATTCATGGCGCAGTTGCTGTTGCAGCATTCTCTGGTGCAATGACCCTCGTTGGTGCACTTCTTGCAGATCTCTTTGCTGCTGCCCTTGATCCACGAATTAAGATGAGCTAAGGAGGCGGACATGTCTAAAGAAGAACTTACAAATACTGATCAGCTCACTGATCAAGATAACGTCTCCGATAAAGCTGGTTTGACAAACGCTGAGCGTGAGCTTGAGGCAGATGCAAAGAGTGACGGTAAAGAGGTTAAGCGTATTAGTTATGCTGGCCTGATTGTTCGTCGTTTCTTCCGTCAGCGCTCTGCTGTTATTGGCTTAGTTATTATTGGTATCATGGTGCTTATCGCTCTGTTTGGTAAGTATCTAACTCCACATAACTATCAAGACGCAGATTTTACTGCCATTGCCCAGGCTCCTAGTGCTAATCACTGGTTTGGTACTGATGGTGCTGGTATTGACCTTTATGCCTGCGTTGTTCATGGTCTTGGTCGTTCTCTAACCATTGGTATCAGCTACGCAGTTTTGACTACTATCATCTCTGCGATAATTGGTACTGCTATTGCGTATGTACGTGGTATTCCAGAGAAGATTGGTATGTGGCTACTTGATATGCTGATGGTCATTCCAAGCTTCTTGCTGGTTGCTATGATTGTTCGTGCAGCAGGCGGTGAGTCTGGTTGGCTCATGCTTATCTTTGGTCTGACTGCTTTTGGTTGGATTGGTCGCGCACGTACTATCCGTACTATGGCACTGTCTTTACGTGAGAGAGATTACGTTAAGGCTGCTAAGTACATGGGTGTCTCGCCATTTACTATCATCATTCGTCACCTTATTCCAAACCTTGGCTCAATTCTTATTATTGATTTGGTCTTGGCTGTTATTGGTGGTATTAACTCTGAGACTGCATTCAGCTTCTTGGGTCTTGGTATTAAGGCACCAGATACCTCTCTTGGTTATCTCCTGAGTGCTGGTTCTTCTGCAATGCTTACTACTCCATGGATGATTCTGATTCCATCGGCATTTCTGATTGTTGTTTGTGTTGGCCTGCAGCTCATCGGCGATGGCCTTCGCGATGCCTTTGACCCTTATTCACGCGCTGCTGGTAGCGTCAAAGATCAGGAAGAGGATTCTTCCAAGGATGACGCTCAGCTTGGTGATCTTGAGGGAAGCATCGTTTCTGAAGAAACTACGGAGCGTGCATAATGTCTGACACTACTAATACTTCAACAAAGCAGGGAAGTGTAAAGATGGACGATGTCCTTCGCTACGAACTGCTCGAATCAAACGGTCCAAAGGGTGCTCCTACAGGCGATCCAGTTCTTTCTGTTCGTAATCTTAAGGTTTCCTTTAATACTGAGGCTGGTCGTGTAGACGCAGTCCGTGGTGTTAACTTTGACCTTTGGGGTGGTCGTACCCTTGGTATCGTAGGTGAGTCTGGCTCTGGTAAATCAGTAACTGCTTTATCTCTTATTGGCCTTCTTGATGATAATGCCCACGTTACCGGTTCTATTAAGCTTGGTGATGAGGAACTCATTGGCAAAACTGATGAGGAGATGTCAAAGCTTCGTGGTACTAAGATTTCTATGATTTTCCAGGATCCGCTGTCTGCTTTGACTCCAATGTTCTCTATTGGAGATCAGCTTGCAGAGGCTCTGCTTACCCATAATCCTCATATGAGTAAGTCAGATGTACGCGCTCGTTGTATTGAACTTTTAAGGATTGTTGGTATTACTAATCCAGAAAATCGTTTGGACTCTTTTCCACATGAATTTTCTGGTGGTATGCGTCAGCGTGTTGTTATTGCAATTGCTATTGCAAACAATCCTG
>ERZ772956.1649-NODE-1649-length-14989-cov-22.412682_pt1 | contig 14989 bp, 16 predicted proteins | sample MGYA00580683_ERZ772956 | MGnify/ENA primary metagenome ERZ772956 (study PRJEB29015, sample SAMEA2738077) | human oral metagenome | biome: human oral; feature: human-associated habitat; material: saliva | place: China | collected 2212 ... | reverse complement strand
TGAAATGAGTAGCCTCTCATATAACCTGGCGCTATTTTTAATACTTCAGAATTTTTTACATTTCTAATTTTTACATATTCAAACGAAATATTTCTAAAACCAAAACTTGTTCTAAAAGAAATATCAACACCATCAATTAAAAATCTATATTTTATATACTTACATACATTAATATAATCCTCCTCAGAAGCATTTTTTAATTTTATAAAAAAATATGGTGTTTTATAAAGTTTAAAATTTTCATACACAATATCAGGATAAATAATTCTATCAATGAAAGAGTTATTAGTATATTTCAATTTGCTAACAAAATATTTTGTATTATCTAATATAACTTTAGCATAATTTTTATTATTTATTTTTTGTATATTTTTTAATAAATGAGTATCCATAACACTTAAACAATGTCCATTTCTAGAACGATTATCTTTCATAAAAGATAACAATTTTTCTTTAATGAAAAATAAATCCTTCGTAAAATATAAAGATAATATGCCAAGATTTAAAACCTCAAATCCCATTTGATCTAACTTTATACCTGATCTATAGAATATAAATATTATTCTTTTATGTTCATAAAATAATTTCAATATATCATTTGGAATAAAAGTATTTCCTAAAAAACTAATATCAAAAACTATAAATTTTATTTTTTTAGAGTTATTATCTATATTACTTAAAATTTTCATAATATCTATATAATCTAATTTAAAATTTGATCTTACACATTCTATAAATAGTAAATCAAAGTCTTTTTCTATACTTGACAATTGTTTTTCAAAAATATCAACTTCTGATATAATATTTTTTAAATCTTCAATTAATAACATATTTTCAAAATATCCTATATGAGAAAAGCATTTAACTTTATTATTAAATTTTAAAATTAAGCTCAATATACTACTTAACGTAGACATTCCACTACTATATAGCAAAGTAAATCCATCAAAAAAATCATTAATATTATAAATTTCTTCTAAATAATCATACTTGATAGTTCTCTCATAATCATATGTGTAATTTGTACTATTTATAGATTCAGAATTAACAGTATATAAGGGGGACTTGTATATATCAACAATTTTATTAAAAGCATCCCTTTGCAATGCTCCCCTTATATCATTTACAATTATATTAATATAATTTTCATTATTTTTCAAATTTGATTTGCTTAAATAAACTTCATCAATCGGTTTAACATATTTATATAAATCCAATTTATCTACTATATATTTTAATTCTATTAATTCATTTAATTGCTCTTTAAATATACTATCATTATCCATTTATTAATTCTCCCGATTTACAATAATATTCTTTAGGAATATTTAATCCATGCAAATTAGAACTATTACTTCTTGTATAAGCTCCAAAAGGATAAAAAATAATTTTGTCTCCATTTGACAATTTATTAAAATTGATACAATCAACAAAAATATCATCTTCGTAACAAGTATTTCCACATAATGTATAATCTATTTTAATACTTTTATTAGAACTCGTATAAATAGGTATTGATTTATACCATTTATTTAAATTATATGCAGATGAATTCAAAGTAACAAAATTTTTATTATTTATATTTTTTACACTTGATACTTCCGTAATCAAAAAACCTAAAAAAATAGAAATAGCCGCTCCAGGTTCAATTATAAATTTAATTTTAGTATTTTTACTAAAATATTTTACTTTTAAAAAATCTATAAAATTAAATAATTCTTCAAATTTATTACTAACAAAATCATTTAAAAATCCACCACCTAAATTTAATAACTTAATTTCATCAACATCTAAAAGATTATTTTTCATTAAATTTTCTATAGAATCTTCAACAAATTTGAAATAAAAATCGTTCCTTATCTCAGAATGGAAATGTAATGAACTAATTTTAACATTCTCCCTTTTAAAATAATTAATAGTATCACAATCTAAAACAATTCCAAATCTACTATTTTTATTGGATGAACATGAAACATTTATTCTCAATCCAATATTCTTAGTAGCTTTTGTATACAAATAATTATTAACTTGTTCTAAAGAATCTAAATTAATATTAACTTTATTAAACAAATAATTAAAATTTTCTGTAGATATTGATGGAGATGTATATGATATTGGCAACCCTAAATCTTTAACTATATCAAATTCATATATAGATGCTACATCAAATCCATCTACCAATTTAGAAATATAAGCAATTAAATCCTTATTATTATTTGATTTTACTGCAAAATACAACTTAATATATTCCCTGGAATTTATAATTTTTCTAAAATCAGAAATAACGGAATTTAATATATCTAAATCATAAACAATAGCTGGTGTTTCTTTTATGTTAATCAAATTAATTAAATTACTATTTGTAGCATATTTTTTAATTTTTTCTATAAAATTTTTCATTATTCCAAAATTCCTTCTTAATTTTTTATTTTTAAATATTTTTCAACTTATATTTTCAAATTTACCATTAATAATAAAATATATAGTAAAAAAGAGCAGTTTATAAAACCCCTCTTTTTTACATCATTCAGTTTAAAAGTTTTACATGTAATTAGCAAACTTTATCTTTACCTGGTGCTTCGCCTTCTAGTAATGCCAATATTTGTTCATCAGTCAAAACTAATTCTTTGCTATCAGATTGCATACTACTTTCCTCCTTAATTTAAATTCGAAAAATTTTTTAATAAACTTGCAAGTATTATTATCATCTTTATGATAACAAATATTAAATATAAATTCAATATGTTTTTCATAATTCTTTTTTATGCAAACAACTTTCCTGAAAATATATATCAATCTAATACTAAAAAGATTTCAAAAAATGATAATTCAAAAAAATTTATACAATATTTAGTTTTTTAATATTTTTATTTTATCTAATAACCTTAGAACTATCAGCAGGTAGTTATCCTTCCGATCAACCATATATGCACAATCCAACAATATTTAAAAACTTTTTGTTAGTTATTTCTCTAATTTTTATATTTATATTCATAATAATACTGATAACAAGAAATACCAAATATTTCTTAGTGATAAATATAGGAATAATCTTATTTTTTATTTTTAGAGTTTTTGAATTTTTCAAAAAATATAAAAGATTATATCAAGATACACTAACAATAATTTTACTTCTCCTTGCAATTATTTCAGTAATTATAATTTTTGTATTAATTTCAAAAATGTTTAAAAAATTAAAATCATAAATATATTTCAAATTTGACATAATTATAAAATCTGGGTATAATAAAAGTAGCTTAAAAAAGCTACTTTTATTTATGGGGATGAACTGGCTTCGACGGAGAAGTTGCAGTATCATAAGCGAATTGTTGTATCCAATCAACATAAAAAGTGGTAAATTAAATATAAACGCAGAAAATAATAATTTTGCATTAGCTGCTTAAGTCAGCTATTTGGAGTCTATTCTTTTCCCACAAAAGTCTAAACTCTATCATTAATTACGTGGGCAACCTTTACAAAAGTTCTTAGATTTGTAATTGTATTTATAAGATACCTCTAACTGATTTTGTTAATTTATAGGTTATTGGGAAATTTAAAATTGACTGTATTCGGAGAAAGTGATATGAATGCTTTTTCGGACGTGGGTTCGACACCCACCATCTCCACCAAAAACTCTTGTAAAGAATTTGCTTACAAGAGTTTTTTTAATTATAATATCTTATAAAATATTTATTGACTTTTATATTTGCTAAATGTATAATTTAAGCAAACGATATTTTACATATAAAGTTATATAATAGTAGACTTATAAACCGTGAAATATGTTTATTTTTAGGAGGGGTTCTTATGAAATTTGCGAAAAAACGATTGTTACTACTGCTTATAATTTCATTTATTTTAGTAAGTTGTAGTTCCAATAAAGAATCAGAACAGAAAAAAATTGAGCAACAAGCTAAATTAGAAAAAGAAGCTAAACAAAAAGAGGAAGAGGAAAAGAAAAAATTAGAGGAAGAAGAAACTAAACGAAAAGAAGAAGAAAAGAAAAAATTAGAAGAAGAAGCCAAACAAAAAGAGGAAGAGGAAAAGAAAAAATTAGAGGAAGAAGAAAAGCGTAAAAGAGAGGAAGAACAACAAAAGCAAGAAGAGCAAAGAAAGAATGAAGAACAGAAAAGACAAGAACAAGAAGCTAATGAGTCAATAGAAATACATGCAAATAGAAAATCTAAGATTTATCACATGCCCGGTCAAGCACACTATGATAGAATTTCAAGTAAAAATTTAGTTATATTTCATAGTGAACAAGAAGCAATTAATGCAGGTTATAGAAAAGCTAAAAAATAATATTTATTAAGGAGAATTTATTATGAAAAAAATTGTTATTATGCTATTAATGAGTCTTATGTTAGTTAGTTGTTCGTCAAAAAAAGAAGAAAAGAACACAACCGAAACTAATACAAGTGAAGTAAAAAAAGAAGAAAACCAGGAAGATAAAAAGGAAAATAAAAAGAAAGAAGGAGAAACTACAGAACAAAATGGATTAAAGAAAACAGTTATATTTACAAATAAGGAATTAAATAAAACTGGCGAATCTGGATCTATAAAATATAACTTTACAAAGATTCAAGTTTCAAAGATAACTGCTACTACTGATGATACAGCTCAAATGTTTGAAGTTGAAAAAGGAAAAGAGTTCGCAATAGTAGTGTTCGATATTGAGGTTGAAAACACTTCTGATAAAGATGTATCTTTTTACATATCACAAGCTAAATTAATTTCAAATACAAAAGAGCAAGTTGAACCAGATATGATTGCTTCTACATATATAGATGGAGAATTTTTGGGAGCAGTTAAGAAAAAAGGAACAAATGTATACCTACTAAAAAACTCAAAAGCTGAAGATATAAAATCAGTTGAAATCAGAATATCAGCTCCTACTGATAAAAATTTTAATAAATTAGGAGAAGATATTAAATTTACCATAGATATACCTAACTAAAAACAATATTAAGGAAAAATAATTATGAAAAAAGTTGTTATTATGCTATTAATAAGTATTATGTTAGTTAGTTGTTCTGGTAAAAATAATAACGAAGAGAATAAAGCTATCAAAGAGTTACAAGAGCAAAAAGACTCTTTAGAAAAGAAAAATAATGAATTACAAGAAAAAATTAATTCTTTGGAAAAAGAAAATAAAGAATTAAAAGAAAAACAAGGAAGTTTAGGAAATGAAACTCTTTCAAGTGAATCTATTGCAAAAATTAATAAATATTTACAAGAATTTAATAATTCTAATAAGCATTTTGCCAAGGCTACATTAGATGAAAAAAATAATATAGTTAATATTGAATTAGTTGAACAAGCTGCATCTGATGTGTCAGGAATGATTGATGCTAAAAATGAAGGCAGAGATAACGAGAATATTCGAGATTTATGGAAAAGAGAAGTTACCGGAACCGCTTTAACTATTTCAAAAAATATTAATAATGATATAACAGTAAAAATTTTACAACCAACAGATAAAACTAAAACGATAGTTGAAGTAAAAGGTGGAGAAGTTATTAAAGATGTTGTTAATAATAAATAACATTTCACCTTTAATTATTGATTATTATATATTTATGTTTTATAATACTAATAAGTAAATTAAACATTTACAAATTTTTTATTTAAGGAGAATTTTTATGAAAAAAATTATTGCTTTGTTACTAGTTGGATTTACACTAGTTAGTTGTTCAGGAAAAAATGATACAGCTAAAAATGTTGAAAATGGTGCACAAGAAAGAATTGCAGAATTGGAAAAAGAAAATAAAGAATTAAAGGAAAAACTTAGTCAATATCAAAAGGAACTTATTAGTAATGAATCAGGACAAAAAATTGAAAAATACCTTGAAAGTTTCAATAATACTATAAAAGATTTTGGTAAAGCTGTTTATGAAAAAAATGAAAAAAGAATTAGATTTAAACTTGACAATCCTGCTGCAACTGATATTAATGGAGCTCTTAGCAATTTAAAAGATGGCAAAGTTACTGATAAAGACCGTGAAAATTGGAAAAAATACGTTCTTGATCCTGCTGTAAAAGTTTCAAAAAATGTTAGTAGTGATATTACAGTAATAGTAAAATCTCCAGTTGATGATAAAATTATACTTGAAGTAAAAGGTGGAGAAGTAGTTAAAAACGAATTAAAATAATAATTAATACTTTATAATTTAGTTTTAAAATAGCAAACAAAAAAGAACAGAAATCTGTTCTTTTTTTATTATATATTATACTTCAAATTCTTCAGTAATACACCATCTTCCAAATGATTCATCATAAACTTTTACATTAAATCCTAACATACTAAGTATTTCATAAACTATTGAAGCTCTAATTCCTGTTGTACAATAAACAATTATCAAATCAGATTTTGAAATGCCAAGATTTAAAATATCTTTTTCTATATCAGAATTATTTAGTAAATAACCCTTTTCGTCATATAGTTTTGTATAAGGATAACTTTTTGATCTCTTTATATGTCCACCAAATTTTTCTCCAAAAATAATTTTACCATTGTATTCTTCTTCATATCTTACATCTAAAATCTTTACAGATTCATCTTTATATATGCTTTTTAATTCATCAGTTAAGATTGATTTTTCATAAGATAAAAATGGTTTATTATCAATATCTATACTTGCTTTATTAAGTTCTTTATCATCTTCTACTTTTTTATAAAAGTCTGTTTTTAAAATTTCACTTATTCCACCATCTAAAATATATGCTTCAATTCCACAGAAATTTAATAAAAACTTAAATCTTCCGTCTTCTCCCATTCCAAATCCTGGACAAGTGTTTATATATATTAGAACCTTTTTATTAGGAGTGATTCCATATTTTGAAAATTTTTCAAGTAAAATTTCTCTAGCAAATGGTAATCCTACATATTCATTATCTTTTCCCGTTAGGTAAGTAAATTCTTTCCAATCTAAAACAATAGCTCTATCATAAACAAAGTCTCCTGCTTTAAGCATATCTCCCCTTGCGTCAATAACTACAAAATTTTCATTATCTCTGTTTTCAAGAATAAATTCTTTTCTTACAATAAATTTATTTTCAAACATTTACATATTCCTCCTAAAAATAACACCTATTTTAAAAATAATCTCTAATTAGATTTTTCATAAAATCTAAATCAGTAAATTCTTTAATTTTTCTAAATGTATCTTCATTCTTTATTAGTTTATCTTCTTTAAGATATTCTAAATAAGCATTCATACACCAACTTAAAGCTCTTGAATACATATATGGTTTATATAAATGCACTCTTTCTTTAATATTAATTTTTTTATTCAAAAACTTTTCATATTCTTCAAAGAATTTATCTTCATATTCTTTACTTGCTATAAAATCTGTTTTCCATTTTGTAGTTGTAATAACTAAAAAATGTGTTATATCTTGGCAAGGATCGGAGATTACAGCTTTTTCCCAGTCAATCAAGTAAGGTTTTTCGCCAATTATGAAATTTCCTGAATTAACTTCTGTATTATTTAAGCATAATATCCTATTTTCTTCAAAATATTTTTCTTTATACTTATTTTTTTCAAGATAATTTAAAAATTTTTCAAAAAATTCTTTATGCTCTTTACTTACCTTTTTACTCTCAAAAACCTCTTTTAACCAAAAATTAGCTTCAGATATTCTGTCTTGAAATAAATTCTTTTCAACTATAAAATTATTGGTATTTGAAGCATCTATTGAATGAATCTTCGAAAAAATATATGCTGCCTTTTCTCTATCTTTTTCATAGATTAATGATCTACCATCTAGATATTCCATTAATATTACGCCATTAAGTAATTTACTATCTGAGTCATCTACATAGTACACTTTTGGTGTTACACCTGATTTTTCTAAAAATTTTAATGTATCATATTCATACCTAATTTGATTAGGTAAATTCATCTGACTTTTAGAGTTTAATCTCAAGACAAACTTTTTATCTTTAGTTGTAATTAAATAATTTATATTGTATTCACCTTGTTGTAAAAAATCAATCTTATATTCATCTATTCCTAAAATATCTTTATTTTTGTCAATATATGTTAAAATATCTTTCAAAACAACTCCTATTTAGCACTATTCTTATGTTTTTCTGTATAAACTTTTTTAATTAAAAATACAAGAATTGAAACTGCAAATAAAATAAATAATCCTGTAACAAAAGTTTTTGAACTTCCTGTTAATGCTCCACCAATATATGAGTAAATTATTGTTGCAGGTAATTGCCCCAATCCTGTTGCCCAAATAAAACTCCAAGCACTCATAGATGTAAGTCCTGCTGCATAACTTATTGGATCAAAAGGAACAAAAGGTAAAAGTCTCGCTATCAAAATTGTATATTTACCATATCTATCAAAAAATACTTCAACTTCATTAAGAGCAAATTTAGTTGCAAATTTTTCAGCAACATCTCTTCCTAATAATCTAGCAATATAGAAACATAAAATTGCTCCTGCCATTGCCCCTGACCAAGATAAAAATGCTCCAAATTGCCATCCAAAAATAGCTGCATTTGCAAAAGTAATAAAAAATGCTGGAATAGGTGCAGCAATTGATTGAAATACCATTAATAAAAATGAAATAACAATAGCCCACTTTCCATAAGATAAAATATATTTCTTTACATTTTCTAATACCTCGTCAGTACTAGAACCTTTAAATAGCACAACAAACTCTTTAAGTTTATCATTTACAGGTTTTACAAAAATACAAATTAAAACAACAGCTAAAACTGCTACTATTTTAATAATCGTAGATTTTTTTAATTTCATTTTTCCTCCTTAGAACACGTCTAACCGATTTCTCCACCTCAGGAACTGCCAGCTCCAGCTGTGCATCCATAGCAATGGTTTCCTAGTGCAATTTTTCTTTTTTCAAAGTTATTTTCTTTATAATCTGAAATATGAACTCTACTTGAATTAATCTTTAAATCAAGTGCTTGATTAAAATCGCAGTCATAAATATATCCATCATAAGATACATTTATTTCATTTCTACACATCAAAAATTCAACAGTATCTTCATTATAGGCATTATAGAGCTTTGTCATATATGCCTTTAATTTATCTTTTTTGTATAAACTCATACCAAATCTGCCTATCGGATTATTAGTAATTGCAAATAAATTTGTAAAAACAATACCGTATTCTTCAAGAAGCTTAGTTCTATATTCTTTTTCTAAACTTTCTTGTGCATCAGGTAAAAATGCTCCATCCGGATTATAAACTAAATTCAAAGTTAAAGTTTTTCCATATCCAACATCATTTAATTTTTTTAAAACTTCGATGGAACTTTCATATACTCCTTCACCTCTAACACCATCAGTAATTTCTTTAGTATAAAAAGGTAATGAACAAAATATAGTTACTTTATTTTTTGCATAAAAATCTATTAAATGCTTATATTTTTCGTCTAATAAAATACATAGATTAGTTCTTACTATAACCTCTTTAGCTATCTTACTTGACTCTTCAACAAGATACTCAAAATTAGGCATCATCTCAGGAGCTCCTCCTGTTATGTCCATAACTTTAAATCCGTGTTTCTTAAAAACATATAAACAATCATCCATAATTTCTTTACTCATATACTCTTTTCTATGAGGACCGGCTTCAACATGACAATGCTTACAAGCTAAATTGCAAATTTTACCGATATTAAGTTGCATGATATCCATATTTGTGGTATATAGATTATTTTTATTTTCTACTCTCTCAAAAAATTTTGGAATATAATTTATATATTCCAAAACTTTTCTAGAAAATTCTATTCCATTAGAAAAGGAAATTTTCTCTTCCTTTTCTTCTTTTTCTTCTTCAAAATTTCTTTTTATTAAATTAAAGATAATATCACCCTCTATACAAAATTTTAAAGCTTCTTTAATTTAATAGTTAAAGAAAACTTTTTATAATTTAATTTCTTTTACAGTATTTTTCATTGTAAATCCATTAACTAATGTTATACCCGCTTGCATTGAAGATGCAACATGTAATACTTCTGTAAGTTGTTCTTCAGTTACTCCCATAGAAACTAATGTTTGAGTATAAGCATCTACACAGTATGGACAACGAGTAGCAAATGCTACAGCTAATGCACAAAGTGCTTTTTCTTTTTTAGTTAAAGCTCCTTCAGAAGTGCTATCTCCATAATATGTTAAAAATTCATCCCATAATTTTTTTGCTTCTTCTCCTAATTCTCCATTAGCAAAACATCCTAAATCTTTCTTTTCAAAATAATTATTACTCATAATTTTTCTCCTTATTTTTTATATTTTTTAACAAATAAATTATACAATATTAATAAGTCTATATCAAATAAGATTAACTTATAAATCAACGCCTATTAATAGATTTTTCTAATAAGTTAATAAATAGCTTTTAATATCATTCATTTTATGTTAAAGTTATTATGGTGATTTATATGAGAGATAATGCAATAATAATTTTTACAAGATTTCCTTCTATAAACAAGGTAAAAACAAGATTAAGTAAAAACTTAAATTCAAATTTAGTTTTAGAAATACATAAAGCAATGATTAAAGATACTATTAATGTTTGTAAAAATGACTTTGCTGATGTTATTTTATTTATAACAGAATATGAAAAACTAAATGATAATACCAGAGAATTTTTCAATTTTGAAAATAAAATATATCCACAAGGTGATTTTTCTTTTGGAGAAAAAATGAAAAATGCCTTTAAGAAAACTTTTGAAATGGGATACAAAAAAGTGATTTTAATTGGCACTGATATTCCTACTTTGAGAAAAGAGGATATTAGTTTTGCTTTAAAGAGTTTAGATAACTTTGATGTTTGTATTCATAAAACATTTGATAAAGGGTATTACTTAATAGGTTTGAAAAATATAGTTGATGAAGTTTTTGATGAAAATATTTTTAAATCTGAAAAAGTATTTGAAAATACTGTAGAAATATTTAAAAACGAAAATTTAAAATACTCAACTGGTCGAACATTGATGGATATTGATGAGAAAAGTGATTTAGATTTTTATGTGAAAAATGAAATGCAATATTCAGAATATTCAAATTTAAATAAATTATTAATGGAGTTTTACAATGAAAAATAAGAAGAAAATCATTACTATTATTTCTATTATACTTCTTGTCGTGATTACGTATTTTATCTTTAAAATATTTACTCCAGAAAAAATAAGAACTATAATTCAAGGATACGGAAAAAATGCTGCTTTAATTTATATATTGTTATTTTCAATACTACCTATTTTTTTCTTCCCAGTTCCGATTCTTGCTTTAGCTGCAGGAATTTCTTTTGGACTGTTCGAAGGAGTCTTATATACTATGATTGGGGCAATGATAAATAGTTCAATAATGTTTTTAATGGCTAAAAAATTTGCAAAAGATAAAGTTTTAGAAATTTTTAGAAAAAAAATAAGTGAAAAATGGTATAACAAGATTATTAATGCAGAAAAAAGCAATGGTATTTTTATTATATTTTTAATGAGACTATTACCTATAGCTCCTTACAATGTAATAAATTATTTATCCGGTCTTACAGAAATTTCTTTTATAAAATATTCAATGGCTACATTTTTAGGAATAATTCCAGGAACATTTATTTTTTTGAATGTTGGAGATAAAGCCATTAATGTATATAGTATAGAATTTATAATTTCACTTATTGGATTTGTATTACTTACTGTAATATCATTTGTTTTAATTAAAAAATATGATAAGGAATAAATATGAAACTAGCTGTTATAATACCTACCTACAATGATGATAAAATGATAGAAAACTTATTGACAAAATTAAATAATTTTACGAACATTGATGAAATTATTATTTCTAAGGCAGTTGATAATTTCAAAAAAAATGAAATATTTGAAAAGTCTTTTAACAATATCAATTATAAGCTACTAATATCTGAAAAAGGTAGAAGTAAACAAATGAATTCAGCTGTTAAATATACGGATTGTGATATATTGTGGTTCATTCATTCTGACTCTGAATTTTTAGATTATACAGTAGATGGAAAAATTAAAAATTTAATAGAAAAAGAGAATATTGAATGTGGTGGAATGAAAATAAAATTTAATCCAAACTCGATAATGCTATCATTAATAGCTTATCTATCCAACCTTAGAGCAAAACTTTTTAAAATATGTTTCGGTGATCAAAGCATTTTTGTAACAAAAAAACTTTTTGATGAAATAAATGGTTTTAGGGATATTCCAATAATGGAAGATTTGCAATTTTTTATAGACATAAAAAATCATAAAAGTAATTCCAAATACTTTAAATTACTTAATAATAAAATAATTTCTTCATCAAGAAGATTTAAACAAAATGGTACTTTAAGAACAATATTTAAAATGCATAAACTAAAAATTATGTATTTTAAAGGTGAAAGTCCTGATAAATTAAATGAAATTTATAATAATATGAAAGACCGATAGCCATCTATTTCACTAGATGGCTATCTTTAATATTTCAATATTACTTTCTATTTCTCTTATAATACTTAAGTTTTAAAGAATTTTTAAAATATCCTAAATCTACTTTTTCTTTAACTCCTAGCATTTCACTCAAAATGTGCTTTACATTTTTTACTTCTGATTTTCCAAAACTTGCAGAACAACTAGCACAGTATGTATAAATATTTTCATTAATCTCAGATTTTACTGTATTCATCATTTCTTTTGCTAATTCAGGTTCCTTGGACTTTGCTCCTCCACCCATTCCGCAACACATTACTTTTTTAAATTTTACCTTACCATTTGGAACATAAGGTTTTATTTGATTTAACAATTCTTTAGTTTTTTTGTCGGGACAAGGCATAAAAATTTCAGCTTCATCTTCTATTACATTTAGTAAATTTTCTTCTTCTAATTTTTGATATATTGAAATAACTTCCATATCCAACTTTTCTTTAAAAAAGTAAAAACAATTTGGACACATTGTTACAATTCTCTCTACACCTTTTTCTTTATACATCTCTTTTAATCTTTCTAAATTTTTTTCAAAATCAGAGATTAGCCCACTATCCTCTAAAGGCTTTCCACAACAGTCTATTGAAAAATCCATTTTTCCTTCAAACATATCAATTAAATATTTTGTTGTTTCAGGATAATGTCCAGGGAAAGCACAACCAAACATTAAAATATCTTTTGTTTTAATCTTTGAGTTATTTCTAAACTTATATGGTGATTTCATAAATTTTACAGCACCATATCCACTTAAGTCTTCTCTATGATTAATTGCTACTTTTGCACCATCTAAATCAATTGGACAAGCCCTTAAACAGCTATCACACATGAAACAACTCTTTGCAAGTTCAGGTCTTTTTGCAAACTCACCTAAATCCATTTTATATTTAGTTAAAAAGAGACATTTTTTTGTGCAGGCAGAACAATGAATACACTCATCTCCAACCTTGTTTAGATATTCCTTCATATTTTCTCCTAACTATTATAATTTCAAAATAATTCTACTTACTTTAATTATATACCCTCAATACTTACTTTTTATACTTATCAAATAATTCATCTTTAAAGTCTATAAATAAAGTCTTAAAATTATCATAATAAACCATTCCAAGTCCTGTTCCCTTTGCTTTTCTAATATGTTTTTTTTCTGTATAATCTACATTTGCATATCCTTCATTTTTAAAATAGCTATAATATCCTGCTAAAAATCCTGCAATTTTATAGTCATCTTCTGTCAAATTTGATCCTCTTAAAATTACATGACTTCCAGGTACATCTTGGGCATGGAAAAATATATCATTTTTATTTGCAAATTTTAATGTTAAATTTTCATTTTGTAGATTGTTCTTTCCTACATAAATCAATGCTCCTGAATCAGTCTCAAAAACATAAGGTTTTGACTTTTCAAGTTTTTGTTTATTCTTTTTATTTTTCTTTACATAACCTAAAGAAATAAGTTCTTCTTCAATTTCTGAAAGCTCATTTAATTCTGTAATTATTTCAATAGTTTCCAAAATTTGTTTTATATACTTCATTTCTTCTTCAATTTTTGGTAATTCAGCCTTTATTATTTCGTCAGCAGTTTTTAATTTTTTATATTTTTTATAATAAGCTTCTATATTTTCTCTTGGAGATTTCTTTTCATCAAGTGAAATTTCTATTTCTTGCATATTATCATAAATATTTTCAACTGTAACTTTTTCCATTCCTTTTTGAAGTTTATAGATATTTATAGATAGTAAATCAGCAAAATTCTTTAAATCCTCTTTGCTTTGATTATTCAATAGTTCATCATTCATTGCTAAATACTTATTTGTAAGTCTGTTTAACTTTGTAGTTAAAATCTTTTTAAATCCTGATGCTTTTTGATTTATTCTATCTCTTAGAGAATTATTATGATAAAAGTTTTCTACTAAACTAGAAATACTTTCTACTCTTTCTTTATTTTCATATAAACTCAAATCAAAACAATAGAAATCTTTATTGTTATTCGCATCATCTTTTATAAAAATCGGAAAATAATTTTCACTTTTTATCTTATCTACTAATTTTACAAAATTTTCATCTATTCTTCTTATACTCTCTGCATCTAAGTTTGCAGAATTAGTATCTGAATCAACATTTGAATTATGTAATAATTCGTATGAAATAATTGGTGAAAATCCTAAATAATTTGTATAAAAGAACTTTTTCATTGAAATTGGTTCAGAAACTTTTAGTATTTCAGAAGGTAATTTATAGTTTTCTTCTAAAATATTCTCTTTTTCATCTTTAACAAAAAAATAATCTTTGTTTGGAAAAACCTCTCTAATGCTACTTTGTCTTGAGTCTATATGTTTTATAGAATCAATAATTTTATTGCTTTCTTTATCAACAAGAATTATATTTGAATGTTTTCCCATAATTTCAATAATTAAAAGTTTCTTGCTAAGCTCTTTTAATTCATTTAAGTTCTCAATTTCAAAACAAACAACCCTATCCATTTTATGTTGATATATATTTTTTATAGTTCCCCCAACTA
>ERZ772956.1643-NODE-1643-length-15017-cov-4.184735_pt1 | contig 15017 bp, 12 predicted proteins | sample MGYA00580683_ERZ772956 | MGnify/ENA primary metagenome ERZ772956 (study PRJEB29015, sample SAMEA2738077) | human oral metagenome | biome: human oral; feature: human-associated habitat; material: saliva | place: China | collected 2212 ... | reverse complement strand
CTTTATAATATCTGAGATTGGTTTCTCATCATCTACAACTAATATTTTTTTCATTTTATTCACCTTTTTCTATCTTTTTATTATACCAAATTTTTCTTAAAATTTACCAATTCAACTCATAACACATCATTTCTTTACTTTACAAATTTAAAACAAATATGTTCAAAATATGACACATTTGCTCTGCAAAGACAGTTTTTCATATCAAAAAATAGTCCAGACAAAAGCCTTAGACCATTCATTGAATTTTTAGGAAAAACTATGAAACGCAATACACTTGTCTTAACTTTTCACTGCTACTGTAGTAATTTCCTAAAGAAGCAAATGCTCTGAACTGCTCAATGTTTATTTACTTGTCTTTCTCCAGCGAAATATCCCATAACCTAACAGCGTCCCCAACAATAAACAGATAAAATAGGCTACATGATACAGTAAAATCCATTCACCAAAGATCATAATCGTCACAAAGAACATAAGCGTTGCTAAAAGCAAAAAACGGCAAGAAAAACCATATAGTCCAGCATAGACAGCTCCCACAAGGAATGTTGCTAGCGGTGAATATATCAAAATATTATTCACCACCAATCCCTTTCGTAACAATTCGTCCATCGGTATCATTTGAACAATTCCATAAAATAACAAATAGAAAAAGAGTAGTACGGCTAAAAAAGGAATATCGCGTTTCATTTTCCCACCTCGCTAGTTTTGGAATTTTATTTCAGGTATTTCTGTATATTTTTGATTTGTCGTTTAGATGCTTTAAACATTCGCGCTGATCCATTTACAGGAAGGGCAATCGCTTTTTTGGGAAGATAAATGACAGATTTCGCTAATCGCTTACTAACAGACTCCTCCGGATATAAATCATTGTTGAAATCTTTTGAAATGGTTAAATCCAAATAAAATTCATAGACACGACGGCCGAAGTTTTCAGCAGAGATTTCGTATAATTTTGTAGCAAGACTCTTTTCATCCAAGTCTGGTGTTGCAATAACAGCTTCCAAAATGGCTCCCGCCAAATCACGTTCTTCATAATAAAGCGTTCCAAACATTTTATCATTGATAACATTATCCAGATAAGGATTTCCGTGCGCAATAATCGGAGTGCCACTAGCTAGGCTTTCTAAATACGTCAAGCCCTGCGTCTCACTCGTTGAAGCGGAAATAAAGAAATCCGCTGCTTTATAATACAAGGCTGTCTCACTGGGTGCAATCATACCTGTAAAAATAACTACATCTATAATGTTCAACCGTTTGGCTTGTGCTTTTAAGTCAGACAAATAAGGTCCATCTCCTGCCACTACCAATTTCACATCTGGATTTTCTTCCAAAACAGCCGGCAGAGCAGCTAAAATTGCCTGAATATTCTTTTCATAAGAAACACGCGACAGACTGAGAAGCATGGTTTCATCTTTAGCAATCCCTAATTTGTCTCGCAAATCTGCAATATTTTCAGAAGTAATTTCTGGACGTTCAAATTTAGCCAACTCAATTCCAGTCGGAATAACACGTTTTTCTACTTTTACTTTGTATTTCATGAGCAAGTCATAAACAATTTCGCTCGGACAAATCACACCGTCCAAATCACTCATAAATCCGCGAACAATGTATTTGACCATGCTAGGACGAATAACCATGCCTTTAGCAATATAGCGTACATAATCCTCATACTGTGTATGATAAGTATGAACAACTGGAATTCGCAACTCTTTCGCAATCCAAACACCTAATAGACCTAAAGAAAATTCAGTCTGAGTATGAATAATATCCAATTGATATTGACGTGCAATTTCTAAGGCTGTTGAAAAACCACGATAGGCAATCCGACGATCTTTAAAAGCAAAAAATGGCACACTCGGAATTCGAATAATTTGCCAATCTTCATAGCGATTGACATCCTTATCTGTCGTTGTAAAAATAAAAACAGTATGTCCAAGCTTTTCTAATTCTGTTTTCAAAGTACGAATACTCGTTGCCACTCCAGAAACTTGAGGAAAATAGGTATCCGTAAAAAGACCAATTCGCATGCTACATCTCCAATACTTCTTGATAAGCATCCACAAGTTTATAAGCCACATCATCAATTGAACGACTCTGCGCCACCTTATAGCCAGCTTCTCGCTTATCTACTTTACCATCCAAAATCTTTTGGATAGAGTCTACAAATTCATCTACATTATGCCCCAATTCAGCTGATTGCTCATCAATCCAGCCCTCATATACAGGAATATCCCGTAAAACGACATGTTGATGACTAGCCAACGCCTCTAGCACTACAATCCCTTCTGTCTCCTCATAACTTGGGAAAAAGAAAAGACTGCTACCACTCATAGCTCCCTCAAAAACGGCACCTTTAAAATAACCCGGGAATTCAACATTTTTAGGATGATCAAAAAGTACAAGATTTCTGATTTTCCGAGGAATGATCCACTTGTTAATACTACCCAGCCAAATAAAGCGAACATCTGGCATTCTGCGGGCTACCTCTACAAAGTCTTCTATTCCCTTGCGTCTGAAATAAAGTCCCGCACAGACAACCACCTTATCTCCTTCTTGGATATGAAAATGTTTTCTAAACACTTCTTCTTTATGTGGATCTTTTTGATATTTATGAAGGTCAATCCCATTAGAAACCGCCACAATTGGTGTTGTCACACCATAGCCCTGAATCAACTTTTTGGAGTATTCAGACGGTGTAATAATAAAATCCGCCATTTGGTACATGTGAGCTAGATATTTCCCAAAAGCAGAAGCAAAAAGATTTGACCCAATAAACGAATTGCGAAAATCTTCCTTCGTTGAATGCCCATGCATAATCACTTTTTTTCCTTGCTTTTTTGCTTTGTGCAAAAGTCGCAAACTCCTAGGTCCATAGGTATTGATATGCACTACATCATAATCTCCTGAAGGATCTGTCGTGTATGGAATCCCAGCCAAGTCCAGTGCTTTCATCTGATGCTGCAAAGCTCGTCCAATACCTGACTTTTCCAAAACTGCCTTGCCTTCTAAATAAAGTAATACTTTCATGTCTTCTATTATACCCAAAAGATAGAAAAAATAAAACCACAAAGATATAAAGCCTCTTGAAAACAAAAATGTCTGGGACAATAACATCTCAGACATAAACTACTCTTATAATAAACGAGTAGCAAAACGATTGGACAACGAACTTAAAATTGAAAATTTCAAGTTCTGTCTAACTCTACTTACTTTCTTGTTGAACGGCGCTCAATAAGACCATGAGCTAATACCACTTCGCGTTCTTCTAGCTCTTCCTTGTGCATAATCTTAGTCAGCATGCGCATACTAATCGCACCAAGGTCATACAAAGGCTGACCAATAGTTGTCAAATTTGGACGAGTAAAGCGTGCTACCTGCGAATCATCGCTAGTGATGATTTCAAAATCTTCTGGTATATTTACACCTTTGTCTGATAATCCATTTAACAATCCAGCCGCCAGCTCATCACCAGTCACAAAAGCTGCTGTAGCTTTAGAAGCAATGACCCGTTCTGCTAATTGATAACCATCATCATAGCTGTATTTTGACTCAAAAACCAATCCTTCACTATAAGTAAGTTTAGCTTTCTTCAAAGCCTCTTTGTAACCAGCTAAACGAATCTTACCATTGATGTCGTCCACCAAAGGTCCGCTTACAAAAGCAATTTTTTGATTATTTTTCGTAAGACATTCAACTGCATCCATGGTTGCTTGCTTATAGTCAATATTCACACTTGGTAATTGATGCTCCACATCAACCGTGCCTGCAAGCACAACTGGCGTCCGCGAACGAGAAAACTCGGAGCGAATCTTTTCTGTTAAATGATAGCCCATAAAAATGATACCATCTACTTGTTTTGAGAACAGCGTATTGACAACAGAAACTTCTTTGTCATCATCTTCATCACTATTGGCTAAGACAATATTATATTTGTACATCTCTGCGATATCATCAATTCCTTTTGCAAGCGTTGCAAAATAACTGCTTGTGATATTTGGAATGACAACTCCAACAGTCGTCGTCTTTTTGCTAGCAAGACCACGCGCCACTGCATTTGGACGGTAATCCAAGCGGTCAATCACTTCCAAAACTTTTTTTCTTGTATTTTCCTTTACATTTTTATTTCCATTTACCACACGGCTAACGGTTGCCATTGAAACTCCCGCTTCACGCGCGACATCATAAATGGTTACTGTATCGTCTGTGTTCATGCTTCTTCCTTTCTATATTGAAAATATCGTTTTCACATTCCTACCAAACTCATTTTATCACTTATTGGAAACACTTTCAAGCATTTTGATAACTTTTTGAAAAATCTTGTTCTTTAGGCAAATTTCTAGCAATTTTATCAATGATTTTACAAGAAAAATCTACCCAATCTGTGAAATTTTTGAAGCGACAAAAAAGTTCTTACTGTCCTCTTGATTTTTACTTATTTTTTTGCAAAAATAGAGGAGTAGAAAGAAGGTACTAGAATGACCAAAATAAATCAAATTATTTCTTATCTAGAAACAGAGAAAACAGATGTTGCCGTGGTTTCTGATCCTGTAACGATTAATTATTTAACAGGATTTTATAGCGACCCTCATGAACGCCAGATGTTTCTTTTTATTTTCACAAATCATGAACCACTACTCTTTGTCCCAGCTCTTGAAGTAGATCGCGCTAGTGCGATTGTTGATTTTAAGGTTGTGGGCTATATTGACTCTGAAAATCCTTGGGAAAAAATCAAAGCAGCCTTGCCAGCGGACAGCGCCCGCAAAATTGCTGTTGAATTTGATAACTTGATTTTGACAAAATACAATGGATTGCGTACTGTTTTTGAACAAGCTGAATTTACAAACTTAACACCTTGTATCAATCGTATGCGTCTCATCAAATCATCCGATGAAATTAAGAAAATGTTTGTTGCTGGAGAATATGCAGATAAGGCTGTTAAGATTGGTTTTGATACTATTTCTCTCGATAAAACAGAAACAGATATTATTGCTCAAATTGACTTTGGTATCAAACAACTCGGCTATGAGATGAGCTTTGAGACTATGGTTTTGACAGGTGATAATGCTGCTAATCCGCACGGCATTCCGGGTGCAAACAAAGTCGAAAACAATGCCCTGCTTCTATTTGACCTTGGCTGTATGGTCAATGGTTATGCCAGCGATATGACACGGACAGTTGCTGTTGGAAAACCAGATCAGTTTAAAAAAGACATTTACAATCTAACGCTTGAAGCTCAACGGGCAGCTCTTGACTTCATCAAACCCGGAGTAACAGCTCATGAAGTAGACCGCGCAGCACGCGAAGTCATCGAAAAAGCCGGTTATGGTGAATATTTCAATCATCGTCTGGGACATGGTATCGGTATGAGCGTACATGAATTTCCATCTATCATGGAAGGAAACGACATGGTTATCGAAGAAGGTATGTGCTTCTCTGTTGAGCCTGGAATTTATATTCCAGGAAAAGTTGGTGTTCGTATCGAAGACTGCGGTCATGTTACAAAAGATGGCTTTGAAGTCTTTACAAATACAAGTAAAGATCTGCTCTATTTTGATTAAAAACTAAAAAGAAAGCTAAAATAGTTGATTTAAGGACTGAAGCCTGTATTGATTTTGGTTCTTTTTATTTTGAACTCTAACTTTGTTGTAATCATCGAATTAACTAATTAACTCGTTTAGTAATTAAGTCTGTTTTCAAATCTATAAAGCATCTTAACTTTTAACATACCAAAGAAAATTTTATTATTCTTGATGCCAATTTCTTTTCATGTCATAAAAAGATGAAGAATTCTTTTCGACAAAAAATAATGACAAAATCAATTTTACATATTGTTATATTCTATTCATAACTCATTTCATAAGAAAAAACTCCATAGTTGAATTTTTAGCCAACTATAGAGATTTGTAGAGCTACTTATTATAGCTTTTTACTCACTATGTACTTTAAAAAAATCTTTTGACAAATAGCCCTTACCCGCCACCATATCATATTGAACAAGTTTCAGGTCTTCTGCAATGTGCCGCCCCTCCTCATCCAAATCTTTTTTATCAACACTTGCTTTGTGTAAAACTTCTGTTAATAAAGCATAATAAGGTGACACTTTTGAATTGGTTTGTTCTAATAATAGAGCTGTGAAGTCACTTGAATTTACAATTGGATAGTCCAATTTAGGTGTTTCATAATTACTCCACACAAAATAGTCAGTCAAATATTGGCTATCTGGATTATTTTTGAAAGCCGACTGTGGATAAAGCCCTGGTAAATGATCTCCATAAAAAACAACTGTAATTTTTTTATTTATTTTTGAAAGTTGATCAAGAAAATCCTTTGTGGCCACGTCTGTGTGGTATAATAAACGAGTATAGTTAGTTAATTGGTCATTTTCATCACTAGAAAAATTTGAATTAGAAGCTTCAATATTATTTGGTTCTTCTTCTTTCCAAGGAGAATGATTTTGCATCGTCATAACAGAGAAAAATTGATTTTGGCTATCTTTCATATTATCAAGAATTAATTGATAAGAGGAACTATCACTATAATTTACTCCTTGATAATGAACATCTAGTCCTTTTGTTATTAAACTAACAAACTTAGAATACCCTAGAGATTTATAAATAACATTTCTAGAATAATTTGTTGGGGCAGCCAAGTGAATAGCGATACGATTCTTAGCTTCAAATTGGTCGCTAATAACAGGAAATTTGTTCATTTTAGGAACAACTTCTGTATAAGCAACAGAAATACTAGGTGACAAATTATAGAATGGTAGACCAGTTAGCGATTGAAACTCCATATTTGCTGTTCCACCACCATAGCCATCTGATTTCATTAAACCACTCGTAGTTTGGTTCTTAATGTCTTGAATATTTGAAATAGGATTTTGAGAAAGCTTAACCCCTTCAACACGAGCAGGATCAGAAAAACTTTCACTCAATATGTAAACAACCGTTTGTTCTTCTATCTTATTTGTTCGTTCTGTATTTAAAATTTGAGAAGCTTTTTGATATTTTTGCTCAATTGCTTTAATTTTTTCGGCACTATAACCCTGAGGTTTATACATGGTGCTGTCTGACAGTTGCGATAACCAAACAAATGCAAGTGAACGAGAGCGAGCATTTATCGTGTTTCCATACCAATTCAAATCTTCATAATTATTAAGAACAGAAATTATAGGTATGTTCTCTTGAATTTTACCGTCTTTTCTATTTGCAAATATCCCTACAATTGAGGTTAGAAATATTACAGTTAACATCAAAATAGAGAAACGATATTTGTAATTTTGTATGATCTTACTTGCTAATATTTTGTTTCTGAAAAAATAATACAAACTTACTATTACAAGAAGTCCTAGTAAAAGATATACTATATACGAAAATCCGTTAATGAATTCTAATAGTAGTTTAGGCTCCTTTAACCAAACTATATCACTAGGTAATATCGGTTCTTGACGAAATTGGAATTTAAGGCTACTTGCTACTGTCACCCCACTAATGACTAATAAGATAAATATTGTAGAAATTAAAAAACGATTAAATATTAGATAGATAATCAAAAAAATAACAAAGAAAATAATAATTTGAAATGGAGTTGCTCCTGTTGAAAGGCGAAATTCTGCATCCCCTCTTATACTATTTTGTATTGTAAAATTAAAAACAATCGCAAATAATAGACTTAATAAGCTCGCAACTGAAAAACTAGCTTTATTTTTACAAATATCCTTTATTGCTTTTACTGAGAAAAAACTAGGAATGATAAGTAGAATCGTTAAATAAACCAGTAATCCTATTAAAGAGAAAGCGAAGTAATCGGTTATTTGAAATTTATTATTAACAATAAATTTCTTTAAAAAACTAGTCTGCTTAAGAAAGTTTAATGTTTTACTATCTAATAATACGAAATTCAATAATATCTGTGATAAAAAGAATGTTTCTAAAATATCATGATTTTCATTATCAATTCTCAAACTATTGAATTTTATATTATTTAATTTAGGAATATATTTAAAAATAATTGCTATCAACAATGTAGGAATAATAAAAACTAGCGAATTATATTGTAAAAAGTGATTAGCTTTAAAATCCCATAGATTATAAGAAGATACCGTCAAATGCATAGACATTTCTAGCAAGTAAGAAAAAATTAAATAGCCAATATAAATAAATAATATAAAAGCATATTATTTACAAATTTTGATATAACATATCCTAAAAATATTTCTACTGCTAGTACACATAACAAGCCTAGCGTTAGATATGAATTGATTGTTATATTTTTACTTTCTTCTAATATAAAATTTAAACAAGCCCCTATTACATTAAAAAATAAGAAGCTGATTAACAATATACTAAATTGTCTATAATATTTAATTAAAAATTTCATAATGATTGCCCAATAAAATTGATTTATCTTAATTACTAAAAGACAAATCTAAGTAGTCTTTAATAAAGAAATTTCCTCAATGTTTGTTATAAGATAAAATCAACTTGAAAAGCTTCAAGAAATAATTCTTCTTTTTAATCTTCTCAGCAAATATTTAACAGCACTCCCTGGTCCACGATAGATATATTTCAGAGCACCTTTAATGCCGCCAATATTGTCAAAGTTTATATATGTATTTGGCAGGGTATCTGGACGGATATTTAAAACGATATTATCCACAAAAGGAGTGATATAAATCTCATTTTTAGAGATTGCATAGTCATAACGTTGAGACCAAGCTAAATAAACTAAAATTCGCTCAATGGAATGTAGAATGGTATGTTGAGGCAATGGTTCTGCTGGAATATCAGCATCTTGCAAATTCAAATCAAATAAGGGCTTTAGAGCATCATATTTGAACCAAATAAAGGTTCCATAACTCATGATAAATGTATTTAATTGATTGAAATCTATAGACCGTTTAATATTCATTCGTTCCCAGAGTAAATTCATATCATCTGCAAATTTATTCTCATTCCACGGATCAACAATCTTTGTATAACGGAAAAAAGTTGGAATATCAGCAATAACTAAACCTAACCGTTCATCACTTTCCAAACTAGCCATAATTTTATCCGCCGGTTTGATTAACATATCAAAAAGTTCATTTCTCCATGAATCTCCTACCCAATGCGGATATTCTGGAGATTTTTTCGTATGAAAATGACCAATATAATCATATTTTGATAGTTCATTTTTGAGTTTTAACATCGGAATAACATCACGACCGAGATTTCCAGTAATATAAACTTTGCCTACCTTACCACGTTCTGTTAGAATCTTCTCAATTTCTGCTTTCTTTTTCTCAGAATCTGTTGTCAAAAACAAATCATAATCAAAATGAAAATTTTCAAAAGCCGTTAAAAACACTTCCAAAAGATCTACATAATAAGTATGGAGATGCACCGCAACTTTCTTTTGATTTGAATACTGAAGTTGATTATCTTTTAATACTTTTCTATCAAGCAAATATGGAGGCGTTGGTAAACTCATATCAGACATGTGAGATAAAATAAATTCTGTCGGATAATCTGATACCTTTTCAATCTCTTGCAGTAAGTAAGGGGCTAAATGTTGAGTTAAATCAAACGTTTTTATCTTAATAAAAGGAACGTGATTTTCCAACAAAACATGCGGATAATGAATTGTGAAGTTACTATGGAAGAAGTCATCCTTTAAAGGCACTGTATCCAAAATTGTCTGGTATTTAAAACCTGCATCTACAAATTTCTTAGTGTACTGGGTCTCATAATTATCAATAACCTTTTGTACATCTATATAATTTTCAATTGATTGCCAGAAGTTTTGAAATACAGTTGACTGAACGAGTCTCTTTTTAAAAGAAATAAAATAAGATTGAAGATGCTCATTAATGAACAGATTTCTTTGTTTTACTTCTTGATGATTTGTCATTCCCCAAAAATCTACTTCTGGATCAGACTCATATCTTTGATAAATAGGTTCCATATCCCAAAGTGGACCAAAACAGGTATCGTTCATTACGGTAATTGAATCATATTCTTTCAACTTATCAAAACCGACTAAAGCCATGCCATCATGCCAAGCTCCAAAATCATAGCCAGTATTTTCACGTTGAATAAATTCATCAATCAGCTTTTTGTCACGAAGTTTTTCCACTTCAGATAGGCTTAACTGACTATTTGAAATAAAAATAAGTTTTTCAAATAAAGGTCGCATATGTTCAATTTGGTAAAATACATGTCGACTGATATGGTCGTATTTGTTAAAATGAACATAAATTAATAATCGTTTCATTGTCTTCTCCTAAAGAAGTTAATAATTTTAGTCGGAATTATCCAGCGTCGGCTCCCTATAACCGCATTGTGTTCATGAACTAATTCTTGATAATTACATTCTAACTGGTGAATGCGCTCTTCCAAATTCGTAATGTTCTCCAGCAATTTCTGGTTAACTTCATTCGCCTCTGATAGTTCAGTCAAAACTGAACCTTCTTTCATAGGATCAGAAATATCTTTCATTTCATACGAAAAAAGAAATTCTGAATCCTCAACATCATCAATCTGATAATGAAGTTGAGGATCATTTTTCCCGAAAAGCAATTCATTAGAAAGCAAGAGTCCGTTTGTAAAGGCAACTTTCAACTCTGTTTGTTTATGATAAGTTTTTAGACTAACGTTTTTATAATAATTGGGAATCTCAGATAAATCAATTCTCAATCTAGCTGCTTCATGTGGAATCTGAAAATAAAGCTCATCTGCATACTGTAATGGGAATTTCAGACTATTTGTTTCCGAAAATTCTTCATCTGCCCGTGCATAAAAAATCGTAATACGCTGCTTCTTTATATTCAATATGGAATGATTTGGCAACGTTTCTCCTAGCAAGGAGCTAATAGCTTGTAGTGATTTCTCTGTTCTTGTTGAAAGGGATGCTATATTTGCAAGTAAACTATCATAACACTTATCAAGTGTATAAAGCTGTTTAGCTCTCTCACTTGCAAGAACTGCATTACTCTTATTTATATCGAAATTTTCAAGAACATCTGCCATCTCATCAGCCAATGAATCAATATTTCCTAGCTGATAGGTTGTACCTACATCAAAATACTCTTTCACTGATTTATAGCCATTATTATTTGAAACTATTGTAGGAACTCCCCTTAAAATAGATTCAATGAAAACAAGAGGAAAGGCTTCGGATTTAGAGGTGTACACACAAATATCTGAATCTGTCACTTCTGTCCACGGCTGGTCATTATAACCTAAAAATTGGACATTAGTTAATTCATACTTCTCAATAAAAGCATCGCATTCCTTTTTCGCCTCTTTTTGCCAGCCGCCAATAAAAATTAAGGGAATATCATAGCGACTCAGTTTTTTATAGGCTTTGAGAAGCTCAATTTGATTTTTATTTTCATTTATGACACCAATTGATACGATTCTTCTTTGATTAGACTTGCCCAAAACTTCAGATGTAAATTGTGTGTAAGGAATAAATGTTTCTAAATTAGCAGGATTGTTGTTTAGCGCAGCTAATGTTTGAGCTAGATTTCCTCGTACAGAAAAAACTTTATCCGAATTCTCAAAAATAAAATTCATTTTTTTAGTATAATATTGAAATTCTCTCTCTGGAAATTCATGAATAAGCCAAAAATGTGGAATATTCTCACAGGCTGCAGCTACAGCTCCTTGAAAAACATTTGCTGTGTTAGAAATAACTAAATTAATATCTTGCTCAACAATAATATCCCGTATTTCTTTAATATTCTTTTGATAATATATTACCCTTTCTTCCTTAGAAAAGAGACGATCGCCTGGTGCTTCTTCCCACCACCATTTTATCGTAGATAGTGGAAATAAATGAACATTGGCATTCGACAGCTTGCTTTCATAACTTGCATGAGTTGGGTGCCCGTTTTCAGGATAGACGTTGTAAATGTCATAGCCTATTTCAGATAAATAAACCATTAAATTCGTTATTGATTTCTCGGCTCCATTATCTAATGTTCCAGTTGGAGAGATAAATAAAATACGCTTTACCATATTAAGCCCTCGCTTTGTAAAGTTTTATGTGTGCGATTCTTGCCAACTTCCATTTCTAACAAGTAAACCTGTTGCCGAATCTAGTGCTGATTCGTCATCCTCTGGAATATCATTCCGTTCAATAAAGACGATTGGAGCTTTTGAAGATACGGCAAAGGCTAAAACACGTTTGTCAGAATCACGAATGGTTGCTTCCAATCTTAAACGAGCATGATTTAAATAAGGAAGTTTGCATGTATAGATGACTTTCTTTTCTCCTGTTCCACTAATTTTTAAATCCATAGAATTATCATTGTAATAGCCATAATTAGTGTTTATATCAACGAACGACATAGCAATATGAGTCTCAATATCTTGAAGCTGTGTAAAAGTAAATTCAAACTTCAATTCATCGTCTGGTGTTACTTGATTTGGAGATAACAATTTTACTTCAAAATTTTCAACCAATGCAACTTGTTTCGTTTTATTCTCTGAAGCAGCAGCTTTTTCTTGTGTTGGTTGAATCGCATTATCAAAGCTATATTGATTCGCAACATCATCCGGATTTCCAATCGCCTTAATCAATCCGTCCTCAATCAAAACAGCTTTATTGCAATATTTCTTAACAGCGCCCATGTCGTGCGTAACAAGAATGGTTGTTTTCCCAGATTTTTTTCGTTCTAAGAAATAATCGTTACATTTTCTCTGGAAAGCTTCATCACCGACTGCAAGAACTTCATCAAGAATGAGAACATCACCTTGTGCTTTAATCGCGACCGAAAACGCCAAACGAACTTGCATTCCGCTTGAATAATTCTTCAGTTTTTGATTCATAAATTCATGTAACTCAGCAAAATCAACGATATCATCGTACATAGCATCAATTTCTTCTGTTGTAAAACCAAGCATGGCACCGTTCATATAGACATTTTCACGTCCAGTTAATTCTGGGTTAAAGCCGACACCAAGTTCAATAAAAGAAACCATTTTCCCATTAACAGTGACTTTTCCTTTCTCAGGGACATAAATTTGAGAAATGATTTTTAAAAGAGTGGACTTTCCTGAACCATTACGGCCAACAATCCCAAAGAAATCACCTTCTTCGACCTCAAAGTTAATATCTTTTAAAACATGTTGTTCCGTATAGCCTTTAATCCCCTTAAAATAATTGACTAAATTGGTACGTAAACTTTGCGTTGCTTCAGTAGGAAGTTTAAAATACTTGCTGACATGATCAACTTTTACTGCAATTTTTTTATCTGACATTATAAAATCTCCGCGAATCTCTTAGCATTTTTGTGGAAAATATAATACCCAATTCCAAAGATAAAGAAAGGAAGAATGTAGGGTACCATAGCAACACCTTTATGACCAATTAAATCCCAGCCACGCATGCTTCCTGAAAAAACAATATAGTGCCGCAAATCTTGAATAATCTGTGCCAAAGGATTTAGCATCATGAGTTTTGCAATTGTTACCTGACCACGTTGCAAAATAAAGGTAAGAGAGTAGATAATAGGTGTCGCATACATTCCTGCTTGCATCACCACTTCCCAAATCGGACCAATATCTCTATATTTAACAAATAACGTCGCCAACACAAAAGCGATTCCTGTTGAAAATAAAATCAATTCAACAAATAATGGAATAACTGTAAGCCAGCCAATGGATACTGCTACTCCATTAACCAAAGCAAAGATGAAAACGACCAATAAATTAATAGAGTAGTTAATTGCTGCACCAACAACTGAAGAAATAACAATAATCTCTTTTGAAAAGTTCAGTTTCCGAAGCAAATCACCACGAGAAACGATAGACATCATCCCCATATTTGTAGCTTCAGAGAAGAAATTCCAAGTTACCATACCGATTAAAAGACCGATAGCATAATGTGGCGTTCCATCATCAAATCTCAAGAAGCGCACAAAAACTAAATACATAATCGTAAATAAGAGCAAGGGCTTCAAAATTGACCATAAATGCCCAATCAAGCTCCCTTGATACCGTAATTTAAAATCTGTTTTAATCATCTCGCGTAAGAGAATCATATTTTTTCGACTAAATAAGTCCATCATTACTCCTTATAAGCAAATTTTGTAAGAATGAGTGTTGTAAAGACAAAAGTGTGGAAGGCACGATTCTTTCGATAACCATATTTTTGAAGACGACGCAAGCGTTCCATAAACGGGACTTCCATGATTGTCACAAAATTTTCAATCAGTTCTTTATTTTGAGTAGCCAAAGGCAAAGCTAATAAATTCCTTGCTTGTTCTTGGCTATCTTGAATCAATTTCCAATATTTTGCGAAGAGAATATGCGGGCGAATCCAATTCTGCATTCTTTTTCTGAGGGTTCTTGCACCTAAAACATTATTGGAATGTTGCCGATATAATTCACTTGGTTGGTCTATATAGACTAAATGACCAAAAGCTGCTGCCAGCAAAGCCAAATACCAGTCATGCATGAGAAGATCATGAGCTTCTTGGCCTGTCCACAAGTCAGCCAGAGCTTGGTTAATCATCGAAACGCCGCCTGTAACAGTATTTTCTGTTAATTCTTGGAGCAGTTCCGTGTTTGCATGGTCAGACTGTGTACGAATCATACTTTCATGTACGACATTTAACTCTTGATCTACAACTTTTAAATCCGTGTAAACCAGCAAAGGCTGACTGGTATCGTGTTTAATCGCTTCTTCTAGCTGCATTTCTACTTTTTCAGGCAGCCAGACATCATCCTGGTCGCTAAAAAAGTAAACATCTGATGTTTGATATTTCAAAAGATAAAAGAAACTTTTGATAACACCAAGATTTTCGACGCTATCAGGATTCACAAACTGAATGCGATTATCTTTTTGACAAAAATCTTGAATAATCTCACGCGTCCTGTCTTTAGAACCATCATCTCGGATTAACAGCTGCCAGTCTGTATGGGTCTGCTGCCGAATACTTTCAATTTGTTCTGCTAAAAACCGTTCACCATTGTAGGTGGACATGAGAATAGTCACTTTCATGATAAAAATAATTCCTCGTATTCACC
>ERZ772956.1639-NODE-1639-length-15026-cov-3.342529_pt1 | contig 15026 bp, 18 predicted proteins | sample MGYA00580683_ERZ772956 | MGnify/ENA primary metagenome ERZ772956 (study PRJEB29015, sample SAMEA2738077) | human oral metagenome | biome: human oral; feature: human-associated habitat; material: saliva | place: China | collected 2212 ... | reverse complement strand
CGCCGATTTTGCAGCAATTTTACAAGCATCAGCGTCCGCCATAAAAGACGCTATGCGTCGTTATCTTCGAGCCGCTTAACTATACTGGCTGTATCTTCAATTTCGCTATTATTAATGTAAAGATTAGCAAAATCAGCATCGTTCGACCTTAAGGAGAGAAGCTCTCGTAAAAGTCACTGATACTGCATGCGCATTTACCATTTTTCAAAAATCGCCGCAGGAGCATTTATCCCCGTAGCAGAATGTCCTCACACGTCAATCCGATCACTCCGCTACCTCTACTTTTCACTTCACAACGCAGTATATTTAACATCGCTAGATAGTTGCCGCAGACTTTCAAACACACTAAAGCGCTCAAAGATAAAACCTGCTCATGACCCCTACGCCAGACGTGCCAGCCACCTCAAATCCCAACCCCACCGACCTAACCCTGTCTGAAGAACACCGCAAGGAGCTGATCAGCTGGGCCGCACGCTGCGTCGCAAGGCTTCTTCCAATTTTTCACCAGCACCGTCCCGCTGACCAACGCCTCGATGAAGCTCTTGCCGCCGTCGAAAAGTTCCGCGACAACACGTTTTCGGTTGGCCAGATGCGAACTCTGGCATTCGGTTGCCACGCCGCAGCACGCGATTGCACAAACGCCCAGGCTAAAGCTGTTGCACGGGCTTGCGGTCAGGCGATTGCCATTGCGCACATGGGTGGGCACGCCCGCAATCTTGCGCGGTACACGCGCCAGGCCTTGGCTGATCCGTCGGAGGAGTTGGCCTGGCAGCGCAAACAGCTTCCCTCTCACCTGCACGCCTACGTCTACCGCACCTAAACCGCTTATCGACGCCCCGCACAGTGCCGTGCATTTCGGTAAAGTAGCGGGTGCTAGGTTACGCGTTAGGAAGCGAAAGAAGTCCCATGATCCAATTTGTTGTAGGTGCTGCCGCTGGTTATGTGCTGGGCACGAAGGCAGGCCGGAGGCGTTTTGAGCAGATCAAGAAGGGCTACAACTTGGCGGTGCACTCGAAGGCTTCCCAGGCGGCGTTGCAGGCCACTCGCAAGGCGATTGCCAATAAGTTGGATCCGCAGCCACGCATGAAGGAAGTGAAGAATCTGAACCATGGGGACGGTTCAACGGTGCTGGAACCGGACGAAGACTAGCCCGTCACGCCCTCCTCATACAGCGCTTACCCCTTAAACGCCCGGTCAAGAAGCTCCCGGCGCGCAGCTTCCAAGGCAACAAGGTCGGCAAACAGGGAGTTGTAGGTGGTTTCGTCGTCGGAGGGGCGCATGCGCTGAAGTTGACCTTTGAGCTGGGCGATGTGGTTGCCCACCCGGACTTCCTGAAGCCGAGAGAGCACACTATCGGCGTAACGCGGGAGGTCCTCAAGTTCGCAGTGAATGTCTTCCACGGCTAGTTCGGAGACCAGGGAGCGCCCCATAAGGTCAGGTAGTTCACCGGCCACGCCGCTAATCCAGTCGACGCCTTCGCTGGCGTTGTCGCAACCCCCGGCGGCGGCGATGGCGACACGCACGGCGTTGTAGGCGGGGTGCGTGAAGCAATCATCGGCGAGTCCGTCAAAGTAGGAGCCTGCGATGTCGGGGTACTGTAGCGCGATTTTCAAGCTTTCGCGCTCGGGCCACAGGCGAGGGTTGCGGCGGTCGGGCAGCACAAGAGTCGCATCAGGATTCACGCCAACGCCCCCAGCACTCGTACCACCACCAGCACTGGCAGCACTATCGAAACGCCGGGCGCGACGTGGTTGCTGTTGTGTGCGCGGGCGTCGAGAAGCGGTGCGAACCTGAGCAAGCACCTCGGCGGGGTCGGCCCACCCAATCCACCCGGCGAGCTGGCGGGCGTACTCGTTGCGGAGGGTCTGGTCGTGGATGTCGGCGACGATGGGCACGGCGCGGCGCAGCGCCTGGAGGCGACCCTCCACGGAGTCGAGGGGGAAGTCGGCGATCATGGCGCGAACAACAAATTCGAACATGGGCACGCGTCGGGCGACGAGGTCGCGGACGGCGGCATCGCCATGCGCAAGACGCAGGTCGCAGGGGTCCATACCTGCGGGGGCGACGGACACGTAGGACTGGCCGGTGAACTGCTGATCGCCGTCGAAGGCGCGCATGGCGGCTTTCTGACCAGCCTCATCACCGTCGAAGGTGTAGATGAGTTCGCCGCGGAAGTAGTTGTCGTCGAGCATGAGCCTGCGCAGAAGCTGCAGGTGCTCCTCACCGAAGGCGGTTCCACAGGCTGCGACGGCAGTGGTCACCCCGGCGGCATGCATGGCCATGACGTCGGTGTATCCCTCCACCACCACAGCCTGATGACCAGCGGCGATGTCCTTTTTGGCACGGTCCAACCCGAACAGCACTTTCGACTTTTTATACAGCAGCGTGTCGGGCGTGTTCATGTATTTGCCCATGTTGTCGTCATCGAAGAGCTTTCGGGCGCCGAACCCAATCACATCACCCGCGAGATTTTTGATGGGCCACAGCAGACGCCGATGAAACTGGTCGATGGGCCCGCGACGACCCATTTTTGCCAACCCCGCCGCATTAAGTTCCTCGTAGCTGAATCCCTTACGCAGCAGGTGTTTGGTCAGAGTGTCCCACCCCTCGGGCGCATAACCGCAACCGAACTGGTGTGCATGATCGGCCGAAAAACCACGCTCAGTGAGGAAGTTCCGCGCAGCCTCAGCCTCCGGGGTTTCCAGCTGCGCACGGAAAAACTCGTGGGCGGCCTTATTCGCGGCAACCAGCCGCTGCCTGGTTCCAGGTTCCTCCCTGCGGCCCGGTCCCCCACCTTCATAGTTAATGCGGTAGCCAATCTTCTCGGCGCAAATCTCCACCGCCTCCGGGAAGGAAATATGCTCCATTTTCATCAAAAAACTGAACACATCGCCGCCCTCCCCGGAGGAAAAGCAGTGAAAGTAGCCACGGTTGGGCCGCACATGAAATGATGGTGTCTTCTCGTCCTTAAACGGGGACAGCCCCTTCAACGAATCCACGCCAGCAGGCTTGAGCTGCACATACTCACCCACGATGTCTTCGATCGGGGTGCGTTCGCGAATCGCAGCAATATCGCTTTCGGGGATGCGTCCTTTGGCCATGTTCCCTACCTTAGTGCTCGCATGAAAAGATGTTCCACATGAAGAAAAAAACGCTGGCCGCGCAGGTGATCGGCCTCCTCTGCGCCGCCATCGCCGTGTGGACCGGGATCAACGTTTCCAACGATTCCGGGAATTCCGCCGCTTCCTCCATGTCCGCAGCCTCGAACGCCGCCCGCTTATCGACGCCCTCTACATCAGCGTCCCCTTCCAGCTCCCGCGCTTCGGGGGGTTCTGGTTCTGGGAAGTCTGGCGGTTCTGGGAGCTCCGGCCTTCCGAGTTGCCCACTTAATTCCCTGCCCACCGAAGCCGACGAGGTAGCCCACGATATCCTCGCGGGCGGCCCCTTCGATCACCCCGACGAAGACGGCAGTCATTTTGGCAACTACCAGCGCATACTCCCCCGCAAGAACAGCAACTTCTACCGCGAATACACGGTTGAAACCCCGGGCGTTGGCCACCGGGGCGCGCGTCGCATTGTGGTGGGCGGCGGCAGCGACACCGACCCGGACGTGTGGTACTACACCGACGACCACTACGAAAGCTTCTGCGAAATCCCCGATGCTGAAAAGTGACTACTCCTTTATCACCAGAATCTGATCAATTGCGGCGCGACCGCTTATGTAGTTGTTAATGCGGTCCTGGCTTGGGTATCCGAGGGCGATGGTGTTAAAAAGGCATCGCTGCGCCAACACGAAATCGCCCATGCAGTTCTGAATGGTCCTGCATGTCTTGTGTGAGGTCGGCCATATTATGTTATGGACCCGTGCCTCAATCCGCCAGCTTCAGCCACACCACTCCGGCGATAATCACGACAAGCCAGAATCCCTTGACGAACGTCAGCGACTCCCCAAGAAACACGCTCCCCAACAGGGTTGCACCTACAGCACCAATTCCCGACCACACGGCATACCCCACGCCCACATCAATCTTTTTCAGCGCCACGCTCAGTGCAAATAATGTGAGCAGGAAAAACACTAACGCCGACAGTGACCACCCCACCACACTAAACCCCTGACTACCACCAACACTGAGGGCGTACCCCACTTCAAAAACACCTGCCAGAAGTAGAACCGCCCAGGCTTTCATATTGCTTTGTTGTACAGTCATTTTCTCACTCCCCTTTGCCCATAAGCCTTTGTTCTAAGCGGCACCACTGAGCCGAAGTCCGACAACGCCAACCACCACGATCACGATTCCTACAAGTTTCTGCCACGTGAGCCGCTGCCGAAGAAACAGCACACCCAAAATTACGATTCCAACGGCCGCAGTGGCCACCCAGATCGCGTACCCCACTCCCACGTCGAACGTGAGTAACGCGCGACTCAAGAAAAACGTAGCGATTGCGCCGTTGACCAGCGTCGCCACCGTCCAACCGACATGCGTGAACCCTTTTGCGTTGTTTGCCGACATCGCCACAGCAATCTCAAACATCACCGCGATCCCCAAATAAAGCCACTCCATTGCGCAAACCTCCTAGTGTTTTTTATTTGCATGTACATACATATATGTTAGCGAGGGATAGGTTGTGAAGCAACTAGAAAACCGAAGCCTAGCGCACGACAAAGCACACCGCCGGGACAAAACGGTGCACTTATAGCCCGCTTTGCAAAGTTTGCTTATATCCAAGCTCGAAAACACCCCATTCCGGACCTGAGCGTATACACACTTCACGTAACACCAGTGCCCACGTGAAAAGCACCCCGGCCGTAGTGGTGCCGGGGTGCTCGGGTGCCTTGTGGAGAGAGCACCCAGTCTAGTGTGCTGTAGCTCTTATGAGGACAGCCCGCCGATGAAGGAACGAATGTGCCAAACGGTGGACAGGGGGACGAGCCACAGGGTGTCAAGGCTGAACATGTTGTACTCCTAGTTGTTTTCAATGAATGTGTACGTGTTCAAGGGTAAAACTATTGGCGTGGCTCTGCCACACCGGTATAAATGCGCCTCAATTTCCACAAATCCGCACCTGAGAAAACGTATAAAGAGTCTCGCGGGTCACATCAAAACGCCAGGAAGAAGCGCTCCCTGTATCCGATTTTTTCTTAACAAAAATATAGGGGGAGTGACGTAGGGGAGTAAAAGTAGGGTAGGCTCTACCCTATTCTGTGTGGCTTTTGAGGCTTGTGAACAGGCTAAATCTCGCCCTTGCCAAATGCTGCGTCCATGACGTCTTGGTACTCGGCTGGGTTGACAAGTGCGATGCCGCGTTCCTTGTCAGCGAGCATGAGCAGCGTTGCACCAGGTTCCAGGTTGAAAATATCGCGCACTTCCTTCGGGATCACAATCTGGGATTTTGGCCCGAGTTTGACCATCCCGATGTACTTCCCTTCGTAACTCTGATCGGCTCCCCGATTGCCATCATCAGCCACAGTTATGCTCCCATCGCACTCTGACATTGCACCTTAACGGCGGTACGTAGGGAAGTCTACTCCAGCGGCCACATCTACCAGCCCACATCCCAAAAATCACTCACATACTGACCAGATCGTTCCGCTTTCTGGCCAGCGCATCCCTGGTGGCGATATCTCCAGTCCAGCACACTAGACACCATGAGAACAGCAATCATTGTGATGGATGTGCAGGAATCGTTTCGTCAGTTGCCGGTGTGGGCGGAGGTATCCAACCCAGAGATCGTGCGGGACGTCGATACGCTGGTGCAGCAGGCCCGAGCGGAGGGGCATGCGGTGGTGTGGGTGATGCATGCCGCGCCGGGAAGCGGAACCGCCTTTGACCCGGAATTGGGACATGTGCGATTGATGGAGGGGCTCACACCCGATCCAGGCGAGCCGACGTTTGTCAAAACCACAAGGAATGCGTTTACCAGCACCGAGCTTGCGCGGTATCTCACTCAGGAGCACATCACGCACCTAGTGATCGTGGGCATCCAAACGGAGCAGTGCTGCGAGACCACAGCGCGTCTGGCGGCGGATATGGGGTACGACGTTACATTTGTCACCGATGCCACCGCTACGTTCCCTATCGTTCGCCCCGACACAGGCGAGGTGCTGCCTGCCCAGGAGGTTATCGAACGCACCGAATACGCGCTAGCAGGGCGGTTTGTGCGTATTGAATCGAAGGACGCAGTAAGCTGGCGCAGGTGAATACCGTCGCGTTCGTGGTGCCTGACCGCGTTCAGCTTCTCGACGTCGCTGGCCCCGCCCAGGTGTTCAGCACCCTCCGCGATCTCACTGGCGAGCCCTCCACCATTGTTTATGTGGGGGAGCAGCAAACCGTCCAGTCGAAACAAGGGCTACCAGTTAATGTGAGCACCGACTGGCCGGGCCTGACGCCGGATGATCTGCTGATCATTCCCGGTTTTGCAGCCACGGCACACCCGCTCAACAATAATTTGCTCGCCAGCATCGCAGCGCATCATGCTGCAGGCGGCACAATCGCCAGTATCTGTGCGGGTGCGTTCATCGTGGCGGAGGCAGGGCTTCTCGACGGCCGCCGTGCCACCACCCACCACGACCTTCAAGACACCCTCGGCGCGCGCTACCCTCGTGTCCACGTGGTGCGTGACGTGCTATTTGTCGGTGGTCAGGGCATCTACACCTCCGCCGGGATTGCCAGTGGCATCGACCTATCCCTGCACCTAGTGGAGCAACATTTCGGCGCGCGGATTGCGGCCCGCATTGCTAGGACCATGGTGGTGTACGCCCGCCGCAACGGAAACATGGAGCAGCACAGTGTGATGCTGCGCTACCGTGACCACTGCGATGATCTGGTGCACCGCATCCAGGATTTTTTGAATGATCATTTTGCCCAGAGCTTTACACTCGCGGACTTGGCCCGGCGCGGCAACGTTAGCGAACGCACCCTGAGCAGGTCTTTTATGAAGAATATTGGGCTAACGCCGAGCCAGTACCAACGGGCTGTGCGCCTGGAACATGCGGAGCTGTTGGTTGCGCAGGGTGCCACGATGGAGCAGGCGGCACGGCAGGTTGGTTTTGCGGATGCCAGATCGTTGCGTAAGCATCGCGCTTAGCGCGGATCAGTCCGGCTCGCCCAAAAACTCCCTGATCGCTGGCCATTCCCGCTCGGCTTGTTCCCGCCCGGCGCGGTAGGATTCTTGGAGCTTGTGTAGGTTGCGTTCCCGGTTTTCCACCGACATGTTTTCAGCGAAGAACAGGTAGGCGTTGCCGCCACGTTCCAGTTCGAGGAGTCGGGCGCGGGTGGCGTTGTAGTGGTCGGGCCGCGCTATCAGGGCGTCGGCAATGGCCGGGTGGGTGCGAAAGACCCGGCGCAGGATGCCCGCAGGGGTGGCTTTGCCTTTGGTGTAGGCGCGCGGCCTGCTCATGATCACTAGAAAGCGCCGGAATCCTGCAGCTTCAGCAGCATCGATGGGGATGCCTCCGCTGGGGCCGAGGGCGCCGTCGGCGTAGAGCTCGCCGTCAACGTGGGGCATGATCATGAAACCGGGCATGGTGGAGGAAGCGCGGACGCGGAGCATCAGGGCGTCGATAGTGGAAGTGTGGTCGCGGTTCCACCAGGTCGTGCTGCCGGTGTCTACGTGGAATGCCCCGATGCTGAAGGGGGTGGGGTTTCGGAGGAAGGCGGGAAAATCGAAGGCGGCGATGCGCCCGCCGGAATGCTCAAAGGTGCGTAGTGGTGCTTCGTGGTAGATGTAGTTGCTGTCGAAATAGCCGCGTCCCCGCACGAAAGACCCCCAACCGCCCGTGCGCGGGTTGGCACCAATGCTGACAAAACTCTCCCGAGTGCGCAGCGGATCGCCCGCCAGAAAGTTCGCCGTGTGCGAGGCACCTGCGGACACGCCGCCCACCCAACCGAACTCGATGCCCTCACGCATGAGCTTTTCGACGACCGCCCCGGTGTAGCTATTGCGCATGCCACCGCCCTCAATGACCAGCGCAGTGTCAGAAAAACGCATGAATCTAGTGCTTTTTGCGGAAAGGCAGCAGGTGCATGACGCCCACGATCACGGCACCGACGATGCTTCCGACGATGAGTGAGCAGAACGTATCCACAAGCCATTCGGCGAAACCACCCAGGTGATGAACCGCGTGGGTTGCATGGTGGATGATGTCATGCGGAGTGTGCCAGCCAAGCTGGTCCAACCCAGATACGATGATGTGCCCGCCGACCCACAGCATGGCGAACGTGCCGATGACGGCGATGATGTTCAAAAGACGGGGCATCGCTGCCACCATTCCACGCCCAAGTTTCTGCGCCCCGGCGCTGTCGCGGGAGGCTAATCCCATCCCCACATCGTCCATCTTCACCAGCAGGCCCACCACCCCGTAGACCAACGCGGTAATCCCGATGGCCACGATGATGAGCACAATAGTGCGCATGGCCAAGGGTTCGGCCGCGACCTCGTTGAGGGAGATGACCATGATCTCTGCACTGAGGATTAGGTCAGTGGTGACTGCACCGCGCACCAGCTTGTTTTCCGCATCGGGTCCGGTATCCACTGCGGCTTCCTCGTGGTCCTCGTGGCCGCTGATTTTCTCCCAGACTTTCTCGGCGCCCTCAAAACACAAGTAGGCACCACCCAGCATCAATATGGGGTTCAGTAACCACGGGGCAAGCCAACTGAGTAGCAGCGCCACAGGCAGAATGATCACCAATTTGTTGAACAGTGAGCCTTTGGCGATGCGCCAGATGATGGGGAGTTCGCGCGCCGGGGTGACTCCTTGAACGAAGCGGGGGGTGACAGCGGCGTCGTCAACAACGATTCCTGTGGCCTTGGCGCTGGTTTTTCCTGCGGCGGCGGCGACATCATCGATGCTGGCTGAGGCTGTTTTGGCGATGAGCGCGACGTCGTCAAGCAGTGCTGCAAGGCCTCCGGGCATAGTGACACTCCAGTGGGGTAGTAGGCAGTAAGCCCTATAATCTTACCTTTATTTAAACTTCCAGGGCCCATCGCACAAACTTGGACATTTCCTCAGCACACAGCACCAGCGATGCCATGCCGATGGCTACTACCCAATGCGTGAAGTCCAGGGAGGCAGTTCCGAAGGCTGCTTGCAGGAACGGAATGTGCACCACGCATACCTGCAGGAACACCGCGATGCCGATGGATGCCCACAGCCAGCGGTTGCGGAAGATGCCGATGAATGCGGAATGAATGTCGGAGCGGGCGTTCAGGGCGTTGAACAGCTGGGCAAAAACAAGGGTGGTAAACCCTGCGGTACGGGCCACCTCCAAAGAATCGTGGCCGTTCACAATGCCGCCGGGGAGGAAGAAATCAATGGTGGCTAGCGTCACGGCCCCCATAATCACGCCAATGTAAATGACCTGTGCCCACATGTCGCGGTTGATGATGCGGTCGTTTATGCGTCGGGGTGCGCGCTCCATCACGTCGTCATCTGCGGGATCAACGCCCATGGCCAGCGCCGGTCCGGAATCGGTGATCAGGTTGATCCACAGGATTTGAGTTGCCAGTAGGGGAAGAACCACCCCACCGCCGCTGTCGTTAAGCCCTAGCCACCCCGCCAGCAGGACACCGAAGAACACGGTGACCACTTCGCCCATGTTGGAACTCAGCAGGTAGCGCAGGAATTTTCGAATGTTGTCAAAGGTCACGCGCCCTTGCTCCACCGCCGAAACTATGGTGCCGTAGTTGTCATCGGCGAGGATCATCGTGGCGGCTTCTTTGGTTACCTCGGTGCCGGTGATGCCCATGGCCACGCCAATATCGGCGCTTTTCAGCGCAGGTGCGTCATTCACGCCGTCGCCGGTCATGGCCACGATGTTGCCGTCCGCCTGTAGTGCGTCCACAATGCGGAGTTTGTGGGCGGGTGCGACGCGGGCGTACACGTCGGTTGTGCGCACCGCTTCAGCAAATTCCTGATCGCTCATGTCATCGATGTCCTTGCCGGTGAAGGCGGCGGTGGCATCAAAACCCAGGGAGGTTGCGATGCTGCTGGCGGTCACCGGGTGATCGCCGGTGATCATGATTGTGCGGATACCGGCATGGTGAGCCTGTTCGATGGCCTCTTTCGCCTCGTCGCGCGGTGGATCGATAATGCCGACGACACCCAGGAAGGTCAAGTCATCTTCTTCCAGCGCCACCAAACCCGTGCGCCGCGCGACCCCCAGTGTGCGGTAACCCTTCTGCGATAACTCTTCGACGGTGTCCAGGATTGCTTTACGACGCCCCGGTTCAAGCTCACGTTCGCTGTTACCCACCTGCTCTCGGGCGCAATGCTCCAACAACACATCGGGAGCACCTTTACTGTACAGATAGCCGGGAACCAAAACGGTCATCATTTTGCGCTCAGAGCTGAACGGGATTTCTCCCAGCCGCTGAGGGGCAGGGTCTGGGTTTAACACCACCTTTGGCAGCGCCACCAAAAACGCCGCCTCGGTTGGGTCGCCTACAATCTCCCAGCCGTTGGCGGTGTACTCCAGCTGCGCATTATTCGCGGTTGCACCAGCAACCATCGTCAACTCCGCCTCAATGCGGGCGTTGTCATTGATGCTGGTCGCGTCGCCGGAAGGATCGTAGCCGGACCCCTCCAGGATGGTACTTCCAGATGCTGTGACGATTTCCCGCAGGGTCATTTCGTTTCGGGTGAGCGTGCCGGTTTTATCTGAGCACACAACGCTCGCGGAACCGAGGGTTTCCACGGATGGAAGATTCTTCATCACCGCGTTTCTGCGTGCCATGGCCTGAACGCCCAGCGCTAACACCAGCGACAAAATTGCAGGCAGTCCCTCCGGCACCGCCGCCACCGCCAGGGAGACGCCGAGCAGCAAAATATCCACCGCATCTTTGGTGCTGTGTACGCCGTTGACCAGTGCGAGGGTGACCATCACGATCACCGCAATACCCACGACGAGGAGGCCAAGCGTTCGGGAGATGGTAGCAATTTCCTTCTTCAGCGGCGAGTCTTCCGCCTCGGTCTCGTCCAGCATGGTAGCGATCTGCCCCATTTGGGTTTCCATGCCGGTGTGCATGACTTCGGCGGTCCCCACGCCCCGAACCACGGCGGTGCCTTTAAATACCATGTCAGTACGGTCTCCCAGGGGTGCATTCTCTGGGGTGGGGGATGGGTCTTTGATAACTGCTTCGGATTCGCCTGTCAGTGATGATTCCTGCACGGCGAGATTCGTGGCGGAAATCAGTTTCGCGTCGGCACCAACAGCGTCGCCTTCCGCAAGAAGTAGAATATCGCCGGGAACTAATTCTTCCGATGGGATGACGGTTTGTTTACCGTCGCGGAGCACGGTGGAATGCGCCGCTGTCATTCGTGCAAGTGCTGCGACGGCATGCGCTGCCCGTTGTTCCTGAGTAAAGCCGAGAATCGCATTAGCTATAACGATTAAACCAATCACCACTGTGTCAATTGGAACCCCATGTGAGCCTTCAATAAACCATGCTCCGCAGGAAATTGCCATGGCGATAAACAGCAAATACACCAGAGGGTCTTGGAATTGGCGGAGAAAAACCAGCCATGTGGGTTCCGTTGTTGCCGCGCGGAGTTCATTGCGCCCGTAGGTGTCCAGGCGTTGTGCCGCGTCCGCAGACGTGAGTCCAGTGGGGCGATTCGTTGCTGTCATTGATGGCACCTTTCGTCAACTCTCCATGCTACGACAAGTTTTGTGCAGGTTTGTGACCTAGCAACCTCACTGCAGTCTCACGGTGGCATCAGACCGCCTCGCCTACTCTTTGGCTAAATTTCTAGACAATTTCCAGCATGTTCACAGCACTACTACTTAGCCTTGGATAAACAAGGTGCGACGAGAAGGAGAAACGATGAGACGACGGTCTTTTATTGGTGTGACAGCGGGTGCTGTGTTGGGCATTCCCATCATCAGCGCGTGTAGCAGTTTCGGTGGGGGCAGCGGGACGTCGACAAGCTCAGTGTCGGAAACAGTGGGCAGTAATTCTGCGTTAAATTTTGATCCCAAAGCATTCACTGAGGAAAGTACCACAGTGACAATGGCAGACGGTGAAGAAGTGACTGTCAACTACAAACTGTGGAAGGGGATTGTGTATGTCGCCAACCCGGTTGATGCCGAATATCAAAGCATGAATATCAAACAACCTACGTCTGTGAATGGAAAGGAAGTGGACGCTTCAGGGTCGCCCATTGTTTTTGCCATGAACATTGGTGGCTACACGTCATCGGCCGTCAACGCCGAACAGTCGGGCGGAATGTCGGGAGGTGGCATGCCTCCAGGCGGTGGCGCCCCGCCGGCCGGGGCCGGTGGAGTTGAATCCGGCAGCGGCGCGCAAATGAGTGCCGGAAAGCATATTGACCTCGGCGATTATGCCCTGGCCAGTGGCCTTGTGGTGGTCAATCCTGGCGCACGCGGTCGCGATAACGTCAATGCGGATGGCGTGTACTTTGGCAAGGCACCTGCCGCGATTGTGGATCTTAAAGCAGCCGTGCGATACCTGAAGGCCAACTCTGGTGTCGTGCCTGGTAACACCGATCGGATTGTCTCAAGTGGTAGTTCCGCTGGTGGTGCGTTGTCCGTGCTGTTGGGGGCGTCCGGCGGCAGCGACCTGTATCAGAAGGATCTTGTGGCGCTCGGGGCGGCGGATGCCAGCGACACCATTTACGCCGTTGCTGGTTATTGCCCCATCACTGACCTGGAGAATGCGGACGCGGCCTATGAATGGTGCTTTGGTGATGCCACGAACGAAACGGTCTCGGTCAACGCCACCGTCTCCGAGGAGCTGCGTGTACGTTTCCCGCAGTACATGGAGCGGTTGGGCCTCAAGGATGATCAGGGCAGGAAACTTACTGCGGATAACCTGGCGGAGCATATGTTGTCGGTGCATCTGCGCCCATCAGCAAAGCGTTACCTGGATGGTCTATCGGATGAGGACCGGGCAGCATATGTGGCACAGAATCCGTGGGTCGAGGGTGATTTCACCTGGGAACAGTTCATCGATCACGCAGGTCGCAAGAAGGGTGCGCCAGCATTTGACGCGCTTGATTTAAGCAGCGGCGAGAACAGCCTGTTTGGTAATGAGAACACAAATGCCCGGCATTTCACCACCTATGCACAGGGTGGCGATCTGGAGGAAGGAGTGGAGGATGCGGTCACGCGCATGAACCCGATGGGCTTTATCCTGGACCGCAACCCCCAACGCGCTCAACATTGGTTCCTCCGGGTGGGTGCGAAAGATACGGATACCAGTTTCTCTATTGTCAGCAACCTTGCCTCGGCGTTAAGTAACGCTGGTGACGCAGTGGACACGTCCTACTACTGGGACGCAGGCCATGGTGCTAATGAGGATCCTGATGCGTTTATCGCATGGGTTAAATCACTATAAGAGTTAGGACATGTGCGTTACCGATAGCGTCTCCACCGATTCATCAGTGCAGGTTTCCAAGGTCAATGGTGCCGTGATTGATCCAGTGTCATTCGGGGGGTAGACCTGTACAAACACTGATTCCGCAACGGAATCACAGCCGTGGATGTGCGGGTTACTGGACCTGAGTCCAAAATGCGCGTTAGAACCGGTTTGGATCAGGCCGTCGGAACCGGAATTGTCGGATTGCCCCTCGCCTTCACGGGTGGCGGCTGCACCGATCTGGTTTTTCGCGCCGTCGAGAAGTGATAGCCCTGGGAAGCCTTTGAGGATGCAGGCTGGGCCTTTGTTGGTGAGGGTGATTTCTGTGAAGGTGGAGCCTGCGCCGTTGCCGCTGGGGGTGGCGACCATCTCTAGTTGCTCAGCTTCGCAGGGGCCTACGGGGGTGCTTTCGGGGGTGGATGGGGGTGCTTTATGGGTGGTGGTTGTCTTGGTGGTTGAGGTGGAAGTGAGCGGTGTTGCTGCGTTCATCTGCGAGGTGTTTTGTGTTCCGCAGGCACTGAGTCCTACTGCTAGGCAGAAGGCGGCTGCCGCGATTCCTATGGTTGTTGTGGTGAGGCGTGGAGTAGTCATACTTCCCAGTCTATGTATAGTAATGGCGACCCCGCGGTGCCAGGCGCGTAATGGCTGTGGCTGAGAATAAACCGCACGAACCTGATCCGGGTAATACCGGCGCTAGGGAGGATAAATGAAAAAGATGATGACGTGGCGTGTCGTGGACATTGTTGTTGCGGCAGTGCTTGGCGTGGCCTGTGGCCTGCTGTTTTGGGTATGGAATTCAATTGGCTACGCCTGGTACACGGCGGCGCAGGCCATAACACCCGGTTTCGGGGGTATCGCAACGGGTATCTGGTTGATCGGTGGCGTCCTGGGTGCACTGGTGATCCGCAAGCCGGGTGCCGCGATTTTCGTCGAAGTGGTGGCGGCTTGTGTGTCGGCCGTTCTGGGTAACCAGTGGGGGATCGAGACGGTGTATTCCGGCCTGGCTCAAGGGTTGGGTGCGGAACTAATGTTTGCGATTTTTGTTTACCGCCGGTTTTCCCTACCAGTGGCTGTGCTCGGGGGTATTGGCTCGGCCGTTGGCGGCTGGGCGCTTGAACTGGTGACTAGTGCAAACTACGCAATGTCTGTGACCTTCAACGTGATTTATCTGTCCACCATGTGCGTCAGTGGCGCGTTGCTTGCTGGTGCGTTGGGGTTTGCGTTGGTGCGCGGCTTGGCGGCGACGGGCGCGCTGGATCGTTTCGCCGTGGGTCGCGAGCGCCAGCGCCTGGTGTAGCGCCATGCCCGCTGCGGTACGTGTCCAGGATTTCGGCTGGCGACACGCCGGACGCAAAAACCCCACCCTTGAGGGCCTGACACTGAGCATCGACCAAGGTGAGCGGGTGCTCCTGCTCGGGGAATCTGGCTCGGGTAAATCAACGCTGCTCGCCGCCATCGCCGGGATTCTCGGTGATGATGAAGGGGAACAGGCTGGTCAGGTGCTTATCGACGGCCACCCCTCCCGCAGCGTCCGCAGCATGGTGGGGTTGGTGCTGCAAGACCCCGATTCGCAGGTTATTTGTTCCCGCGTCGGCGATGACGTGGTGTTTGGCTGCGAGAACCTGGGGGTTCCGCGTGAGGAAATGTGG
>ERZ772956.1636-NODE-1636-length-15039-cov-15.041177_pt1 | contig 15039 bp, 12 predicted proteins | sample MGYA00580683_ERZ772956 | MGnify/ENA primary metagenome ERZ772956 (study PRJEB29015, sample SAMEA2738077) | human oral metagenome | biome: human oral; feature: human-associated habitat; material: saliva | place: China | collected 2212 ... | reverse complement strand
AAGGTGTAGGTCTATTCCGTACAGAATTCCTCTACATGAAGAGTGAAAATGATTTCCCTAACGAAGACATGCAGTTTGCAGCATATAAATCAGTTCTTGAAGGTATGAATGGCAAGCAGGTTGTAATTCGTACACTCGATATCGGTGGTGATAAGAAGTTAAGTTATTACCAATTTGAAGAAGAGATGAACCCATTCTTAGGTGTACGTGCTGTTCGTTTCTGCTTATCACGTAAGGATATTTTCCGTATTCAATTACGTGCATTATTACGTGCTTCCGCATTTGGCAAGTTATGCATCATGTTCCCAATGATTGCGACGGTTGCAGAATTCCGTGAAGCGAAAGCTGTTTATGATGAAGAACGTGCGAAGTTAATTGCTGAAGGTGTAACTGTTGGTGATGTACAAGTGGGTATCATGATTGAAATTCCTGCAGCTGCAGTACTTGCTGATCAGTTAGCGAAGGAAGCAGACTTCTTCTCTATCGGAACAAACGACTTAATCCAGTACTCTATGGCTGCAGACCGTATGAGTCAACCAGTATCTTATCTCTATCAGCCATTAAACCCATCTGTATTACGTTTAATTAAGATGGCTATCGATGGTGCACACAAAGAAGGCAAGTGGTGTGGTATGTGTGGTGAAATGGCTGGTGATGAGTTGGCTGCACCAATCTTACTTGGTTTAGGGTTAGATGAGTTCTCAATGAGCGCAACATCTATCTTACCAGCACGTAAGATTATCAACTCATTAAGCTATGCAGAGATGAAGGAACTAGCTGAAAAGGCAGTAGCTTCTTCTACAGAAGCAGAAGTTGTAGAGTTAATTAAGAATACAATTTCAAAGTAGTCTAATATATAACGCTGTATAAGCTAAACTTATGCAGCGTTTTTATATCTTTGGATACTTATGAATGCATGCTATACTAAAATCAAGAATAGAGTGGGAGCGAGTCAATTGTATTTAAGTTGATTTAATTAAATGAATGGATAAAATAATTGAACATTTTGATTTACTAACAACTGCTGAAAAACGAGTGTGTAATTTTATAGTTGAGAATCGTGATAAAGTTATATGCATGCACATTAATGAGTTGGCAGAGAAAACTTTTACTTCTAAAACGGTTGTAATAAATATGGCAAAACGTTTGGGTTTTTCTGGTTATGCTGATGTTAAGTACTATCTAAGGAGTTTGGCTGACAGTGATAAAAAGCAAAGCTCTGAACTAGATATTTTATCAATCGTCAAAATGAGTGAAGGATTATTAAATCTGAAGTTATTACATTTAGCAGCTAAATATATAAAAAATGCAACTACTGTTTATGTGGCTGCAAGAGGAACTTCAAAAACTTGTGCATTATATTTAAATCGTTTATTGGTTATTGCAGGAGTAAAATGCGTTTTGATTGATGACTATAATTTGTTGACAATTGCTGCTCATAAAGTAGATAAGAAAGAGTTATTTATCTTGATATCTTTATCGGGAGAAACGGCAAAAATATTAGAGACTGCAAAAATTATTCAATCGCGACAAGCCAAAATTATTTCTATTACATCATTTACAAATAACAGTTTATCTAAATTGGCTGACATTAATTTATTTGCCGCAAGTGATTCGGTGGATACATTAAAAAATGATGATAAGACACGTATTGGTGTTTTTATTGTGATTGAACAATTATTGAATTGTATGAAAAACTTACCTATGTAACTTTTGCTTACCTAAGTAAGTTTTTTTGTTATAGTTCAGATATTTATATAAATAGAATGATTCACTACTCATTATAATGAAATTAGATGAGGTAGGATTCGTATGAAAAAATATAATATTACTATCGTAGGTGCGGGTAGTTCCAGAACACCTGCCCTAATCGGATCTATTATAGATTATAAAAATAAGTTTCCAATTCAAAAAATAATTTTCTATGATATTGACCTTGAACGAATGGGAAAGATGCAAGCATACATTTCACTGGTACTTAAAAAGGAAATGCCAGAATTGGAATTTGCATTCACAAATAATAAAACACTTGCATATAGTGATTGTGATGCAGTTCTCGTTCAAATGCGTGCAGGTAATTCTGAGATGCGCAGTAAGGATGAAAAAATACCATTAAAGTATGGGTTAGTTGGACAAGAAACTTGTGGCCCAGGGGGCTTTGCTTATGGAATGCGCTCAATACCTGCAATGATTGAAATGGTAAATGATATTCGGAAAGTAAATAAAAATACTTGGATATTGAATTATACAAATCCTGCAGCTATTGTTGCATTAGCCTTAGATAAAGTTTTTCCAAATGATAAAAGGATTTTAAATTTATGTGATCAACCATATTCAATGATGAGGTCTTTTGCAAAGATTTTAAATAAAAATCAGGCTGATTTACGATGCAAATATTTTGGACTAAATCATTTTGGTTGGTTTACAGATATTTATGATATAAATGGTATTCATTACTTTGAAGAACTAAAAGAATATTTTAAAAATCATGAATTTAAGCCATATAATGCTGAGCAGCGCTCTCAGTCTTGGTTAGAAACATACAAGAGAGTAAATAAATATCTAACTTTCTTTCCTGAGTATTTACCTAATACCTATCTACAATATTATTTCTTCCCACAAGAAATTGTTGAAGAGAGCAATCCTCTTTATACGAGAAGTGATGAAGCAAGAGATAGTAGAGAGAAAGAGATATTTGAGCTATGTACACGTGCTGAAAATGAATTTACAGAGGATACTGTACCATTACTTAAAGGATCTGTATTTGGGAATTTAATGATAGAAGTTGCTCTTTCAATTTTAGCTGATTTGAAAGATGAGTTTGTTTTAATTACAAGAAATCAGGGATTAATACCAAATATATCTGAAGATGCGATGGTAGAGCTATCGGGAAGACTCGGAGCAAATGGATTGATAGTAGAACCATATGGAGAAGTATCTACTTTCTACAAGGGTTTAATTGAGAATCAACATGCGTATGAAAAATTAACGGTTGAAGCTTGTTTAGAACATGACTACACAAAGGCATTGAAAGCTTTGACCTTAAATAGAACAGTAATTGATCCACAACTTGCATGCAAAGTTCTAAAAGATTTGGAGGAGGCAAATAAAGATTATTGGACTTTGCAGCATGAAAAATAATTCAATTCACAAAATAATGAGGAGGAGTGAAGATGAAGAAGTATAGTGAAAGTATACAAAGATTTGGAAGATCATTACTTCTGCCAATAGGAGTAATGGCACCAATAGGTCTACTATTGGGTGTTTCAGGTGCGTTTTCACAAGCGTACATGATTAAGTTACTACCATTTTTAGGAAATCCAATTGTAAATGGTTTATTCTTAGGAATTCGAAAAGTTAGCGATGTTATCTTCGGCAACTTACCATTACTTTTTGCAATGGGTGTTGCTTATGGTATGTCAAAGAAGGATAAAGGTATTGCTGTATTCTCTTCTGTTCTTGCATATTTAACACTAATTATTGTTATGCATGTTTGGCTAACAAATACAGGAAAACTAATTACAGAAGGCAATATTGCTGTAGGTGGTCAAGCTACTGTACTTGGAATTCAAACGGTAAATGTAAATGTATTTGGAGGTATTATTGCAGGTCTTGTTGCATCATGGGCAACTGATAAATTCTATAATTTACAACTTCCAATTGCATTTGCATTCTTTGCTGGAAGAAAATCAGTACCATTAATTTCGATGTTCGTTTGTGTAATCTTTGGTTTGATTATTCCATTTTTCTGGACATATCTAATTGCATTCTTCAGCAGTCTTTCAGGATTGTTATTAAGTCCAATTTTGGGACAAATATTAAACGGTACTGTAAACCGAATGTTGATTCCATTTGGACTACATCATGTATGGAATGCTATGTTGCGATTTACAGAAGCAGGTGGTGTTTATACAATTAATGGAACACAATATATTGGCTACTTAGATGCTATGAATGAGATTTTATTCAAATTAGGTCCTGATAGTGAATATTGGTCACTAATGCCTGCACTTACACGTTTTGGTGCACAAAATCAGATGGTAAGAACATTATTTGTATTCCCAGCAATAGGCCTTGCAATGTATCGAACAGCACATAATGAAAATAAGGCATTGGCAAAGGGCTTGATCCTAACGAGTGTCATAACAGCATTCTTAGGAAATGTTACTGAACCGCTTGAATTTACATTCTTATTTATTGCTCCAGTTCTATATATCATGTACGCAATTATTGGTGCAATTGGTGGTATTGCTTTATACTTTATGAATACAGCTGTGGGTTATATAAGAGGAACAATTTTCGACTTTGTAATCTTTGGTGTAATGTATAAGAATTCTAACTGGATTAATATTGTGATAGTTGGTTTGATTGAAGCCTTTGTTATTTACCACCTATTTAAATGGTATATTGTGAAGTTTAATGTTCCTACACCAGGTAGAGAAGAAGAGGCTTCTAATGATAATGTATTAATTAGAGAAAAGAGATTTGATGAAATCGCAGCTCTAGTTGTTGAAGGTCTAGGTGGCAAAGATAATATTGTTAATGTAGAGAACTGTATAACAAGACTTAGAGTTGATTTTAAGGATAAGACTAAGATTAATAATGAACTGCTGAAACAATCTGGTTGTTCTGGAGTATTCTTCCCAACATCGACACACATTCATATTGTATATGGGCCACTTGTTGAGTTTGTAAGAAATGCAGTAGATGAAAAGCTAAAATAAAAAGTATGTAGAACGCTATATTAGCGTTCTACATGCATTGATAATAGATACATGTAGTCATGGAGGTTTTAAAATGTATTTATATTCTAAAAATATATATCTTCCTAACCAAGTAAAAAAATCAGGATATCTGTTTATTGAAGATGGCATAATTAAGGACTTAGTTAATCAGATTGAAGATGGAGTTCCATTTGAAGACTATAGTGATTATTTATTAATTCCTGGTTTCATTGATCAACATCTTCATGGTTGGGGAACAGGAAGTTTTACAAGTCAAAAAACGAAGGATAGTATCTATGAAATGCAGAAACATCTTCCGGATGTTGGAGTTACTAGTTTCTTAGCAACTTCTGGTGCAGAGCCAATTGATGATATCGTTCATGGAATTCAATTATGTGGAGATATCATGAATGAAGACAATACTTTTGGGGCAACTCTTTTAGGTGTCCACTTAGAAGGTCCATTTGTTAGTAAGAAAAATAAAGGAATGATGAATGAAGATTGTTTTAAAGATCCATCTGTAGAAATTATGCAAAGATTTGTTGATGCACAGGTAAAAGATGGGACAATCAAACTAATGACGATGGCAGTAGAATTACCTGGCTCAAAGGAAGTTATTCAGTATTGCCATAAAAATGGAATTCAAATTAGCGTAGGACATTCATCTGCTACTTTTGCGGATATTACAGAATTAAAGCAATATGGTATTGGTGGAGTTACACATATGTTTAGTGGGATGAGTGGATTCCATCATCGAGAGTTAGGCGTTGCTGGTACAGCTTTATATTATGATGACTTATATTGTGAATTTGCTAAGCAGACAGGCATGACAGTAAAACCTGAAGCATTTGCAATCGCATATAAACTTAAGGGTCCAAATAGAATTATTATGACTACGGATGATATTGGTGTTGCACAGACGGATAAAGAACGCTATCACTATATCCGTAAGCAAACTTTCATTCCTGATGGAAATAAGTTTATAGTAAGGAATGATGATGGAAGTGAAATTGTATATGACCGAACAAATTATGATGAAATAAAACATTTAGAACTGGGTTATATTTATTCAATACAGAATCTAAACAAGAATATTCATCCGAGCGTTCATGAAATGATTAAAATGACTTCTGAAAATAGTGCAAAATATTTAAATGTCTATGATCGTAAAGGCTCACTTGAAGTAGGCAAAGATGCGGATATCTTAGTTATTGATAAAGATTATAATTTATATGCAACATATTGTATGGGAAGGAAATGTAAATAATGTTTCAATTTTTTAAACCTAAACCAGTTGATTTTATTGCACCTTTTGGTGGGAAAATTATTCCGTTAGAAAATGTAAATGATCCCGTTTTTTCACAGAAAACAATAGGGGATGGATATGCAGTTGCATTTAAAGAAGGTAATGTATATTGTCCTGTTGATGGGGAGATAATTGCTTTATTTCCAACTAAACATGCGATTGGGATTAAAGCAGCTGATCGTAATGAGTATTTGTTGCATATTGGTCTAGATACTATTCGCTTTAATGGCGAAGGTTTTATTGAACATATAAAATTGAATGATAAAGTCCAGAAAGGGCAATTGCTGTTATCTGTAGATCACAAGTTTTTTGAAGACCATCAAGTTGATATGACGTCTATGGTAATTGTTACAAATCTTAGAGGCAGACAATTTAAAATGCTGAAAGATGACATATTATCGGAAAAAGAAGCAGGAGTATTTTATATTAAAAATTAAAGTTATATGCTTCTAGTAATATGTTGCAGGAGGATAAAATGAATCAAAAGAAAATACTTGCTATGATTTTGGTCTATGGTTTATGTGGAATAGCAGCAAATCTAGCACATCCTGTAACACCCACTCTATTTAATATGCATGGATTTGGAAGCAAAGTATTTGGCTATGCATTTTCAATGATGTCATTTGCTAACTTTGCTTTTTCATATTTATGGTCAAATTTATATCGAAAATACTATGCTAAATTCATTGTGTTACTGTGCTGTATTAGTTACGCAATTGCACAGATTTTATTTATTAATGCTCATACAACTGCAAGTCTTCTGTTAGCTAGATTTCTTGCTGGTGCATTTGTGTCAGGGTTATTAATTGGTATTCCGTTTTATATGATTCAATATGTTTCAAAGGAAGAGCGTTCTTCTATTATTACAAAGGTGACAACAGCATTTAGTTTTGGTGGAACACTCGGATATTTTTTGGGTGGATTGATAGGTAATACAAATATATATATTCCTCTATACACTCAAGTTATTGTTCTACTTGTTTGTGGAATCTCTTTCTTCTTCATCATGGAGAAAAACAAAATTACTTCTTCACAAGAATCAATCAAATCAAAAACAATAATAACTCATGGACAATATATAGCATTGGCTTTGACTTTCTTGGTTTGGGTATCTTCTACCTCGTTGACGCAGACATATGCGTTTTATCTTATTAATATCCTGAAAGTAAAACCAGTTATAAATGGTATTACTAAAGGTGTAGTGGGATTGATTGCACTACTTTTAAATTTATTTGTAACAATACGATTATTAAAGTCTTCTCAGAAAGAGAAATACTTTAAAGTTTATTTGGCAATAGTTGCAACAATGTACTGTGTATTATTATTAAATTTTAGATTTGATTTAGGTTTTATAATATCTGGAATTATTATTATGAGCCTTGAAACAATGCACTTACCAATCTTGCAATCAATTTGTGTTTCATATAATAAAAATGAAAGTAAAACAGAGATTATAAGTATGCAAAACGCTGCTAGATCATGTGCAATGATTATTGGTGCATATATATCTGGTATTGCTTTTGAATTCAATGTTAGGGCACCATTTTTTATTGCGACCATTTCATTTATTATTGCGTTTATACTCTCATTAAGATTGCGAGAAGATATACACTAATTTTATATATATTAACCAGAGAAGAGAGAGGAAAAGTATATGACAGTCTATGATGATTCATTGAAATTACATGAGAAACTTCATGGAAAAATATCAGTCGAAGTAAAACAAAAAATTGAATCTAGAGAAGATTTATCTTTAATGTATACACCTGGTGTAGCTCAACCATGCAAAGAAATCTATAACGATTATAAAAAGTCATTTACTCTAACTAGCCGTGGTAATTTAGTCGCTGTGATTACTGATGGTACAGCTGTACTAGGATTAGGAGATATAGGTCCTTCTGCAGCAATGCCTGTGATGGAAGGGAAATGTGCTTTGTTTAAGGAATTTGGGGATGTCGACGCGTTTCCTATTTGTATTGATACAAAGGATACGAATGAAATCATCAATACAATTAAATTAATTTCAAAGAGTTTTGGTGGGATTAATTTGGAAGATATAGCAGCACCACGGTGTTTTGAAATCGAAAAGAGATTATCAGAAGTGTGTGATATTCCGGTTTTCCATGATGATCAACATGGAACAGCTATTGTTGTAGCAGCCGCTTTGCTGAATGCAATTAAAGTAACAAATAAAACAATGGGTAATTTGAGAATTGTTGTCAATGGAGCAGGTGCTGCAGGTATTGCGATCGCAAATCTATTAAGTGATATGAGTTTTGGTGAAATCATTATGTGTGATAAAGATGGAATTTTGTCTTGTGATGTAGAATACCAAAATTATGCACATAATGAAATTGCAAAAAGAACTAACCCTAGTTGTTTACATGGCTTACTACAAGATGCAATGAAGGGTGCAGATGTTGTAATTGGTGTATCAAGACCTAGAGTTATATCAAAAGCAATGGTCGCATCTATGAACAATGGAATCGTATTTGCGATGGCAAATCCTGAGCCAGAAATATTGCCCTTAGAAGCAGCTGAGGCAGGTGCTGCTGTCATTGGAACAGGACGCTCAGATTATGCAAACCAGATTAATAATGTCCTAGTATTTCCAGGGATGTTTAAAGGTGCACTAGCTGTACGAGCAAAGGTGATAAGTAAAGAAATGAAGATTGCTGCAGCTTATTCAATTGCAAGTATGGTCAGTGATGAAGAATTAACAAAGGATTATATTATTCCATCTGCTTTATGCAAAGATGTAGCAGACAGAGTTGCTATTGCTGTTGGAAGAGTTGCTATCGAGACAGGCAACACATATTAAGTATATAAACAAGGAGCCAATAATTGGCTCCTTGTTGAATGTTATGAAGGTTTTTAAGTTCTATCTGGTTGTAAACTAGGTACATAGAATTCGTGTAAGTCATCTAGACGAAGACAGCCTAAAGACTTACCAAATACACATCCACAGTCGATGTGATAGATTTGTTTATTCTTACCAACAGCAATCTTTCCACGATATTCATCACCATAACGGAAGGTAGGTGTGTGACCTACGATCATTGTTGTATCGTTGAAAGGGTTCGCATCTAATCCTATCTTTTCCCAAATGAGGATATCGTGTGGAACAGACGCAATGAGTGTTGAAGGTTTCATATATTCTTCGCTTAAACCAGCGTGGATAAGCAAGAACTTCTTGCCATGAACAGTTAACTCTTTATAGTATGGACAGTTTTCGAGATAGAGTTTAATGTCATAGCACTCATGATAATCTAAATCCATGAATTGATCAGATGTAATGAGTCCTCCATTTCGTAAAGTCCATCTTAGGAAATCATCATCTGCACGTTGTGCACGGAAGTCTCGTTTACAATCTATCATGTATTGAGAATACTTTAATAACCATGCGTCATGATTACCCATAATGATATGCATATTCTTGCTAGAGATAATCTTTTGTAGCAATTCCATATTCTTAGGACCACGGTCACATACATCACCAACAATCCATAGTTCATCGTAGTCACTAAAAGATATGAGATCTAGCATCTGCATAAATTCATCATAACAACCATGTATATCACTCATTACATATATCGACATCTACATTAACTCCCAATGTAAATATCATATCACAAACAGCGTACAGGGATGAGAGATATGGTTATACTTCAGCGGTTTTTTCTTCACAATGGAGTGTATTTTTGGTATAATATCAACGGCTATTTTTATGAAAGAAGGTATTGAATATGGGAAGAGCGCATGAAGTCCGTGCAGCCTCAATGGCAAAGACTGCTGCAATTAAATCAAAGTTATATTCACGTTTTGGAAAGGAATTATATATCGCTGCCAAGAGTGGTGTTCCTGATCCAGATATGAATCTTTCTTTAAAGAGAAAGATTGCTGAAGCAAAATCCAACCAAGTACCTGCCGATGTTATTAAAAGAGCAATCGACAAAGCGAAGGGTGGAACAGACGAAAACTATACAGAAGCACGTTATGAAGGATTTGGACCTGGTAACTCTACATTAATCGTAGATTGCTTAACAGATAATACAAATCGTTCTATGACAGAAGTAAAGACAGCTTTCAATAAGTGCAAGTCAGCGAAGATGGTTAATGCTGGTGGTGTATCTTATAACTATGAAGCAGTTGGTCTATTCGTATTTGAATATGCGGATGAAGATGCAATGCTTGAAGCGTTATTAGAGGCTGAAGTTGATGTGACTGATCTTACAATTGAAGATGGTATCATGACTGTTAAGACAGCATTTACTGATTTCGGTAAGGCACAGGAAGCTATTGAAAAGTTGTTACCAAACATTGAGTTTGAGACATGTGAAACAACAATGTTACCAAATGAATATGTAACTCTTACAGACCCTGAAGATATTGAAGCGTTCCACAAGTTAGTGGATATGCTCAATGAAGCAGATGATGTAAATAAGATTTATCATAACGCTATCATTAACGAATAACATGCATGAATACTCTTCCTAGTGTGGAAGAGTTTTTCTTTTGATAGGCTTGTGCTACTATGGATAAAGAGGAAGCGTTATGACGAGAATATTACTTGTGGAAGATGATTTCGCAATTGTTCATTCCTTACAGGAATATCTGAATCTAGAAGGTTTTACTTCAGATTATGCAAATGGACAAAAAGAAGCGGAAGAACTATTAAAGACAAAACAATACCAATTATTGTTATTAGATGTTTCTTTAAAAGATGGTGATGGCTTTGCAGTATGTAATATTGCCCAAAAGATTCAATTACCAGTCATCTTTTTAAGTGCGTCCTCAGATGAAGAGACAGTTGTAAGAGGATTGAATATTGGTGCAGATGACTATATCACCAAGCCGTTCCGTCCAAAAGAACTACTCTCTCGTATCAAGAATGTCTTAAGACGTCATGCAGGGCATCAAACGATCATCCTTTTGGATGATATTCAAGTTGATACTGAAAAGGCAATTATCAAGAAGAAAGATAAAGAAATTAATTTATCTGCACTTGAATACAAGCTACTTACACTTTTTATTGATCATCGTGGCAAGTTACTTACAAGAGATCAACTTCTCGATGAGATTTGGAATATTGCAGGGGATTTTGTCAATGATAATACGATAACGGTATATATCAAACGCTTGCGTGAGAAGATTGAAGATGATCCAACCAATCCAAAGATTATCAAAACGGTTCGTGGGTTAGGCTACAGGATGGACTAATATGAAGTATTTACGTAATCAAGATGTTCTTCGTGAAATACTCTTATCTTTCGTGATTGGAGTTATATGTACACTTGTCACATATCCACTGATTGGTGGATATGCATTCCTATTTCTATTATTGGCGCTTGTACTTGTAGGTGTACATTATTATTTCTCTATCAAGCGTTATCAACAAATCGCTCAGTTAAGTTTTTCGCTAGATAAAGTGCTTCATGGTAATGCAATTCAAATTGATGATCAATATGAAGGAGAGTTATCCATCCTCAGTGATGAAATTTCCAAGATGGTGATCAAACTCAACGAACAAACCGAACTACTACAAAAAGATAAAGTACGATTAACTAACGCAATTGCGGATATCTTTCATCAGATGAGAACACCACTTACCTCGATTAACTTATCGTTAACCGTTTTAAATGATGAGCATCTTTCTAATGAGAAAGCACTCTATTATCGTCGAGATATTAAGAAACAGTTAGAGAAATTACAGTGGTTAATTGAAACATTGTTGAAGATGTCTAAAATCGATGCGAAGACTGCTATCTTCCATCGACAAGAATTACTTGCAAAAGATATCTTAACTAAGGCAATGGAACCATTCGCAATTCCTATGGAACTAAAAGAACAGAAGTGTATTCTTAACTGTTCAGATGAAAAGATGTTCGTTGATGAACAATGGACAATGGAAGCGTTCAGTAATCTTATCAAAAATGCAATGGAACATACTTCAGATGGCGGTACAATTCAACTGACTGTCAGTGAAAATCCATTATATACAGAAGTGATTGTGCAAGATAATGGAGAAGGTATTCCGGAAGAAGATATCCCATACATGTTTGAACGTTTCTATAAAGGTAAAAACGCAAAGCCGGAAAGTGTAGGAATTGGTCTAGCATTTGCCCGCATGATTATCACTGCTCAAAACGGAACCATCAGTGTTAAGAATCATCCAGATGGTGGTGCTTGCTTTACCGTACGTTTTTATAAACAAATTATTTGATCCTGTGAAAACAGGATTTTTTATCTTACAAAATGTCATCATTGTGTCACATTTGCTTTTTATACTGTAAGTATAGGGAGGGCTTTGATATGGAAGTCTTACGCATTGAACATTTAACAAAAATCTATGGAAAAGGGGAAAATGAAGTAAAAGCTCTAGATAATGTTTCGTTTACTATTGAACAAGGTGAGTTTGTGGCAATTATTGGACCATCAGGATCAGGGAAATCAACACTATTGCATATGTTAGGAGGCGTTGATAAACCAACACGCGGGAAAGTATTTGTAGGTGGACAGGATGTCTATGCACAAAATGAAGAGCAATTAGCTGTATTCCGCCGTAGAAAAGTTGGTTTAATTTACCAATTTTATAATTTGATTCCTGTGCTAAGTGCAGAAGAAAATATCACACTTCCTGTATTAATGGATGGAAAGGAAGTGAATCAAGAACGTCTTATAGAATTATTAAATGTATTAGGTCTACAAGAAAGACGTTCAAATCTACCAAACCAACTTTCTGGTGGTCAACAACAACGTGTATCCATCGGTAGAGCGCTTATGAACGCTCCAGCAATTGTACTTGCGGATGAACCAACTGGTAATCTTGATAGTAAAAATAGCCAAGAAATTGTAGAACTACTAAAGTTATCAAATAAAAAATATCAACAGACAATGATCATCATTACACACGATGAAAGTATTGCCTTACAAGCAGATCGTATTATCTCGATCGAAGATGGAAAGATTACAAGAGACGAAAGAATCCGTGAGGTGTAATCATGAGTATATTTACAAAACTGACACAGCGCTATCTTTCCAAGAATAAGACCAGAACGATTGTAACTTTAATAGGTATTATTGTATCCATGGCTTTATTTACAGCCGTCATTGAGGGTGCATACAGTGGATATCAGTTCTTAAAAAATCGTGAGATTGCCGTAACAGGTGAGTGGCAAGTCATCATGAATGATGTAAATGAAGAAGGATTGCAAGAAGCAAAGACAAACAAGCAGATTGAAAAATACGAAAACGTATATACGCTTGGTTGGGCAGAAGTTGCTAATGAGAATGAGGGTAAACCATATCTTCTTGTACAATCTTTAGGGGATACAGAACATACATTATTCCCAATCAATTTAATTTCAGGTCGTATGCCTGAAAAACAAGATGAAATCCTATTACCAGAAAACTTTATCGCAAATGCAAAAGAGAAGTATCAAGTAGGTGATACGATTACTCTAGAAACAGGAAAACGTTTCATAGAGAAAGAACAACTTTCTGAAAATACACCATACCAGGAAAACGAGAGTTTAAAGAATACAACTAAACATACTTTTACGATTGTTGGTATTATGGAACGCCTGCCATTTGAGATTGAAGAGTTTTCTTGTCCTGGATACACATGCATTACAAATGGTTTTCATACAGATAGTCAGAAACTTTTCTTAACAATTCAGTCGCCAAGTAAAATGCATGAATTCTTAATGCGTCAAACAATTTCAGATTCCTATGTTCCACATTCAGATTTATTACGTTTTTATGGTGCATTTAAAGCAAGTGGGGAACGTTCGGTACTCATTGGTTTAACAACAGTGCTTGTACTACTCATTGCATATGGTTCTATCTCATTAATTTATAATTCATTCTCCATTTCTATCAGTGAACGTATTCGTCAGTTTGGAATTATGCGGTCCATTGGTGCTTCCAATCGTCAGATTCGTCGCATGGTTCTCTTTGAAGCATTTCTACTCGCAATTATCGGTATTGTTTTGGGTGTTATAGTTGGATGCGTTGGAATTGGTGTGACACTTGCCTGGGTCCAAAATAACTTTATTGTGAATATGATAAATAAAGTAGGCGTAGGTTTACGTTTGGTGATTAGTCCATTACCAATTCTGATCGCAGTTTTGATATGCCTAGTGACAACAATTGTTGCGGCATATATTCCAGCATATAAAGCAATTCATAAATCTGCGATAGAGGCAATTCGTCAAAGTGATGAAATTATCATTAAGCCTAATGAAGTAAAAACTACAAAACTCACCCAGAAATTATTTGGGTTTGCTGGAGTGATGGCTACGAAGAATTTCAAACGTAATAAACGTAAATATCGTTCAACAATTCTTTCATTAGCGTTAAGTGTCATCCTATTTATCTCTGCCGCATCATTAACACAGTATGTAAGTAGGATGTTAATGATACAAAGCAGTAATGATCATAAGATGAATGTTATGTACAATGTATACACTGATGAACAAGAAGATGTTGCCCAGCGTTTTAATATGATTAAGGCAATACCAGAAATTCAAAATATCGCGATCACGCAGAAAATCTTCGATGAAGTCTATATTCAACGTAATTATATTGCCTCAGAATACTGGACGGCAGAGAACCAACAGTATTTGCGTCGTATTAAAGATGCAGTCGGTGTCAATGTTGAACTAATTTTTGTGGATGATGATACATTTGAAAAATTGTGTAAACAAAACAAGATAGATTCCTCAAGTTACTTTGATGAAACTAGTCCAAAGGGTCTACTTTACAATCATGTTATCCAACAATTTATCAGAGAAGGCAAAGCTATTACACGTGATGTTTCCGTCATAGATACTAATGCAAACAATGTACCAATGTTTGTTCGCGAATATAAAGAAATAGAAGGGTATGCAAGTTTGCATGAACCATATATTAAAGATGGTAAGCAGTATTATCTCTTCTATCCGATAGAGTACATTGAAGAAATGGGAGGCTATAATAACTTAGATATACGGAAAGCAAAACTCTATC
>ERZ772956.1635-NODE-1635-length-15040-cov-27.511378_pt1 | contig 15040 bp, 16 predicted proteins | sample MGYA00580683_ERZ772956 | MGnify/ENA primary metagenome ERZ772956 (study PRJEB29015, sample SAMEA2738077) | human oral metagenome | biome: human oral; feature: human-associated habitat; material: saliva | place: China | collected 2212 ... | reverse complement strand
AGAAATTTACTCAGTAACGAACTATTTTTTACTTTTTATGAATTTGCAACAGCCTCTAAGTGAATTTATTTAAATTTTAATTAAATTTATTTTGCTGCTTCTTCAACTTTTTCTACAACTTTTTTTACTGCTGATTTAGTTTTATTTTTTACTTTTTTAGCAACTTTTTTTGTCCCTTTTTTAACAGCTGTAGCTTTTTCTTTTACATTTTCTTTTAATTCTTCCATTTTGCTTGTTTCTTCTGCTTTATCTTTTACTAGATCTTTTTTAGCATCTGCTTTTACTGCTTCTGCTTTAGATTCAACTTTATCTTTTGCTTTCTCTACATCTTTCTTTGCATCTGCCTTAGCTGCTTCCGCTTTTGATTCTGCCTTTTCTACTTCTTTTTTAGCGTCTTTTTTTGCTGCTTCTACTTTAGAATCTGCTTCTTTCTTTGCTTTTTCTACTTCTTTCTTTGCATCCGCTTTAGCCGCATCTGCTTTTGATTCTGCTTTTTCTACTTCTTTTTTAGCATCATTTTTTACTGCTTCTACTTTAGAATCTGCTTCTTTCTTTGCTGCTTCTACATCTTTCTTTGCATCCGCTTTAGCCGCATCTGTTTTTGATTCTGCTTTTTCTACTTCTTTTTTAGCATCTGCTTTTATGTTTTCTACTTTTTCTTCAACTTTATTTTTTATTTCTCCAGCTTTTTCTTCAGCTTTCTTTAATGTATTAGCTACACCTTTTTTTGCACTTTCTATTTTAGAAGCTACACTAGCATCTTCCGCCATTGCACTTAAACCTAAAATTAAACCTACTACTAACACTAATTTTTTCATTTCTTATTTCCTCCATTTTTTATATGAATTAAAGGGGCACTATAAAAATACCCCCTCTTATTAACTATTATTTTTTAAATTTGTTTAAAAGATCGTCTGCTCCACCAACAACTTTATCTTTTAATTCTGCTGCTTTCCCTTCAGCACCTTCTTTTAGTTCTTTTGCTTTTTCTTCGGCTTTATCTTTTAATTCTGCTGCTTTATTTTCAGCATTTTCTTTTAATTCATTTGCTTTATTTACAGCCTTATCTTTTAATTCTTCAGCTTTTGCAACTGCTTCATCTTTTGCTTTTTTAGCTTCATCTACAACTGTATCTTTTAATTCCCCTAATTTTCCTGTTACATCATCTAATATTCCCATTTTTTCCTCCTTATAATCTTACTTTTTCTATTTTAAAACAATTTCTTTTTTTGGTTGCTATAATAATACACTTAAATTAAACAAATGTCAACTTATATTTCATATATTTTACTATATTTTTCCTTTAAGTACTCAATATAGTATTTAGGATTTAATTCTTCCCCTGTAACTTCTTTTATAATAGTAGGAGTATCTTTTAACAGACCATATTTATGAATTTTTTCTCCTAACCAATCAGTTATCTTTTTCAAATCTTGATTTTCTAGAGCTTTTTCTACATCAAAATCTTTTTTCATAGCATTATATATTTGTGAAGCATAGGCATTTCCTATTGCATAAGATGGGAAATATCCAATTAATCCACAATACCAATGTATATCTTGCATAAGTCCTTCAGAATCATTTTTAGGTTCTAAACCTAAATATTCCTTTACTTTTTCATTCCAAATCTTTGGTAAATCATCTATATTAACTTCACCATTTATTAACATTTTTTCTATTTCATATCTTAGCATGATATGTAAAGAATATGTTAACTCATCTGCTTCAACTCTTATAAGTCCAGGTTCAATTCTATTTATTTGTTTATAGAATTCTTCAAATTCTAAATCTTTTAAGAAAGGATAAAATTCTCCTGCCTTACTATATAAAGGTTTCCAGAAAGCTTTATTTTCTCCAACTATGTTTTCCATAAATCTTGATTGAGATTCATGAAGTCCCATACTTCCACCTGTACCAAGTAAAGTATCTATTAATTCATCTCCTGTTTGTTGTTCATAGATACCGTGTCCTGATTCATGGATTATTGAAAATACAGTAGACATAGGACTATCTTTTTTATTCTTTGTTGTAAGTCTTACATCATTTTTATTTAAGTTTAAAGTAAATGGGTGTTCACTTGTTTCAACAAGACCTTTTTCAAAATCAAAACCTACATAGCTTGATAAAAATTTTGCAAATTTAAGTTGCACATCTTCATCAACAGGGACACTTATTTTATCTACTTCTTTTATAGTCTTTTTCTTTTCTTGGATTTTCTTTAAGAAAGGAACTATTTCTTTCTTTAATTCACTGAAAAAGACATCTAATCTTTCAGTGTCCATACCTTTTTCATAATCATTTAGCAATACATCATAAAGAGTTTTTTCATCTTTTCTTCTGTATGTAGCAAATTTTTTATTGTAATCGAATATCTTTTTTAATCCTTCTTTTACTATTGAAAAATCTTTTTTAGCCTTAGCTTCTTCCCAAACTGTTTGATTATAGCTTGTTAATTTTGCATAATCTTCATATTCATCAGCAGGAATTTTCTTTTTCTTTTCAATTTCTTCCATAGATAATTCTATTTCTTTTTTTTCTATTTCTGTTAAATTTTCTTTTTGTTTATTTAATTCTTCCACTAAATTTACAAATTCATCTGAAGTAGATAGAGCATAATCTTGCATACTTAATTCTCCAACCAATTCAGATAAATAAGGTCTAGACTTTAATGGAGTCTTTGTTTCTAAATCCCATTGAATAAGCTCTAAGTTAGCATGTATTCTATTTTTTCTTTTTACCAATTCTCTAAATTTTTCTCTCATACAAACTACTCCTTTCAACTATCTTTATTTTCTTATTAATTGACCATTTCTTACTGTATAATTTTCTTTTAAATTAGCTATTATAGTTCTTACTAAATCATCTCTAGTTTTATATGTTTCTCCACCCATAACAACTATAATTAAATCTATACCTTCAAACTTAACTGCTACTGTTATATTATATTTTGCTTCTTTGTGGAATCCTGTTTTTATTCCATAAACTCCATCTTCACCTATTAAATGGTTTCTGTTTCTTATAGAAATCTTTCCATTATATATTTTTGTATTTTTTATACCAGCTATTTCTATATATTTATCATATTTTAAAGCTTCTATAGATAGTTTATAGATTCCTCTTGGAGTTCCTTCGTCCATAGGCATCTTAGTATTTCTTGTTGGTAGACCAGCAGGTGTATGGTATTTAATATCATTTTGTAAACCTAGTTGTTTTAACTTTTTATTCATCTTAGCCACAAAGTTAAATACACTTCCTTCACCTACATATTCAGCTATAGCATAAGTTGCGTTGTTTGCTGAATAAACTGCTGAAGCTTTTATTAAATCTTCCAGTACAAATATTTGTCCTTCTTTTAAAGCTATTCCACTACCTCCATATTTTAAAGGAGTTTTACTTATTCTTACGCTATCATTTAGACTGATATTTCCAGCATTGATTTCATCAAAAGTAACCAATAATGACATTACTTTTGTTACAGATGCAAGTGGATACATTGTATCAGCATTCTTTGAGAATATTACATTTCCATTTAAATCTCCAACTAAAACTGCCCTAAAGTTATCTGGAAGTACCCATTCAACTCCATCTTTTGAATAATATGTGATCATTTCATATTTTTGTTTATCTTTTTCTGGATTTTCTGGTTCTTCAAGAGCTAAATTTTTAGTTTCTGTTTTCTTTTCTTCTTCTACTTTTTTAACTTCTTTAGTTTCTATTTTTTCAGGTTTCTTTACTTCTTCTTTAACAGCCTTAACTTCAGGCTCCTTTTTGATTTCTTCCTTTTTTACTTCTTCTTTCTTTTTAGGCTCTTCCTTAACAGCCTCTTTTTTTGTTTCTTTCTTTACTTCTTCCTTAATTTCTTCTTTTTTTACTTCGACTTCTTTTTTTACATCTTCTTTCTTTTCTACCTTTTTAATTACAGGCATTATTATAGTTTGACTTGTATCCTCAGCATCTTCTTCATCTTCTCCTAAAACTTGAGCTGAATACTCTTCTATTGACTGAATCTCCTTAACTGGACCAGAATATGAAGTTGTAAATATAAGTCCCAAAATTGCCATAACTAAAAACAAATTTTTAAATCTTTTAAACATATTTTTTACTCCTAATAATTTATAATACCTATATATTATAGCACAAGAATTATCATATCTTATAATTTATTATTATTTCTTATATTTTATTAGAAGTAAAAAAATAAGATTGCTTTTATTTGCAACCTTATTTTTCTATATTTAATAGCTTCTTTTAAATTTATTCAGCTTTTTTTCCATCTCTTTTTGAGATATAATCTTCTATTGCCATTTTAATAGCTTCTTCTGCTAGAACAGAACAGTGCATTTTAACTGCTGGTAATCCACCTAAAGCATCAACAACTGCCTTATTTGTTACTTGTAATGCTTCATCAACAGTTTTTCCTATTATCATATCAGTTGAAATTGAAGAACTTGCTATAGCTGAAGCACATCCGAAAGTTCTAAATTTAACATCTGTTAAAATATTATTATCAACTTTTATAAAAATTTCCATTATATCTCCACAAGATGGATTTCCAACTTTTCCATATCCATCTGGATTTTCTATTACACCTACATTGTGAGGATTCATAAAGTGTTGCATAACTTTTTCTGTATATTGCATTTGATTTCATCTCCTTTAATCATTTAAAACAATTATATAATTTTTCCTTAGTCTAATTTCAATTTAATTCTTATTAAAAACTTGCTGTATCAGTTAACTTATTATCTTTGAAAGTTTTCCATAATGGAGATAACTCTCTTAATTTACCTATTATTTCAACTAAAGCTTCAATAGTATAATCTATTTCTTCTTTAGTAGTGTATTTACTTAAAGAAAATCTTAAAGTTCCATGTGCATATTCAGCAGGCACTCCCATAGCTAGTAATACATGAGAAGGTTGTAAACTGTCAGATGAACAAGCTGAACCTGAACTTACTGCTATTCCTTTTAAACTTAGATTTAAAAGCATTGATTCTCCTTCTAAGTATTTAAAAGTAATGCTTGATGTTCCTGGTAATCTTCTTGCACCTTTTCCATTTATTTTAATTTCAGGTATTCTTTTCGAAACTTCATCTTCAAAATAATCTCTTAAAGTTTCTTCTCTTACCCATTCTTCTTTCATGTTTTCAGTAGCTATTTTTAATGCTTTAGCTAATCCAACTATATATGGTACATTTGATGTTCCTGGTCTTCTTTTTCCTTCTTGGTTACCACCTGTAATAACTTTAGCAAAACGAATACCATCTCTCTTATATAGAACTCCTATTCCTTTTGGTGCATGGAATTTATGTCCTGAGAAAGTTAATAAATCTATTCCCATTTTTTCAGGATATATTTCAACTTTTCCCATTGTTTGAACTGCATCAACATGGAATATGATCTTTCTTTCTTTTGTAATTTTTCCAATTTCTTCAACTGGTTGGAATGCCCCAACTTCATTATTTGCATGCATTACACTGACAAGAATAGTATCTTCTCTCAATGCTTTTTTGAATTCATCTAAGATCATAACACCATTTTCATCAACAGGCACCATAGTAATTTCAAAACCATCTTCCATTAAATCTATGAAAGTATTTTTTACTGCTGGGTGTTCTATTGTAGATGTTATAATATGTTTTCCTCTGTGTTTATATGCTTTAGCTATTCCTCTTATTGCTAGGTTATCGCCTTCACTTCCTGAAGCTGTGAATATTATTTCACTAGGTTTTGCTTTTAGAATATCAGCAATAGTTTGTCTTGCTTCTGTTACTGCAAGCCCTGTTTCATTTCCAAATAAATGTAGACTGAATGGATTTCCATAATAGTCTGAAAAATATGGCACCATAGCCTTTACTACTTCTTCATCAACTTTTGTAGTTGCATTGTTATCTAAATAAACTTTCATTACTCTCATCTCCCTAATTGTATCTCTATATATGTTATAGCATTCTTTATTATTTTTGTCAAGAATAAATTATACTTTTTTAGTTCTCTTTTAATAATTTTATTTTACCATAGTTGCAACAGTCGGAAATTTCACAGTTTTTACACTGTGGTCTTCTTGCAATACAAGTTGCTCTTCCATGTAAAATTAAATAGTGAGAGAATACTATCCAAGATTTTTTAGGAACAATTTTCATAAGCTCTTGTTCTATTTTAATAGGATCTTCACTTTTAACTAAACCTATTAGATTTGTAATTCTTTTTACATGAGTATCTACAGTTATTCCATCTGCAAGTCCCCAAACTTCACCTCTAACAACATTGGCTGTCTTTCTTCCAACTCCAGCAAGTTCTGTAAGTTTATCCATATCTTGTGGGATTTCTCCATTGTATTTTTCTAATAACTGTTGACTACATTTTTTTATATTCTTAGCTTTATTTCTAAAAAATCCTGTACTCTTTATATAGTTTTCAATTTCTTCTATTTCCATATTGGCAAATTGCTCAGGAGTGTTTACTTCTTTGAACATTTCTTCTGTAACTATGTTTACTCTCTTATCTGTACATTGGGCAGAAAGTATAACAGCCACCAAAAGTTCAAAAGGAGTTTCAAAATTTAATGCACACTTAGGCTCACCAAATTTTTTATGGAGTTCCTCTAATATCTTTTTTACCTTTTCTTTTTTTGTCATTGTATCATATCCTATCCTTTTTGGTATAAATATATAAAAATAAGTGAGTTACATTACAATTAATCATTAGAAATTTTCTTTGAGTCAGTAACAACTTGTGGTTTTAATAAGATTACTGCGACGTCCTATAATGTTGAAAGAGCCTTTGTGGAGCTCTAGAAACATTATAGGCTGGCAAGTAATCGCTATACATAACTAGAAATTATTTAAACCTCTCAAAGAAAATTTTCTAAAATCTACTCAGTAACGAACTATTTTTTACTTTTATTTTACTTGAAGAACTTCATCACCAAGGATAATTTTATTATCATCAGTTAATATAGCAGGAATTCCAACATATCCAAATTTCTTTGCATCATCAAATTCCTTTCTATTATCTCTTAAAGCTAAAAATTCTTTTAAATTTTTCATACTTTCAGTAATATTTACAAACTCATATTTGTAATTAACTTTTTCAAAATATTCTTTTGCTTCAACACAATCAGGACAAAGCATAGATCCGTATACTTTTGGCATTTTTTTACCTCCATTTTATTTGATATTTTAAATTATATCTTATTCTTATTAGAAAAATCAACTTTATTTTATAAATAAGTAAAATTTAAAGACTTAGTCAATTTTTTATGTTATAATTATAAAATACAGAATATTAGTTATGGGAGGCTTTTGTTATGAATACTTCTTTTTTTGTTTCACTAGATAAAAAGGCATTATATCACAATATTGAATATTTAAGAGAATACAAGCAAAAGGAATTATTACCTGTTTTAAAGGCTAACGCCTATGGTCATGATATACTTTTGATTGCAAAGGCACTTTATGATTATGATGTAAAAGTTTGGGCAGTAGCTAGATATTCAGAGGCTGTAAGTATATGTGAATATTTTAAGACTCTTTCTATAGATGATTTTAAAATATTAATTTTTGAATCATTAATAGATGATTACTCTCTTCTTGAAAAATATCCACAAATTTGTCCAACTCTTAATAGCATTAAAGACTTAAAAAATGCTTTAGCTAATAATATATCAATAGATAGATTATCATTGAAAATTGATTTTGGTTTTGGTAGAAATGGAATAAAATATGAAGAAGTTGATGAACTTAAAAATTTAATTAAATACAATAGTTTGAAGTTTTTAAGTATTTTTTCACATCTATTTTCATCATCATATACTGATGGTTTAGAAATTATCAAAAAATTCACAGACTTAGTTAATATGCTAGGTAGAAATAATTTTGAGATGATACATCTTCAAAATGCAGCAGGAATTTATAATTATGATGTGGATATAGTTACACATATAAGAACAGGAATGTTAACTTATGGTCTTCAAGAAGCAGGATTCTATGATTTAGATATGAAACCAGTTTTTACAGGGCTTATTGGTTATGTTGATTCTGTAAGATATGTAAATGAACTAGACTATGTTGCCTATCAAGAGCTATCTTCAATAGACCCAGGAACTAAAAAAATTGCAAAAATAAAAATAGGTTATGGTGATGGTTTTTCAAAAGCTAACAATAAAACTACTTGTCTTATAAAGAAGAAAGAATATGTTATTTCACAAGTTACTATGGATAATACTTTTATCGAAGTTGATGATAGAGTCAATGTTGGAGATGAAGTGCATTTATATCATAGACCTAATGAAATTAAAACAAAGACAGGTTTTAGTATGCTTGAACTTTTAATAGCTATATCACCTCTGAGAGTAAAAAGAATTTTTAAAGGAGAAGAAAACTAGATAATGATATTACTTTTTTTAAAATCAATAATTATTGGTATTGCTAATATAATCCCTGGAGTATCAGGAGGAACTTTAGCAGTTATGTTAAATGTCTATGATCCTATTACTGAAAAGATAGGAAATTTCTTTTTGGTTGATAGAAAGACTAAGCTTTCTTATTTTTGGTATTTACTTATAGTATTAGTAGGAGCAGCGACAGGAATTTTCCTCTTTGCCAATATTATTAAATATTCTATAACGAATTACCCTAAGATAACAGTCTCTGTATTTACTTTACTTATATTGCCATCTATTCCTTACATAGTAAAAGGGCTAGATTATAAAAAGAAAAAAAATATCTTAGCTTTTTGCTGTGGAGCAGCTCTTATGATAATTTTTATTCTTTTAGGTTTAAAATATGGAGATAAAACTACAGGAGCAGTGACTATACAAATAGCTAAAGGAGTTTGTTTTACAAGGGCTTACCGTCTAAAATTGTTCATCTGTGGAATCATTGCTGCAGGTGCTATGATAATACCAGGAATTTCTGGTTCACTATTGCTTATGATGCTAGGAGAATATTATAATGTTGTATATTTAATTTCTTCTTTAGCAAGTTCTTTAAAAGAGAAATCTTTTTCAATATTATTACCTTTAATTACTTTAGCAGTAGGGGTTGGAATAGGACTGGTTGCTTTCTCAAAAGCTATAAATTATTTATTAAAAAATCATAAAGAATTCACTTTGTTTTTTATAGAAGGAATAATAACTTTCTCTATAGTTCAAATGTGGTTAAGTATCTAATAGATTAAGGAGTTTTTAAATGAATCCAGTATTTTTAAAATTAGGTCCTATAGAGCTTCATTACTATGGACTTATGTATGCAATAGCATTTTACGTTGGTATAACTCTTGGTAAGAAAATAGCAAAAGAAAGAAATTTTGATGTTGAATTAGTTGAGAATTATGCTTTTGTTGCTATTATTTCAGGTTTAATAGGAGGAAGACTTTACTATGTACTTTTCAATCTTCCTTATTATTTAAGAAATCCTCTTGAAATTCCTGCTGTTTGGCATGGTGGAATGGCCATACATGGAGGAATAATTGGTGGAATAATAGGTACACTTATCTATGCAAAGATTAAAAAGGTTAATCCACTGACATTGGGAGATTTTGCAGCGGGACCATTTATACTAGGGCAAGCAATTGGTAGAATAGGTAATTTTATGAATGGAGAAGTTCATGGAGTTCCAACTTTCACACCATTTTCTGTAATATTTAATTTAAAACCTAAATTCTATGAATGGTATTCATATTATCAAAATTTAGATTTAATAGAAAAATCAAAATATAAGGAGCTTGTTCCTTGGGGAGTTGTATTCCCAGAAAGCTCACCAGCAGGAAGTGAATTTCCTAAATTACCATTACACCCTGCTATGCTTTATGAAATGGTTCTAAACCTTATAGGTTTTTTCATAATTTGGTTTATTTTGAGAAAGAAAGAAAATAAAGCACCTGGTTATATGTGGTGGTGGTATATCATAATCTATTCAATAAATAGAATAATAATAAGTTTCTTTAGAGTTGAAGACTTAATGTTCTTTAATTTTAGAGCACCTCATGTAATAAGTTTTATTTTAATTGCTATTTCAATTTTCTTTTTGAAAAAAGGAAATAAAAAAATATTATAATTTATTGACAAATTTAATAAAAAATGTTACAATTCATTAAGTAAAAGCCATCAAGAGAGATTGAGGGACAGGCCCGTTGAGATCTCAGCAACCTGCACACTGTGTGTGGTGCTAATTCCTGATAGATGGAGAATGATTATTAAAATAACATTTCTCTATCTGGATTGGATAGAGTTTTTTTATTGTATTATTATTTGTTTTAATTTTTAAGGAGGAATGAATGAAAAAATTTACATATTTTTCATCTGAATTTGTATCACCTGGACACCCAGACAAAGTTTCAGATCAAATATCAGACGCTATTTTAGATGCTTGTTTAGCAGATGACCCTAACTCAAGAGTTGCCTGCGAAGTATTTTGTACTACAGGTTTAGTTGTAGTTGGAGGAGAAATAACTACTACAACATATATCGATGTTCAAGAAATTGTTAGAAAGAAAATTAATGAAATTGGTTATAGACCAGGTATGGGATTTGACTCTGACTGTGGAACTTTAAGTTGCATCCACTCTCAATCACCTGATATTGCTATGGGAGTTGACGTAGGTGGAGCTGGAGACCAAGGAATAATGTTTGGTGGAGCTGTTAAAGAAACTGAAGAACTTATGCCTTTAGCACTTGTTCTATCAAGAGAAATCTTAGTAAGACTTACTAAAATGATGAAAGCTGGAGAAATTGCATGGGCAAGACCTGACCAAAAATCACAAGTTACTTTAGCTTATGATGAAAATGGAAATATTGATCATGTTGATTCTATCGTTGTTTCAGTTCAACATAATGAAGAAGTTTCTCATGCTGAGATAGAAAAAACTGTTATAGAAAAAGTTGTAAACCCTGTTTTAGAAAAATATAAATTAAATACTGATAATATCAAATACTATATCAATCCAACAGGAAGATTTGTTGTCGGAGGACCTCATGGAGATACAGGACTTACTGGAAGAAAAATTATAGTTGATACTTACGGTGGATACTTTAGACATGGTGGAGGAGCTTTCTCTGGTAAAGACCCTTCAAAAGTTGACAGATCAGCTGCTTATGCTGCTAGATGGGTTGCTAAAAACGTTGTTGCAGCTGACTTTGCTGATAAATGTGAAATCCAATTATCTTATGCAATAGGAGTTGCTAAACCTGTTTCAATAAAAGTTGATACTTTTGGAACTGCAAAAGTTGATGAAGATAAAATTTCTGAAGCAATATCAAAAGTATTTGACTTATCTCCAAGAGGAATAGAAAAAGCTCTTGAATTAAGAGAGGGTAAATTCAAATATCAAGATTTAGCTGCTTTTGGACATATAGGAAGAACTGATATAGATACTCCTTGGGAAAGACTAAATAAGATTGAAGAATTGAAAAAAGCTATTAACTTATAGGAAAGTGATGAAATGTTAAAGAAATTTTCAGAAGCTCAAGAAAAAGGCTATAACTATATGCTATTTATAGAATTGGGATATTTAACTTCAAAAAATGATTTATCTAGCTTTCAAGTAAAAGCTGTAACTATTGAAGGATATTTTGAAACAATAAAACAAATATATGACTATGTTGAAAATATAGATTTCGAAGAAACAGAAGAAAAAGATGGAAGATATGAGTGTGAAGTTTCTAATATCTATGATGTAAGTAGAAAAATATATTTTATAAAAAATGAAGGGCTTACATTTACAGAAGTAGATGACACTGATATAGTTGATAGAATTGTAAATAAAGGTCCTAAAGAAATTGTTGGAAAAAGTAAAGAATTTTTAGAAGCAAGACTATAAATAAAATAAGGGCATAATGCCCTTATTTTATTTTACATATGCTAAGAATTTTTCAGATAGTTCATGTCTTCCATGAGCAAGGTCGAAGAATTCTTTTTGTAGTGCTTTAGTTATAGTTTTATCTCCATTTCCAACTACTATATCATCAACAGAGTAAACAGGAGTAACTTCAGCTGCAGTACCTGTTAAGAATAATTCGTCACAGATATATAAAAGTTCTCTTGGTATAGCTTGTTCTACAACTTCATAACCTAATTTTTTTGCTAATTGAATAACTGTATCTTTTGTTATTCCTCCAAGTGCAGAAGAAGCTAAAGTTGGAGTTATTATTTTACCATTTAAAACAACAAATAGATTTTCTCCACTTCCTTCACTGACATTTCCTAAATAGTCAAGAGCAATACCTTCTTCATATCCATTATTAAGTGCTTCTAATCTAATAAGTTGAGAACTTAAATAGTTTCCTCCAGCTTTTGCAAGAGAAGGTAAAGTATTAAGAGCAGGTCTTCTCCAACTAGAAACTTGTACTCTTATTCCTTTGTTAAGTGCTTCTTCTCCTAGATATGCTCCCCAAGCCCAAGCAGCTATTGCAACCTCTACTGGACATCTTGATGGAGTAACACCTAATTCAAAATAACCACGATAAGCTATTGGACGGATATATCCTTGTTCTAATTTATTAGCTTTTACAGTTTCAATTATAGCTTGTTCAATTTCTTCTACTGTATAAGGAATTTCCATTCTATATATTTTTGCAGAGTCAAAAAGTCTTTTAACATGTTCTCTTAATCTAAAAATTGCTGGTCCATTTTCTGTCTTATAGATTCTTATTCCTTCAAATACTGAGCTTCCATAGTGAACTACATGAGATAAAATATGTATGTTAGCATCATCATGTCCTACTAATTTTCCATTCATCCAAATTTTTTCTGTGTTTATCATTTCAAAATACTCCTTAAATTTTTAGTTGTACTATAATAACTTAATTTTTAAAAAAAATCAAGTTTTTTTTTGAATTATTTTTCAACTTTTAAGGCTCTAAATGAATTTAAAACAGCAAGTATAGTAACTCCTGTATCAGCAAAAACTGCCATCCACATATCAGCTATTCCTAAGGCACTTAAAATAAGAGCTAGAACTTTAATTCCAAAAGCAAGAGCCATATTTTGCATTGCTATCTTCATAGTCTTTTTAGAGCTTTTTATAGCTGTTACTATCTTACTAGGTTCATCTGTCATAATGACTACATCAGCAGCCTCTATCGCAGCATCAGAGCCCATAGCACCCATAGCAATACCCACATCTGCTCTAGCAAGAACAGGTGCATCATTTATACCATCACCAACGAAAATTACAGAGCCTTTTGATGTTTTATTTTTTATTATTTCTTCGAATTTGCTTACTTTATCTTGAGGTAAAAGATTAGAGTAAGTTTCATCTAATTCTAAGTCTTCTCCAACTTTTTTAGCTACCTTTTCTAAGTCACCTGTAAGCATTATATTCTTTTTAATTCCTATATTTTTCAATTCTTTTATAGCTCTTTTAGCATCTTCTTTTATCTCATCAGAAATTACTATATAACCTGAAAATACATTATCAATCTCAACATAAAGTATCGTTCCTACATCTGTCACAGAAATATCTTTTGGAAGATTTATTAATTTTTCATTTCCAACAAGAACTTTTTTATTATTTATAATAGCTTCTATACCCTTACCAGAAATTTCTTTAATACTATTTATAGATGAGTTATCAATCTCTTTGTTATAGTATTTTTGTATAGACTTTGATATAGGGTGGTTTGAGCCTGATTCAGCACTAGCAACATAAAACATAAATTCATTTTCATCTATATTTTTATTGTGGACTACAACCTTTTGAACATTGAAAACTCCCTTAGTTAGAGTTCCTGTTTTATCAAAAACAACTGTATCAACTTTAGCTAATGCTTCTAAATAGTTTCCTCCCTTTATTAAAACTCCTGCTTTTGAAGCTGCACCAATTCCACTAAAAAAGCTAAGTGGTACAGAAATTACAAAGGCACAAGGGCAAGAAACAACTAAAAATGATAGGGCTCTAAATACCCATAATCTAAAATTATATTCTCCACTTATAATAGGTGGAAGTAAAGCTAACAATATAGCTAAGCCAATAACAATAGGTGTATATACTTTTGCAAATCTTGTGATTAATCTTTCTGATTTAGATTTTTTAGCTGCTGCATTTTCAACCAAATCTAAAACCTTATTAACTGTAGAGTCAAAATATTCTTTTGTTACTTCTGCTGTAATTAAACCATTTATATTGATACAACCACTTAGGATATTTGCTCCTTCTCTTACTTCAACAGGAACTGATTCTCCTGTTAATGCTGAAGTATCAAGGCTTGTTTCACCTTTTATTATAGTTGCATCTAGTGGAACTCTTTCACCAGGTCTTATTTCAATGATTTCTCCAAGCTCTACTTCATCAGGATCAACTCTTTGAGTTTTGTTATCTCTGATAACATTTGCATATTCAGGCTTTATATCCATCATGGCTGCAATAGATTTTCTTGATTTATTAATTGCATAACCTTGAAACAATTCCCCTATTTCATACAAAAGCATAACTGCAACTGCTTCTGGATATTCTCCTATTAAAATAGCTCCTAAAGTTGCCACTGTCATTAAAAAATTTTCATCTAAAAAATCTCCTCTTTCTATGTTTTTAACAGCAAGTAAGACTGTATCTTTTCCCACTAAAACATAGGCTACAAGTATTAGTATAAGTTGTAGTGCTTGAGGCATTCTTATAAATAGAGTTAAAGTAAACAGTATAGCAGAAATAGCAATAATTATTTCCTTCTTTTTTTTCATAATACACCGACCATTCTATTAAAATTTGACTATGCTTTTACCATATTTACATCAGGTTCAACTTCATTCACTAATTTCTTTACTTTTTCAACTACTTCTTCCATATTTTCACTTTCAAGAGTCATTTTAGTTGTCATGAAGTTTACCATAACTGATTTAACTCCTTCTAATTTTCCAACTTTCTCTTCAATCTTAGATGCACAATGAGCACAATTCAATCCTTCTAATTTAAAAACTTTTTTCATATTAATCCTCTCCTTTTTCTTCTTGTATATGTACTAAACCTTGTTCAAAAATTTCTTTTACGTGATTATCTGCTAAAGAGTAAAGAACTTCTTTTCCAGATTTTCTAAACTTTACTA
>ERZ772956.1633-NODE-1633-length-15046-cov-5.234341_pt1 | contig 15046 bp, 12 predicted proteins | sample MGYA00580683_ERZ772956 | MGnify/ENA primary metagenome ERZ772956 (study PRJEB29015, sample SAMEA2738077) | human oral metagenome | biome: human oral; feature: human-associated habitat; material: saliva | place: China | collected 2212 ... | reverse complement strand
TCTCCGGTGGAGGTGCTCATCGGCGTGCTCACGGGTATGTTCCTGACCATTTTCGCCGCCATCTCAACCACAAAGGTGATCCCCTCGGCCCTGCCGTGGACCCTCGGCACGATCATCCTGGCAGCGGTCCTGCTGCTGGCAACCAATGTGGTGTCACAGAAGTTGCGTCCCTGGCTGACCCGGCTGGCGGATGCGGCAGGGATCCTGGCTCTGTTGGCAATCCTGCCGCTGACCGCTTTGGTCTGGGGTGTTCTCTGATGCCGTCGAACAAGGAGATCCTGGAGGCCCAACGTTACAACCGCCGCCGCCTGATCACGGCGTTCACGTCGGGGATACCGGGAGGGCGTGAGCTAGAGTCCAAATCACCCTTCGTCCCCCTGATTGTGGGCAGTGTTGTCGTCGCCATCATGCTGGGGGTCGGGGTCGTCATGAGCCGCTTCGCTCCCACCCTTCCCCAGGACTGGCAGGATTCCACCCTCATCGTCGTCAAGGGCGAGGGAACCCGCTACATCACCGTCGACGGCCGTCTGCGCCCCGTGACGAACCTGGCCAGCGCGCGGCTGCTCGCCGAGTCGGGCAAGTTCCGGCAGACGACCCTGAAGTCCTCGGTCCTGGACGGGATCGAGCGCGGCTCCCGGGTGGGGATCGAGGACGCGCCCGAGCAGCTGCCCGCGACCGGTTCCCTGACGGCGCACGGGTGGACAGCCTGCTCGACCTCCGCGGGGCAGACGGCCGTCGGCGTCGGCGCATCCCCGAAGGGCCTGAGCACCATTCAGCACGCCCTGGTGTCGGTCGACGGCCGGACCTACCTGGTGGCCGACGGCGTCAGCCACGAACTGCCCGCGGACAACCTCGGCTCGGTCCTCCTCGCCCTCGGGCTCGACTCCGAGCCCATCACCGAGGCCGACGCCACGTGGCTCTCGCTGTTCACACCGGGCAGCACGCTCCAGAGCCTCACCGTCCCCGACGCCGGAACACCGGTGACCGGCCTGTCCTCGACGATCAAGAACCCGGTCGCGGGAATGCTGCTGTCGGTGACCGACTCGGCGGGCGGTCAGCGGCACTACATCGTCCAGGCCGACTCGAGCCTGGGCGCCCTCAGCGACGTCTCACTGGCGCTGTACAGGCTGGGCGGGGGCGCGGCGGCGCCCGTCCAGGACGTCAGCGTTTCCGACCTCACCCAGGTCACGACGACGACCGCCGCGCCGGAGGACTGGCCCTCCACCCTGGACCAGGGCGCCGCGTCGGGCACGAGCGTGTGCGCCGTCCTCGGCGAGTCCACCTCCTCGGGCACGGCCAAGACCACCCTGGCCTCGGCCGATCAGATCGAGTCGGGAGGTGTGAAGGTGACCGGCGGCGCCGGCGCGCTCGTGCGCTCGTCCGCCGGCGGCAGCCTCGGACCGGTGTTCCTCATCACGGATGCGGGCCGAGCGTGGGGTCTGGGCGGCGAGCTGAGCGATACTCTCGCACGGCTGGGCTACGAGGAGAGTCATGTCGCCGCCGTACCGGCCGCCTGGCTCGCCCTGTTCCCCACGGGGCCCGAACTGTCCACGCAGGCCGTCTGGGAGGGGGTCAGCGAGCAGTGAGAGCGCACCGAGTACGACGGCGCCTGCGCCGGACCCTCCGGGCACCGCGGGCGCTGGCCGCATCGTCAGCGCTGACGGTGCTGACAGCGCTGACGGTGCTGATGGTGCTGGCGGTCTGCTCCACCCTGACGGGCCCCCTCGCCGCTCGGGCCGATGAGACCCCGCCCCCCGCGCAGGGCGGCGCCGACGTGATCCCGACCGCGGCCCCGGAGCCGACCGGGCAGCCCGAGCCGACGGACGCGGCCCCGGCTGAGCCGGAGCCGACCGCGGAGCCGACACCGACCGCGGAGCCGACACCGACCCCCGAGCCCGAGCCGTCGCACGACGCCGCGATCTCCAGCTGCGAGGAGGGCCGCACGGCGCTTATCGCCTCGGCCCCGCCGGTCATCTCCCAAATCGGGATGGAGCGGGCGTGGTCGATCACCCGGGGAGAGGACGTGACCGTCGCCGTCGTCGATTCCGGGATCGCGGGGGACAACCCCCACTTCGAGGGGGCCCTGACCACGGGCGTCGACCTGACCGGCAAGGCTCGCGCCGACGGCGCCGCTGACGCCAGCGGCCAGGGCACGGCGGGCGCCGGGGCCATCGGTGCGCGCACCGTGCCGGGGTCGGGCCTGGTCGGCCTGGCTGACGGCGTCGAGCTCATGCCCGTGCGGGTGTTCGCCAGCACGGCGAATGAGACGACCGGCGCGGGAGCGGGGCCGACGGCGGGAGCGGGATCCAGAGCGGGGACCGCGCCCACGGCGGAGCGGACCGCGGCGGGCATCGGCTGGGCGGCCGACCACGGGGCGCAGGTCATCGTCGTCCCCCAGGCGCTGACCGAGGACTCCCCCGCCCTGCGGACGGCGACGGAGCAGGCGATCGACTCCGGCGCGCTCATCGTCGCCAGCGCGGGCGACCGCCAGCAGTCCCAGACCCGGACCCAGGAGGCGGACGACGAGAGCACGGAGCGCTTCCCGGCCGCCTATGACGGCGTTCTGGGCGTGACGGCCCTGGACTCCCAGGGGTCGGCGTCGGGCGCAGCCGTCCGCAATGACGACATTGATCTCGCGGTCCCGGCGCAGTCGGCCCCGACCGCCTTCCTCGACGACGGCGACTGCGTCGTCGCCCAGGAGTCGCCGTCCTCGGCCCTGGCAACCGGGTACGCGGGAGCCGTAGCCGCTCTGGTCGCGGCCGACCATCCGGATGAGGCACCGGCGGACTGGGCCTACCGGCTGATGGTGACGGCGCTGCGCACGACGCCGGCCGAGTGGAGCCCGACAGTGGGCTGGGGCACGATCGCTCCGTATTCGGCACTCACATTCATCAACGACGGAACCGCCCTGGGACCGCAGAATCCGCGCGGGACCCGCGCCGCCGAGACCGTCGCCCCCGCGTTCGCCGCGCAGCCGCAGCCGGATCCCGGCCCGCAGCGGCGCCAGCGCCTGGCGGGTACAGTCGGCCTCGGCGGCGCGACGCTCCTGACTCTGGCGCTGGTCGCATCGCAAGCCCCTCGCCGCGCGAACGCGCATACGACGAAGAAGGGAGAACCCCATGCCCGATGAGTTCGAACTCGCCGCTCAACGCGCGCGGGAGCAGGTGGACGGCTGGTTACGCCAGTCGCAGGAGCAGGCGGAGAAGGCGCAACGCGTGTCCAAGGAGGTCGAGGCGATCCGCGAGACGGAGACGGCGAGCGACCGCACCGTCACCGTCGCCGTCGACGCCGGGGGCCGACTGGTGGACCTCAAGCTCACGCGGGAGGCGATGGACCTCTACCCCGCCGACCTGGCGACGACGATTCTGGAGTGCGTCGACAAGGCCCGCTCGCGGGCCGGCGCGAAGGCGTCGCGCCTGGCCTCGGAGGCCTGGGGGGAGGAGTCGGATCTGGCTCAACGGATGCGACAGGCCTACAGCCCGCGGACGAATGGCACGGCGAACGCGACGAACACGGCGAACACAGCGAACACCCGCGACCGGAGTCCGCATGGTTCCGGCATCGGGCAGAACGGCATGATCGGTTTCAATCGAGGAGGTCGCTGATGGCGGATCTTGAGGTTTCCCCTGAGGTGTGGCGCACGCACGCCTCGCATGTGGATCAGATCAAGGACGGGTTGGGGGAGGTGACGTCGGCATCGCAGGCGGCGATGGCGGGGCTTCCCTTCGGCGTTCTGTGCTCCCCCCTGTTCCTGCCGCCCTACGAGATCGCCAAAACCGGGTTCGACTCGGGCGTGTCCACGGTGTCCGAGCGAATCGGAACGGGCGCCTCGAGCGTGCGCCAGGTGGCCTCGTCCTTCGAGACGACCGACACCGAAGCGGCGAGCCAGGCGAGGCAGTACGGTTCGGACCACTGATCGGGCCTCTGAGGCCCCACGACGCGGTGGTGGTGCTCCCGGGAGCACCACCACCGGTCATCGCAGGCCGAAACGCCGCTCCTGGCTCTCGCGCACCGCCTGATGGACGCCCAGCGTCTCCGCGAGCGCCACGTACTCGTGCGTCTCACGGGTGTAGCCACGCGCGACGGCCCACTGCCAGATGCGGTTGCACTCGGCCACGCCCTTGGCCTCGAGCGCGGGAACCCAGGGCCCCGTCCATGACAGGCCCGTCAGTTCCAGGTCGCGGCCGTCGGGGAGGACGACGCAGGCGAAGGCGCGGTTGGTGACCGCTTTCGCACCACCGGTTCCCAGGGCGATCCGGACGTACAACCCGGTGCGCGAGGCGGGCCAGGGGAAGCTCTGCTCTCTGCCGATGGCGCGCTCATGAATGCCCGTGGCGTCCAGCACGGTGCGTATTGAGAGCATGAAGGCGGCGGCCGGTATGGAGAAAATCGCGACGATCGCCAGGATGATGGCGTTGACGATGCTCGCCCCGTCGTCGTTGCTCACGAGGTTCCACACGACGCCGTAGAGGCTCACGAGCCCGAAGCCTCCGCCGACCAGCGGCAGGACCGCCGAGGAGAGGGTCGAGTAGATGGTCAGCGTGATGCGCTCCTGAGTCAGGGGGATCGGTCTTCCGGGCGCGTAGGTCGCCTCCGGAGGGACCGGAGGGAGCGGGCCCGGCGCAGCCGGTGGCATCATCCCGTACCCGCCGTACCCGACGTCGTAAGGCCGACCCGTGCGGACCGCACGAGGATCGTAGGATCCGTACTGCTGGGGCTCCTGCGCCATTGAACCTCCTCTGAACCTCCTCGCGGTTGTGCGGACCAGGTTAGACGATCGCTTCGGGTTCCGCCGGGACTCAGCAGGATCCGATCCGGCGCGGGTCCGACCGGGCCGGGGACGGTCCGGGCTCTTCTCCCCATCCGGCATGTCGCGTCCCATAGTTCCCACCGCCGCCGCCCTTCGTTAGAGTAAGCGCAGTTCTCCCGCGATCCCTTCGAGAAGGAAGCATGATGGCAGGCAACCAGACATCCGTCGACTATGATCAGGCGTCCTCCAACTCCTCGGAGATGGCCACGGCTTCAGCTCATGCGGACCCTGCGGCCACGACCATCGACGACGTCACCGTCAACCAGACGACCACGACGTGGAGCGACCACATCGAGGCGGTCACGTGCAAGGACGCCTACACCCGGGCACTGGAGCAGCTCAAGGCCTGCATTACGGCGACCAAGGCGGACATCGACGCGCTCAAGACGAACTACGACAAGGCGGTCACCGCCTTCGAGCAGGGTGATCGGGACACCGCGGCTGAGGCCGAAGGGCTCCTACGGGATTGGAAGTCGCATCGCACCCCCATCGCCTTCTCCGCGCCCGCACCCATCCCGGGAGAGGACCCTGCCGGAGTCTGCACCGCGCCGTCGTCCTCATCACCCGCGCCCTCGGCCTCGCCCTCCGGAGCCGAACCCGGCACTCCGACGCCCTCGGCCTCGCCCTCCGGAGCCGAACCCGGCACCCCGACCGCGAGCCCGTCGGGTCCCCGGCCGACCCCTTCGCACTGACCGCCGACCGGCCGCCGGCATTCCGCCGTCCCATCCGTGACCACCCCCGCAAGCACTGACCCCAAGGACGCACCATGGGCCTCACCGTCGACGAACTCAAGAAGATCAACGCCCTGTCGCTCGACGACCACACCGACGACACGAATCTGGACAAGATCCGCTCCGAGTTGGTCTCCTGCGATGACTCCATCCGACTCATCGCCAAGTCGCCGGCTCTGACGGGCGAGACCCAGGACGCCGTCACCCAGGCTCTAGCCCAGTTGCAGGCGGAGGTGCGCAAGTGGCACGGCCTCGTGGCGTCGGTCCATTCGCAGCGCACTGAGGCTCGCGATGCCATGCGCACCGCCAAGCCGAAGTTCGACGCCCTGCCGGCGACCACGGGCGACCAGGTGCATCAGGGCGCTCCGCTGCGCGTGGAGTACCAGACCGACGTCGACCCGGATCCCGTGGTGGAGGCGCAGCGCGAGAGCGCTGCGAGCGAGGCCATCACGCCGATGGACGCAACGCTGACGACGACCACCATCGGTCTGAACGTCCTGGACTTCACACGGCCAGCCTTCGACCCCAACCGTGCGGTGGACCAAACCCCTCTGCCCACCACCACGTTGAACGGCGACGCCGGTGGGGACGGCGCGTCCGCAGGGGCGTCCGCAGGAGGCGGTGCGGGCGCGTCCGCAGAGGCGTCAGCAGGAGGCTACGCGGGCGCGTCCGGTTCGGGGGGCGCGACGGGCTACGCGGGCGCGTCCGGTTCGGGGGGCGCGACGGGCTACGCGGGCGGCACCGCCGCAGCGGGCGGTTACGGGGCGTCGTCGGCGGACGGGAGCGGGGCAACGGCGTCGTACGACGGGTCCTCAGGCGGTTCGGGCTCACCCGCCGGTCTCATCACCCCCGGCGCGCAGGCCGCCGGCAGCGTTTCGGGCATCACCGACGCCGCGGGCCACTACGGCTCCGCGATGAACGGCCACAGTGCGGGCACGCTGGACGGGCTGATCCGCAACGGCTTCGTCAGCAACACCTCGAGCGCCTCGGCCACCCCCATCATCGCCGGAACCACAGGCGGCGCGTTCCTGGCCAGAAAATCCCGCGGCAAGGGAGCGGGCTCCGGCCTCAAAGGCGCCGGCGGTCTCCTGGCGGGGTTGGCCGGTCTTGCCGGTATCACTCGTGCTACGGGCGCCGCGATGGGGTCCGCGTCCGCCTACACGACGGCGCAGGCCGCCTCCGGAGCAGCGGGCCTCGCCAACGCCGGATCAGCTTCGTCCGCCCTCGGCGTCAACGGCACCACCGGCGTCGGCGCATCGGCGGCGGGCGCTGCGGGGTCGTCCCAGGGCTCGGGGGCCGGATCCTCCGCTGCGGGAGCCGCTGGTCGGGGGGCCGGAGGCATGGGCGGGCGCCCGATGGGCGGCGCCCCCGGCAGTGGTGGCGCCAATGGGTCCCGACGCCGCCGGAAGCGGGCCCGGGGTACGTACGACGTGCCGGTCTTCGACGAGCCCGAACGGCTTCTGCCCGGTGACCCGGGACCGAGCGGCGAAGCGGGCTCACGCGCCACCATTGGCGCGATCAGGGAGTGGGTTGAGGAGTCCGATACATGGTGATCTGACTTGTCGCTTGTCCGGCGACCTGAACTAAAACGTGGCGCGGTGCCGGGGGCGGTTGTGGCCGCTCCCGGCATCGTTATCATTTCCCATGTTCAGGATGATTTGAGCCTCAAGAGTCAGCAGGTGGCGGCTGGCCCGACTAGTGATCAGCGGCTCGGAAGGGGCTTGAGTAGTCGGTTCTAGTCGTGGTCGCGATTGCGGCGGTTGCGGGCGTCGCGTTCCTGCTCGGTGATGGCATTCCGCGCACCCGCATTGATGTCGGGAGGCGGAGGCGGGGGCGGTGTCGTCCGAGCACGCTCAACGGCCTGAGCGAGCCACTCAGGGGTGTGCTCAGCCTCACGCGGATAACGCTCAAGCTCGTCAAGACACGTGTAATCAGTCGGAGAACCAGCAGTCGAAAACTCCGGCCGGCGATCCCAATCGAACTCGGTGCGCAGAACGAGCTCATCAACCTCCATCCACAAATGAGCCCACGTCCACGCACCCCGACCCGGCTCAACCATCGCCCGACGCAAATCATCCACACCGAACCGAGAACTCCTGGGCGGACGGATCCGCTTCACAACCCCATCCAGCATGGTAAGAGTCGTATCCCTCTCCCCATAAAGCCCCATTCCAACGGCCGTCATATCCACACGCACACCACCGGATTCAGGAAGCCACTCAACCAACGCCGCCTGCACCCCATCAAGAATCTCCTCAGCAGACATCCTCGACGTATTCACATCAACTCACCCCTCTACCTGTTCGGAAAGTGTCGTGGATTCATCGAGCCGGTCGGCTCGTCCGTATCAACAGTCGACCCCATTAAGGCCGCCGATGGTCAGGCCAGTGGGACTGTGAAGCGCTGGCAATAGTCGGGGTCGATCGGGCAGGGGCGCCCTTGGGCATTGATGACGGCTTTGGCGACGGCGTCAGTGAGTTGGGCGATTGCCTGTGCGGTGAGGTGGCTGGCCCACTGGTCCTGGCCGCCATCGTCAGGGGTGAGTTGCTCGATAAGCTCGACGTCACGTCCGGCGGCGTGGATGAAGCGTCCCGTGTACAGCACGGTGCCCGGCAGCAGAGCGATTTCCTGGGCCTCAGGGACGGCGGAGATAGGCGCGAGGTCACGGCCGGTGTGAGCGACGACGACGGCGATGCCCGGGCTGGTCAACCCGACGGAGGCGACGGACAGGTCGCGACTGGTCGCCGTGATGTTCTGAGTGACGATAACTCCGGGCTTCTGGTTGCCTGAGCTGGTGACTCCGCGGAAGGTGACGGCACCGGTGGCGGGCAGACGGCGCAAGCCTTCGACGGCATTGTTGAAACGTTCCTGAGGGCTTGGTGTGTGGTTGTCGCTCATGTGTAGGCCTCCGGCGGATGGGGACTGTAGGGGGCGAGTTTTCCGCCCTCTCGGATAATGTTCTCACTCGCGATCTGCGCCGGGAAGGGGGCGGCGGTCGGCGGCTCGAGAGGCCGAGCCGGATCGGTCGGCACGGCTTCCAGAGATTGGGCACGGACCGGCAGCCAGGGAGTGGGCGAACTGTCGAACAAGGTGTTCAGTTTGGTGGGCCAGGGACGCTCATCAGCACGGGCGGTGGCCCAGGCACGACCGGCGTACTCGACGACGAAGGTGGTGGGCCCATCAGGGTGCGTGAGGTGGAACAGGCCGACAATCCACGCCTCTTCCCGTTCTTGCCGCCCGCTCCCGCGAATCACGAACGTCCGGAAACCGCGCCGCAACCGGAAACTGTAACTTGTTGGCGTAACAGGTCTGAGAGAAACCGGGTCATCGGCCCAACGGGGCACGATCGCCGGCCCGTGACGAGGACGCGTCGACCCTTCAGGCACACTGTAACGCATATGCTCCCAGCGTAACCGGCTGCGCCGCTTCTCCTCCTGCCATCGCTCTTCTCTCTCCTCACTGGTGAGAATCTCGCTGTCAAGGCCGCCGTCCTCAGAACGGACGGGATACCGGTGACGCCACCAGCGCCGATCCTCCAAATCCTCGGGAATCTCCCCCAGACCCAGGCGAGTGGCCTCAGCCTGGTTAATGCGCAGACGACCATGGGTGGGCCGATCCAGATCCCTAATATCACCAGTAAATGTCCGACGCACACCATCAGCACCCACAATATCAAACACACTCACTTCTCCACCAGCTTCACTCGCAAAATACCATCACTACCCGAAAAAACATTTTCGATATTGAACTCAGTGCCGGGCTTGAATAGAATCTCTGCCTCACCACCATAGGCCGACAGCTTGGATATGTCGACTCCACTGCGCCCTTCAATCTCAAATACCACCGCATTATGCGAACTGCCCTTGAAACTATCGGCAACAGTTGGTTCCAACGAAGAACTCATGAAGGCTTTGTCCACATAGTCGTTACCCTTCACGAGTTGAGCGTAGACATCGTCTGGAACATTTGTTCCTCGGTAAGTCGTAGCGGATACATCGGGCAGCTGATCCATTCCTGACAATGTATTGTCGATCCGAGCCTGCACGTCATCAGGAATCGGCGTGCCGGGTGCATCGCGCAACGCTGGGTTCATGGTGGTGTAACCGTCGTTTGTGGTGTAGTCGTAAACACCAATGGCGCCCTCGGGCGTCATTCCTGTGGCGCTCGCGGTATCCTGCGCCCATGCTTGTACTGCTGGATCACTGTAGGCGGAGTGCCCAGAATCCGGCGGCGGCTTCGGAATCTTGTCAGGATCAATGGGAGTATCAGGTGGTGTATGCCCGGAGTCCCCGCCACCACCGTGACCTGTCCCGTCACCGGAGTGCGTCCCGTCGCTATGCCCCGTCCCATCACCAGAGTGCGAGTCATGATCGGAGCTGCCGGAGTGGTCACCGCCGTCACCGCCGTGACCGTCACCGCCACCACCGTGACCGTCACCGCCGTCGTGACCCGACCCGTCACCGGAGTGCGAGCCGTTGCCATCGGCCGGCTTATCCGGCACATGAGTGTCCGGCTCCGTCCTGCCTCCGGCTGAATCGGCACCCTCATGCGGCTTTGAAGCAGATGCGTCGCCGCCCTGCCCGTGGTGTGAGGTGGCGTCCGGGGCGTCGGCATGGTGCCCACCGCTGCTAGTGGGAGTGTTGCCTCCGGCAGCGTGGGCTCCGCCTCCGGCGGGCGTAGCACTGCTGGCGCCGGCGTGCCCGTGCGCACCGGTGGTGGGGGTGTCGCTCGCCGCCCCCGTGTGGTGACTACCCGTCGACGGCGCACCAGCACCGTCCGCATGAGTGCCACCAGGCGCAGCATCCCCAGCAGCATGGGCCCCACCACTGGCCGGCGCATCAGCATGATGGCCACTAGCCGAAGATGGCGACGCACCAGCACCATCGGCATGAGACGTGCCGGAACCGGAGGCGTCCGCACCCCGGCTGTGAGACGTAGTGCCCCCAACGCCATCGGCATGAGACGCACCAGCATCGTTCGCATGAGTGCCACCACCAGCCGGCGTAGCGCCTGCGGCTTCGCCGTGACCGTGCGTACCGCCAGCGGAGACATCGCCTCCAGCAGCATGAGCCTCACCGCCGGCGGGCGTGGTGCTGGCATGGCCGCCAGTCGACGGTGTGCCGGCATCGCCTGCAGCATGCGTCCCAGCGCCGTCGGCGTGAGACCCACTGCTCATAGACGTCGCGTCGACACCGTGACCGCCACCAGTCGACGTGACGCTGGTGTGCGCATCAGCGGCGTGAGCGCCGTCGGTAGCCGCCATGGCATGAGCAGGCTGCGGGGCCTCCGCCACCGCCGCACCAGCATGAGCAGGCTGCGGGGCCTCCGCCACCGCCGCACCAGCATGAACCGGCTGGTGGGTCTCGCCGGTGACGGGATCCAGGCCGTGGTAGGTGTTGAAGTCTCTGGCCCCGCCCGTTCCAGTGGCGGAGTGCCCTGAAGGAGCAGACGAGGAGGGAACGTCGTCAACAGGACCCTTGGTGGGGTCCAAACCGCGGTAGGTACCCGCGGAACCGGAGGAGCCCGTACCGGCGCCACTCTCGGAGGAGCCCGTACCGGCGCCACGCTCACCAGACCCCGCATCACCGGCCTCACTACCGGTGCGGTGCCCGCCACCGCCGCCGGCGGACCCCTCGGAACCCGCACCGCTCGTATCGGCCCTGGTGTGAGAACCGGCGGACCCCGTACGACCGGCCCCATCGCCGGCACTGCCGGTCGTGGCGCCGGCCGACTCGCCACCGGCATGGCCGGCCGATCCGCCACCCTCAGCGGCGCCGTGCCCACCACTGCCGCCACTGCCGTGGCTCGACGCGCCACTGGCGCCATGTCCGCCGCTACCACTACCAGCGGATCCCCCGGAGCTCGTACCGGCACTATGCCCGCCAGACCCCGCACCGCCGGCGGCGCCGCCGGCCCCATGCCCGGTGGAGCCAGCACCGCTGGCGGCACTGCCGGCGGCGCGGCCACCCGGCACGTGAGCCGCGGTCGTGGTGGTCCGCGACGCCCGCCCGGTGTGCTCATTGATCCACCGGCCGACGCGATGACCGGCGTCGGCGGGGATCTCATCAAGCTTGTTGAGTGCGGACTTGATCCTACTCGCCAATGGAGCGATCTTATTCAGAAGCCTGGACAGGCGCTCGAAAGAGGAAATGAGGTCCTTCACGCGATGAGTAATCTTCGTCACCTTGCTGGCGGCCCAGGTGCTGATCTGGGTAGCAACCACAGGAGTCGCCAGCCCCAGTGTGAAGACCTCCTCCAGCACCGACTGGGCGAATATGCCGATGGCTTCGGCAATGGCGTCGCGCACCATATCGTGAACGAACTGGACTATGAAACCAGCCACGCCCAGACCGTTGGAAATGCCCTTCGCCAGACCGCCCATGGAATCCAGGGCACAAGCAAGATCCTCCCCATGGGAGCGCCACGCATCGGCGGCCTCACCAACCTGGTCGGCCATATCGCGATTGATCGTGGTGCGCAGACCGGTGGACTGCTCCGTGAGATGGGTGGAAATATTGCCCCAGGTCTGAGAGCCGGCACGCACGGCATCGGCGTCCCCGGTCAACTTCTCGAGCATCTCGCGCAGAACCGGAAGATGGTCAATAATCCAGCCGGCCACCCAACCGACAGCACTGGCCACCGGATTGAAAACCAAAGAGACGGCATCGGAAACCATCCCGACACCGGCCAGCGTGCCCTGAACCCAGGAGCCCTGACCAATGGACTCCGAGAGATCGGAAATATCCTCGCCCAGACCGGTACCCGCCCAGAATGACGTCGAGTCCTTCCGCTGAGCCACCAACGAGTTCTCACTCATAGCCCAACACCCCCGGACCGCCGCTACGGGCGAGACGGCCGGCGCGATTGACACGCGGTGGACGCCCACCAGGGGTTACAGAACGATCACAGGATGCCGGGAACACGTTGCGGACTCTACACAAACCCCTCCCCCGCACAACACCCGCCGCGGAGGCATGAATCGCTCCCGCTCTTATACCCAGATCTTATAGGAGACGTGTCGTACCGCGGCATTGCAGTAAAAAGCGCCCCTCGCGAAGGCGCCGGCCGGCCTGCGGACCGGCCGACGTGGGCGACGGATGGGGAGGACAACCCATGCGGAGGGCGAGGCCGCCGCACGAGCCACTGCACGAGCGGCATGGACCAGCACAGCACGGAGCGTGGGAACTGCACCGAGCAGCCACGGAGCCATGCACTGGGCACGCGCTGAGCAGCACGGCACAGCCCGTTACGGCCCTCACAACTCGATGAGCATGCGCGTATTCCCCAGAGTGTTGGGCTTGACCCTCGCCAGGTCGAGGAACTCGGCAACGCCGTCGTCGTGGCTGCGCACCATTTCGGCGAAGGTGTCCATGCCCACCGGAGTGCCCCAGATCGGGTGGAAGCCGTGCGCGGCGAAGAAGTCGACCTCGAAGGTCAGGCAGAAGACGCGCCGCAGGCCCAGCGTGCGAGCGCGCTCGAGCAACTCGGTCAGAATCGCGCTGCCCACACCCCGATGCAGGTAGTCCTTGCGAACCGCCAGCGTGCGCACCTCGGCGATGTCGTCCCACATGACATGCAGGGCGCCGCAGCCGATGAGGGTGCCGACGTCCTCGCTTCCCGGCCCCTCCGGAGCGCCCGCGCTCTCGGCGACGGTGAACTCCTGGATGTCCTCGAAGTAGGCGATGAGATCCTTGGCGATGAGGATGCGGCGCTCGGAGTAAGGGCGAACCAGCTCGGCGACGGCCCGGGCGTCGGCCGGTCGTGCGGGACGCAGGACGGTGCGCCATCCGGAAGCGCCCGCACCGGTGGGGCGCTCGTCGCGGGCATGGGTCGTCGCACTCATAGAACTCATAGATTCTCCTTCCGCTGCGACAGGGCCAGTACCGCACGAGCGGTGGCGTCGTCGACGACGAGGTCCGTGGCCGCCCGTGCGCGCAGGGCCGCAAGACAGGCGCGGGCCTTGCCCGTCCCGGCCACGACGCACAGTCTGCGCGGGATGCGCGCCAGACGGCCGGGGGTCGGACCAGTGGCACGGGCATTGAGGTCGATGTCACTCCAGGTGCCGTCGTCGCGCAGCAGGACGGTGCACACATCCCCGACGACGCCCTCGCGCCGGGCGACGGCGAGGTCGGCCCGACTCAGGTGCCCGCCCGCGTAGACCTGACTGGGCAGGGCACCCGAGCCGGTCTCCAGGGTCCCCACGCCGAAAACCGCCAGGCGCGCCGTCCCCGCTACCGACAGGACGCGCTTGACCGAGTGCTCCAACCACATCGCCCGTCGGGTGTCGGCCCGGTCGAAGAAGGCCGGTACGGGGAATCCGATCGTGCGCGCCCCCAGGGCGGCGCCCATCCGGGAGAGCATCCGCCCGGCCGACGGCCCTTCGTGCACGGGGTCGGATGCGCCGTTGAGCTGAACGATCGTCAGTCCCGGGATCCGACGGTTCGGCAGCGCCGCCGCCACCTCGCTCATCGTCGTACCCCAGGCCACGCCGATGACGGGCCCGCCGGCCCCAGATGCGCCGGCCCGCGCCAGGTCGGCCGCCGACTCCACGACACGCGCGGCGGCCACCGCCGCCACCTGCTGAAGACGGTGGATCTCGGTCGTGCCCTCGCGCACGGGCACGACGTGCACTCGCACGCCGAGCTCGGTCTCGAAGCGCGTTTCGAGACCGCCTGCCCCACCGGGTTCGGCCAGTTCGATGCGCACGACGCCCTCGGAACGGGCGCGGGCGAGCAGGCGGGAGACCGTCGAACGCGAGCAGCGCAGGTGGCGGGCGATGACGTCCATCGTCTCGCCCTGGACGTAGTACATGGAGGCGGCCTCGTAGACGCGCCGCCCCTCCCGCGCCTCCTGGTCCCGCCGAGCCCCCGCGGACCATGTGAGCATCATCTCCCGACCTCTCTGCCATGTGTGCACTTTCGTGCATCTGCTTTGCCCATCGTCTCATGAGCCCGCGATCCTGGGGACATGAATTCATTCGGCCGGGGCCGCCGCATCCGCCGTGCGACGGCCGCGCAGCCGGACCGGTCCCGCTCGAACGGAGAGCCGGTCCACACGCAGACCAGCGAAGGAGCTCTTATGCGCAGGCAGACCACCCCGGAGAACACCGCCCTCACCCGCGAGCAGCGCACCGCCGCCCTGGAGGCGATGAGCGGCGGGGAGGGACTCGACGTTCTCGTCGTCGGCGGTGGCATCACCGGGGCGGGCATCGCCCTGGACGCCGCCGCCCGCGGCCTGCGCACCGGTCTGGTCGAGATGGGCGACTGGGCCTCGGGCACATCCTCATGGTCCTCCAAGCTCGTTCACGGCGGCCTGCGCTACCTCTACCAGCTCGACTTCGCCCTGGTCCACGAGGCCCTGACCGAGCGCGGCCGCCTGCTCGAGACCACCGCCCCGCACCTGGTCAAGGCCCAGCCCTTCCTGTGGCCGCTCAAGCGCGCCTACGAGCGCTCCTACTCGGCCGTCGGCGTGGGCATGTACGACGCCCTCGCCGTCGCCGGGGCCC
>ERZ772956.1632-NODE-1632-length-15049-cov-15.381419_pt1 | contig 15049 bp, 11 predicted proteins | sample MGYA00580683_ERZ772956 | MGnify/ENA primary metagenome ERZ772956 (study PRJEB29015, sample SAMEA2738077) | human oral metagenome | biome: human oral; feature: human-associated habitat; material: saliva | place: China | collected 2212 ... | reverse complement strand
AGAGGTGCTGGAAATTTTAGTGGAGCTTGGGTTTAAACCTTTGGCAAATTCTCTCATGCGTAATACAGTTGGGCGGAAAGTTTCGCTGAAGCAGGGGTCTAAGCTGGAAGGCACACCGATGGAGAAAATTGTTAGGACCTTAAAAGCAAATGGCTATGAAGTGATAGGACTAGACTAATGGTAGATGAACGAATTGAGGTTTTGAAGAATATTTTGCTTGATTTGCACCATGGAGCAAAGGCAGAAGCAGTTCAAGAAGAATTTAATAAACATTTTACCGGTGTTTCTGCTATTGAAATCAGCTTGATGGAACATGAGCTGATGAATTCTGACACGGGTGTAACCTTTGAGGATGTGATGTCTCTTTGCAATATCCATGCGAATCTGTTTAAGGGAGCTGTTAGAGACGTTGAAGTTGCAGATACGGATTATTCAGGTCATCCTGTGCAGATTTTCAAGCAGGAAAATTTGGCTTTGCGAGCAGCTCTGATGCGAGTAGGTAGACTGCTGGATACTTATGCAAATTCTGATGAGGAAATGCAGGAAGAAATTCGCAAGGGCTTGAAACGACAGTTGAGCTTGGTGGAACAATTTGAGCGCCACTACAAGCGCAAAGAAGAACTCATGTTTCCAATCATGGAGAGCTATGGACATGATTCACCACCTAAGGTCATGTGGGGTGTGGACGACCAAATCCGTGAATTATTTAAAGAAGTAAAAACAGCGGCAGAGCAGTTGCCTGCCTTAGACATTGAAGAGGTCGCAGAAAAGTTTCGATTATTTGCAACTGAGTTTGAAGCCATGATTTTTAAGGAAGAATCAATTTTACTCATGATTCTGTTGGAATCTTTTACACAGGATGATTGGTTGAAAATTGCGGAAGAAAGTGATGTTTATGGTTATGCAATCATTCAGCCAGCAGAGAAGTGGATTCCGCATCGTCATTCATTCTCGGAGAAAGAAACAGACAATTCTACTAAGGTGACGAGCGAGGTGCTAGCCCGTTCAGAGCAAACTAATGATGGCAAGTTTCAGCAAGTTATTGACACACCTGATGGGCAGGTCACCATTTCTTTTGAGCCAAAAAAGAAAAAGGTAGAAAACAACTTTGATCGGCAGACCCAACAGCCATTTGGACATGGCTATTTGTCAGTGGAGCAAGCAAATCTGATCCTGAATCATTTGCCAATGGAGATTACCTTTGTCAATAAGGATGATATTTTCCAGTATTATAATGACAGTGTACCAGCAGAGGAGATGATCTTTAAGCGAACACCGTCTCAGGTGGGGCGCAATGTTGAGCTGTGCCATCCGCCTAGATTTTTGGAGAAAGTGCGCCAGATTTTTAAAATTTTGCGTGAAGGAAAGAGGGATAAGTTTGAGATGTGGTTCAAGTCGGAATCGCGGGGAAAATTTGTCCATGTGACTTATGCCGCAGTACATGATGAAGCGGGAGAATTTCAGGGGGTGTTGGAATATGTGCAGGATATTCAACCTTTCCGTGAGATAGATGGTGATGTTTATCGTGGTTTGGATTAGAAAGAAGGAACAATGACGTACGAACAGGAATTTTTAAAGGACTTTGAAGCTTGGGTTGAAACTCAAGTTAAGATTAACCAGATGGCGCTCAAGGAAAGTCAAGCTGTCTATGAAGCTGATAAAGATGAGCGAGCAAAGGATGCTGCGATTCGTTATGAAAGCCGGTTAGATGCTTATGAGTTTCTTTTAGGAAAATTTGCTAATTATCGAGCAGGAAAAGGATTTCATGATTTGCCAGACGGGCTTTTTGGTGAGAGAAGTTATTGATTTTCCGTAGGAAACATGATAGAATAAGGTCATTAGAGGTGTTTTGAGTCCCATTTGTCACAGAAAGCGGTGCTGCTGAGAAATCCGCACAAATGTCAAAACTGGTTGCTGATGACCGAAAATGAAATAATAGTGTCTTTTTGTTTACTTTGAGGACTAGGTAGCGAGCGCAGATTGCTCAAAGCACTGCTTTGAGGTTGCAGATAAGAATGACGACGTCAGTAAAAAGGCGTACGCCCAAGCGAGCTAACGACATCCTAAAAGAGCAACAAGAAGACTAGAGTTGCGGGCATGGCCCGAAATTGGGTGGTACCGCGGAGTGATTCGTCCCTGTCATGTATGTGACGGGGTGTTTTTTATTTAAGAGAGCGAGGGAAAAAGATGGAAAAGTTTGATTTACCAGAACGAATCGAAACGGAGCGACTGGTCTTGCGAGTCCGAACAGTGGCGGATGCAGAGGATATCCATGCCTACGCTAGTCTCCCAGAGGTCGCCTATCCAGCAGCTTTTCATCCTGTCAAGACCTTGGAAGATGAGATTTATTATCTAGAGCATATCCTTCCTGAACGCAATCAAAAGGAAAATCTCCCAGCTGGCTACGGCATTGTGGTCAAAGGGACTGATAAAGTTATCGGATCTGTTGATTTCAACCATCGACACGAAGACGATGTGCTTGAGATTGGTTATACCTTGCATCCAGACTACTGGGGACGAGGCTATGTGCCAGAAGCTGTCAGTGCCTTGATTGATGTGGCTTTTAAAAAATTGAATCTTCATAAAATTGAATTGAGTTGCTTTGGCTATAACCTTCAAAGCCAACGAGTCGCTGAGAAACTTGGCTTTACCCTTGAAGCTCGCATCCGTGATCGCAAAGATGCTCAAGGCAATCGCTGTGATGGTCTGATATATGGGCTGCTGAAGAGGGAGTGGGAGGAGAATGTATGAATTTATTTAAAATAGATCAAAATAGCTTATCAAATTTAGAAGAAAAAACGTTTAAATTAGAACAAGAGATTCAGCAGTTGTTTGAAAATAATCTCGGTGTTCTTACTGGTTTAGAATTTGTAAAAAGTGAATTTTCGATTCAAAATCAACGTTTAGATACCTTAGCTTTTGATCATGAGACTAATGCTTTTGTTATCATTGAATACAAGAAAGCAACGAATAATAGTGTTTTAGATCAAGGAGTATCTTATCTCAATACATTATTAAAATATAAAGCCGATTTCATTTTAGAGTATCAAGAACAAACAGGAAAATTATTAACGAAAAAAGATATTGATTGGTCACAAAGTAAGGTAGTCTTTGTTTCACCCAATTTTACTCCTTTTCAAAAACAAGCTGTTGATTTTAAAGACTTAAATATTGAACTCTGGGAAGCCAAACGATTTACAAACAATATATTAGTTGTAAATGGTATTGTTAAATCTGAAAATGCTCCAAGTATCAAAACTAAAACAGAGTCATCGGCAGATAAAGAGTTAGGTTTACTAAAAGAAATTGTCACCTATACAGAAGAAGATCATTTTGTTGGAAAATCTGAAGAGACACTAGAATGTTATCAAGACTTTAAACAGGCTATTTTTCAATTAGTTCCTGATCTTGACTTAGAGCCTAAAAAACTTTATATTGCGTTTAAAAAGAATAAGAAAAATATTGTAGATATAGAAATACAAAAGAAACAGTTAAAACTTTTCATTAATGCTAAATTGGGACAAATTGATGATCCTAAAAATTTACTGAAGGATGTTTCGACAGTAGGGCACTGGGGAAATGGTGATTATCAGATTATCGTCAAAGACACAACCTATTTAGAATACATTATGAGTTGTATTAAGCAAATTTTATAGTAAAGGAAAAAATAAATGTCAAAAGAACTTTCACCAAAATACAATCCAGCTGAGGTTGAGGCTGGGCGCTATCAGAAATGGCTTGATGAGGATGTTTTTAAACCGTCAGGCGATGAAAAAGCGCACCCTTACTCTATCGTGATTCCACCACCAAATGTAACTGGGAAATTGCACCTTGGTCACGCTTGGGACACGACTTTGCAAGATATTATTATCCGCCAAAAGCGCATGCAGGGCTTTGATACGCTCTGGCTACCGGGGATGGATCATGCTGGGATTGCTACACAGGCCAAGGTAGAAGCTCGCTTGGCAGAAGATGGCATTTCCCGTTATGACCTTGGTCGGGAGAAATTCCTGGATAAGGTCTGGGAATGGAAGGACGAATATGCGGCAACCATTAAAGAACAGTGGGGCAAGATGGGGATTTCCGTTGATTATTCGCGGGAACGTTTTACTCTTGATGAAGGCTTATCTAAAGCGGTTCGCAAGGTCTTTGTGGACCTTTACAAGAAAGGCTGGATTTATCGCGGCGAATTTATCATCAACTGGGACCCTAAGGCCCGCACAGCTTTGTCCGATATTGAAGTCATCCATAAGGATGTGGAAGGGGCCTTCTACCATATGAATTATCTGTTGGAAGATGGCTCGCGCAGTTTAGAGGTTGCGACAACTCGTCCAGAGACCATGTTTGGGGATACGGCTGTTGCTGTCCATCCAAATGATGAGCGTTACAAAGATTTAATTGGGCAAAATGTTATCTTGCCAATTGTTAACAAGCTGATTCCAATCGTAGCAGATGAACATGCTGACCCTGAGTTCGGAACTGGTGTCGTAAAAATCACTCCAGCCCATGACCCTAACGACTTCCTTGTTGGTCAACGTCACAATCTTCCTCAAGTTAATGTCATGAATGATGACGGTACAATGAACGAACTTGCGGGTGAATTTGCTGGTATGGATCGCTTTGAAGCTCGCAAAGCCGTTGTTAAAAAATTGGAAGAAATTGGTGCGCTTGTTAATATTGAAAAAATGACACACTCTGTTGGTCATTCAGAACGTACGGGTGTTATGGTTGAACCACGTTTGTCAACACAATGGTTCGTTAAAATGGATCAATTAGCTAAAAATGCGATTGCCAACCAAGATACTGATGATGAAGTGAAATTCTACCCACCACGTTTCAACGATACTTTCCTTCAATGGATGGAAAATGTTCACGACTGGGTTATCTCTCGTCAGCTCTGGTGGGGGCATCAAATCCCAGCATGGTACAATGCTGAAGGTGACATGTACGTTGGTGAAGAAGCTCCAGAAGGTGACGGATGGACTCAAGATGAAGATGTTCTTGACACTTGGTTTAGCTCTGCCCTTTGGCCATTCTCAACTATGGGCTGGCCTGACACAGGCTCAGAAGACTTCAAACGTTACTTCCCAACGTCAACCCTTGTGACAGGTTACGATATCATCTTCTTCTGGGTATCACGCATGATTTTCCAATCATTGGAATTCACAGGACGTCGTCCATTTGAAAACGTACTTATCCACGGTCTTATCCGTGACGAACAAGGACGTAAAATGTCTAAATCACTTGGTAACGGTATTGACCCGATGGATGTTATTGAAAAATATGGTGCTGACGCGCTTCGTTGGTTCTTATCAAACGGTTCTGCACCAGGTCAAGACGTGCGTTTTTCTTACGAAAAAATGGATGCCGCTTGGAACTTCATTAACAAAATCTGGAACATTTCTCGTTATATTTTGATGAACAATGAAGAGTTGACACTTGACCAAGCGAGTGAAAATGTTGCAAAAGTTGTGGCTGGTACAGCCGGGAATGTTACTGACCGCTGGATTCTTCACAACTTGAATGAAACAATTGCCAAAGTTACTGAAAACTTTGATAAATTTGAATTTGGTGTGGCTGGTCATATCCTTTACAATTTCATCTGGGATGAATTTGCCGACTGGTATGTGGAATTGACCAAGGAAGTGCTGTACAGCGATAACGAGGACGAAAAAGTAGTTACTCGCTCAGTCCTTCTTTACACACTTGATAAGATTCTTCGTTTGCTTCACCCAATCATGCCATTTGTTACTGAAGAAATCTTTGAACAAATTTCTGAAGGTTCAATTGTAACAGCTGAATACCCAACAGTTAACCCAGCATTTGAAAATGAAGCTGCGCATAAAGGTGTTGAAAGCCTGAAAGACCTGATTCGTGCTGTTCGAAATAGCAGAGCAGAAGTGAATGTAGCGCCAAGTAAACCAATCACTCTTCTTGTGAAAACAAGCGATAAAGAATTGGAAGACTTCTTTAACAGTAATGTGAACTACATCAAACGCTTTACAAATCCAGAGCATTTGGAAATCGCGGCGGATCTTGCTGTGCCAGAATTAGCCATGACCAGCATCATCACAGGCGCAGAAATCTACCTGCCACTAGCTGACTTACTCAATGTTGAAGAAGAACTAGCCCGCCTTGACAAAGAACTGGCCAAATGGCAAAAAGAACTGGATATGGTTGGTAAGAAGCTCTCTAACGAACGCTTCGTAGCCAATGCCAAACCAGAAGTCGTCCAAAAAGAACGCGACAAACAAGCCGACTACCAAGCTAAATACGACGCGACCGTAGCACGTATTGATGAGATGAAGAAGTTGGTGAAATAAACACAGAAACACGGTGATGAGCCGTGTTTTTTGGTAGGTTTTATGATAGAATTAAAGAAAATACTTATAACGTGGAGAATAAGATGATGCAAATAATTACAGGAAAGATTCGTCCATCTAGTCGACACCTTTTTACTATAGGTGAGGATTTAATTCAAGATAAGTTTGCAGCAATAATGGAATTGGTAAAAAATTCTTATGATGCTGATGCTACAGAGGTCACCGTTAACATAAATCGCAAAGTAGGTAATAGTATCACAGTTACCGTAGAAGATAATGGTATAGGTATGTCTCTTGAAGACATACAAACTAAATGGTTAGTACCGTCAACGGCAAACAAATTAAATAATAGAATTAGTCGAAATGGTAGAATAATGCAGGGAAGAAAAGGAATCGGACGATATGCTGCAAATATTCTTGGAGATGACCTGCTACTTTCTACAATATCTTGTCAAGGTGAGTCGACGGAAGTATATGTTGACTGGTCTGAGTTTGATAAATATGATTATTTGGATGAAATTGATATTGTAATTGAATCTTCTGAAACCAGTAAAAGGTCCGGTACAATTTTGGTTACATCTCATAAACTAGATGAAAATACAGAAGGTGAGGAGGATGAAAAAGATTGGTCTCGCGAAGATATAGACAAACTAATTTTCGAATTAAAAAAATTAATACCTCCATATCAAGTTATAAATGAGGATGACAACTTTAATATTTTCGTCAAGACTCAAAATTTTGATGAAGATATTGACCTTGTAGTCTCACCTTTTCCTTTTTTAGAAATATATGATTATAGGATTCATGGAGAAGTTAAGGAAACTGGAGAAGCAATTTTATATTACGAAAATCAAAGAAAAAGTTCAGAAATCGAAACAATTATAGAATCACTATCCCCTACAAAATGCGGAATAATTAAATTAGATATCAGGGTTTATGATCGGGATAAAACAGCCATTGATAGTTTAATAGGTCGTGGTTTAAAAGATGAAAAAACCGGGAAATACTTAACCAATCTTCAGACTAGACAATTACTTAATGATTTTAATGGTATTGGTGTCTATAGAAATGGTTTCCGAATAAGACCACTGGGGGATCCAGAAAATGATTGGCTTGAACTAAATAAGAGAAGAATACAAAACCCTAGCTTTAGAATTGGTAGTAACCAAACAATAGGATATGTTCAAATTGAGTCAGAAGAAATCTCAGGATTACATGAACAAAGTGCACGAGACGGATTGAAAAAAACGAATAGTTATTATGGTTTGATATCAACAACTCAAGAAGTTCTCTCTCTATTAGAGCAAAGACGGTTTATTTATCGAAGAAAGACAGAGTCCTTCAGTAAACAGAGCTCAGTAAACAATAAACTTAGTTCATTATCGGATTATACGCTACTTTCAAAGAATTTGAATAAAGTTCTTCAGGATTTTGGGCTAGAAGACTCTTCTATTGAAAAAGTCAATCAACTTATTTTAAAAGAAGAAGATAAAAAACAGAAACTTGCAGATGAATTGAGTAAAGCTATAGCTGTTTATCAGGGGCAGGCTACTCTAGGAAAAATAATAGATGTTGTTATGCATGAAGGAAGAAGACCATTGCATTATTTTGAAAATCAAATACCAAATTTAAACGATACGATTGATAAATTTTTACTACAGAGGGATGACATTTCAAGAGAAAGACTTAGAAAAATATCAGACGGAGTGAGTCGAAATTCACACGCCCTATCAGAATTGTTCAATAAATTAAATCCATTAGCAACACGAAAAAGGAATAAAGCTAAAGTATTCTCCTTGACAGAAACTATCCAGGATACACTTAAAATTTTTGAGAACGAGTTGAAAAAAGAAAAAATAGTAGTTCAGATTTCTCCTAGCAAAAATATTGATTTTTATGGTTGGTATCAAGATATTACAACGATATTTGCTAATTTAATTGATAACAGTCTATATTGGATGAAGGATTGTAAAGATTCTAAAATAATTAATATTTCAATCGTAGAAAACGAAGCCGAAATCGTTATCGATTATACTGACACTGGCGTAGGTATTCCAACAGAATTAATACAACATGACTTGATTTTTGATCCTGAATTTACAACTAAAAATGAAGGTTCAGGATTGGGGTTAGCTATTTCTGGTGAAGCGGCAGAAAGAAATAAATTTAAATTAAGCGCTTTAGAGCATCAAGGTGGAGCTCACTTTAGATTATCGTACAGCAAGGAAGATATATAAAATGTGTACTATTTTTAAATTTTTATATGTTGAAGATGATTTAGATATGATTGAAGCAATGGCAGATTCAATTGTAACTATTAATGAGAAGACAGAAAAAGGCAATAAATTTGAGATGGAATCTGTTCAATCATCTTCTGATGCATTGCTATATTTAGATATGTATGATTTCGATTTCGTTCTTATTGATATCAAATTACAAGGAAAAGATTCTGGTAACATTGTAATAGACAAAATAAAAAAGGATTATAAAATTCCATGTGCCATACTGTCAGGCACTCCAGATACGGATGATGACGATCTCATAAAAATTTTCACAAAGTCCAATTATAAAAATCACGAAATATTAGAAAAGATGGCTTCAGAAGTTGATTCTGGATTATTTAAAGTTATTGGTGAACGTGGGCTTCTTGAAGAGAATTTGAAAAATTTATTTTGGAATAATTTTTACAAGAATATTGATTACTGGAAAGATATAAAAGCTAGCCTTGAGGATGAAAAGATGAATCAGCTAATTCTTCGGTATACAATATCTCATTTGTATGAACTATTAGATTCTGAATCGGAACAATATGAAGCAATTGAAATGTTTATTAATCCTAATATTACTTTAGACGGAATAAAGACTGGAACTATTTTAGAAGAATTGGAAAGTAAAACTCAATATATAGTATTATCACCTCCATGTGATTTAGCTATTAGAGATGGCAAACCCAAAAACGAATATATTATTTTGGTAGAAATTGAAAAATATAATGATTATATTCCAACAGGAATACCGATTTCAAATACATTAAAAGGGAAAATTAAGACTTTAATTACCAATAATCATTCTGATAATCTTTATTGGTTGAGTAACTATTTTGAAATCTTTAACGGAGGATTTGTAAATTTTAGAAAAATAAAGACTGAGTCATTTGAACGATTATCAAATGATGAAATTTATAAGAAATTAATAAAGCTACAAGATAGTTTTGTGAAATCGTTGTTGTCAAAGTTTTCTATTTACTATAATAGACAAGGACAACCTGATTTTAATTTTGAAAAGGTCTCAGATGAAATAGCAAAAAAGTTTGTAGGAAGTGAAAATTAATGAATATTATCGATTTATTCTCAGGAGCCGGCGGTTTAACAGAAGGATTTAGAAATCGTGATTTTAATATTCTATGTCATATTGAAAAAAGTAAAGACGCATGTGAAACTTTAAAAATTAGAGAAGCATATTACCTTTTAAAAAAATATAATAAGCTTCATCATTATAGAAAATATTTAAATGGAAGAATTTCTAAGGAAGAATTATTGGATTCTGTTCCGAGTGAAAAAATCAATTCGATATTGAATGTTGAAATAAACGAGGACAGCTTGGAAGAAATATTTAATTTAATCGATTCAAAATCTGATAGAGTAGATGGTATTATTGGTGGTCCGCCCTGTCAAGCATATTCTACAATTGGTAGAGCAATTAATGAGAAAAAAAAGAATTCAGATGATCGAATCTACTTATATAAATATTATTTAAGTTTTCTTAACAAATATTCTCCAAAATTTTTTATTTTTGAAAATGTTAAAGGTCTCCAATCATTTAAAGATGTAGATGGATTACTTTTGTTACCAAAAATAAAGTCTGAATTTAGAAATGCTGGATATATTATTAGTGATAAAGTTATCAATAGTAGTGATTACGGTGTTTCCCAAAATAGAGAAAGATTATTTATATTTGGATTAAGAAACGATGTAAAACTAGATAAAAATTTTTTTGATGAGTTGGAAAAATTAAAAGAAAAACCATTGAACTTGGAAAAATTATTTAATGATTTACCCTCAATAAATGCGGGCGAGGAAGGATATAATTACCGGGCGATTCGTTTGTCATATGAAAAGAAAAAATACTATAGAAATTTGGATGAGAAAATTCCACTTACTTTACACATTGCAAGACCACAAACAAGTAATGATTTAAAAATATATAAAATTGTTCAAGAAGCAAAACAGAGTGGTCGAAATATAAAATATTCTGAATTACCTTCTGAGCTTCAAAATCATTCAAATAAAGATTCGTTTTTAGATCGATTCAAAGCTTTAGATGAAAATGGCTATAGTCATACAGTTGTTGCACATATCTCTAAGGACGGGCATTATTATATTCATCCTAGCATAGGACAAACTAGATCTATTACTGTTCGTGAAGCAGCCAGAATTCAAGGGTTTCCTGATAATTATTATTTTCAAAACTCCAGAACAGCAGCTTTTGTACAAATCGGCAATGCTGTCCCTCCAATATTGTCAAAAAAAATAGCAGATACGGTTACTAAACTATTTTAAATTTTAGAAAGCAGGTTACTACATGACAAATTCTGTAAGTTCGAACCGCTCTGAGAAGTACAACATTGCAGCTTTCTTCTCAGGTGTTGGGGGAATTGAGTTGGGATTTGAACAGACCAACGAGTTCAGAGTGGTGTATGCCAATGAATTTGATAAGTATGCGCGTCAGACTTATCAGTTAAACCATCCAGATACCTATTTGGATGGTCGTGATATTCACGATGTTCAGCCAGAGGATATTCCGGCTGAGCGCGTGGATGTGATTATGGGAGGTTTCCCTTGCCAAGCCTTTAGTATTGCGGGTTATCGCAAAGGCTTTGATGATGATCGTGGCGATCTTTTCTTCGAATTGCTTCGGATGATTGAGGGATGTAAACCTCGCGCTATTTTCATCGAAAACGTCAAGAACATGGTCGGTCATGACCATGGTAATACCTTCAAGGTGATTCGTGAAGCCTTGACGGAGAACAACTACTTCATCAAGTGGAAGGTTCTCAACGGAAAAGACTACGGAAATATCCCACAGAATCGTGAACGTATCTACATCGTTGGTTTTGATACTAAAGAAGCTTATGATTTGTTTGAGTTTCCAGAGGAAATCAAGCTGACAACGACTTTGAGTGATGTTATTGATTTTGGTGCCAAGCCTGATGAGGCCTACTATTATCGAGAAGGGAAGCAGAATTTCTACGCTGACCTCAAGGCCAATGTGACCAGTCAAGATACAGTCTACCAGTGGCGTCGTCAATATGTTCGTGAGAATAAAAACGGAGTTGTTCCAACCTTAACGGCTAATATGGGAACAGGCGGGCACAATGTTCCTTTGATCCTGACTGACAGTGGGGAGATTCGTAAGTTAACACCGAAGGAAACCTTCAATGTACAAGGTTATCCAAAGACCTTCAAGTTGCCTGAGGGGGTTTCAAATGGTCAACTTTATAAACAGGCTGGAAATAGTGTAGTCGTCCCTGTAATTAAACGCATTGCAGAGCGAATTGCTTTTGCCCTTAATGAGAGCAATGGGCCGTCTCAACTGGATCGCTCAGGAAAATTTGCCATTATCTACACCAAGATGAATGGCCAGTTTGAAGGCCAGTCTTATGTGAAAGATTTTGTCTCCTCTTATGAGGAAGCAGAGAAGAAGATTGCCTCTTATGAGGATGGTCTTGCCATTTTATCAGATGAAGATTATTTCAGATTGGTAAAAAAACGTGGAAATTTTGAATTTTATAGCATTATTTAACGAATTATATAAGTAAGGGGACTAGTGAAAATCTAGTCTTCTTTTGATATACTTAAATAAGAAGTGAGGATTGAATGATGTGGGAACACCTAAAACAAGAACAAAAGGAAAAATACAAGACTCTCATTACCAATTTTGCTAGTCTGAGTGAAGCCTTTTCTCAAAAAGCAGAAGGCGACGATTCTGATGATCGAGAAAGCTATGTTGCTCCGATTGTCAATTCAAAATTCCAAGAGACTGTTTTTCAGAAGGCTTTTCATGCGGTTGGGGAGGATATTGCCAATACTTCTTATGATGCTTCGGTTGTCGTTGATGAGCAACATAAGTATTTGGTCGGGATTAAATCCTTTGGTTTGGACTCAGGGGATCAAAAAATTGCTCAGTTCAAGAAAGATTCACAGTCTTGGAACGAGCTGTTGAGTGAAATTCGATTTCACGCTGAGATTTCACCGGACAAGGAAACAGCTGATAAAGAAAATCAAGCTCGCTATGAAAAACTGGCTCGTGAGATTGCGTCTTTACGAAATCAACGAATTGAATCCTCAAAAGCTCTCATTAAGGGATTTCATTCTGATGCTAGTCATGTGGAAGCCGTCTATCATGTCTTGATGCCGACCTCGAAAGGACACAAACCTCAGATCCATGTAGGAGAGACAACTTATTTGCCGGTTGATTTAGACCATCTCAAAATTCTTGGTTCAACGACCAAGAACAATCCGACAAATTTCCGTTTTACGGACGGCCAGCATGACTACAAATACACGGCTGCAGATAGTCAGCTCCATATGACCTTTAGGAATAAGGAGATTGTGGTTGACACCTGGGATGTGAATTATGTTGAAGATCCCTTTTATCTCTTTGAACATCTTCACTTATTGACCTCAGAAAAAAGTGATTCGGAGATTCTTGAGACAGTTTCTTGGGTGATCACAGACAAGCATGGAAATGTAGAAGAAAATTCTGGCTTTAATGCTTTTAATGGTGGATCAAAGTTGGCCAAGAAAGATCGCTTGCCACGAATTTTAAAGATTCAGGAAACATTTAAAGACAGTCTCGCTCCAGAAGAACTAGCTTTTGTGACCTTCTCTTTAGAAGAAATCCTCTTGAAAAAATGGTCTACCAAGGAAGAAAAGGCTCAGATGAAGTCTATTCGCGAGGATTTGATTGGCTTTGTACACGAGACGGGGAATGAAAAACTAATCAAAGAAATCGAACAGCTGGTGTATCGTCCAGTCAGTGAAGTGTATATTCCTCTTCCAGACTCCAAACATTTCCATGAAGAGTGTCCGGACTTTTTTGGTAAAGATATTGGAAGGTTTGAGCCAGGTACGAGTAAACTTGCACTCCCAAAAGAAGAGCGGACCTTTAAGCTACGATTTTTATCATCAGGTGATGTGATTACTGCCTATATCAATCAAGAAGCTGGGAAGGCCATTCAATCGACTGATAAGCAAGAAATCCTTGGGAATTGGATTCTTCGTGGGGTCTTTCAGTTAAAAGACAGAGAGATCTTAACGGGTAAGAAATTATCTCAGTTAGAAATCAACGGTATCCGTCTTTCTAAATTCAAAAACGGTGAAATTGGCATTGACTTCATCTGGATCGATGTGGACAATCCTCCTGCAGATGCGATTGGTTGGGTTGCAAAATCCTCTTCATCCACACGATAAAAGAACCTCCTAGTTTATCTAGGAGGTTGCTTTGTATTCTGTGGTGGGACTGTGCCCTAGGTAGGTATAAATCCGTGTCAGTGGGGATTTGGGATGGGTGGAGACGCGAAAGTGAAAGTAGTGGTCACGATGATCACGACTCTGGGTGTGGTGGAGTCTGAAATAGTTTCGCTGACCTGTCGACATGGAACGGAGCAGGTCATCTTCTAAAAAGACCAAGGGGATCGCAGTCGTTGCCAGGCGGTAAAAATCATGCTCGAACTGCTGGTAATTATCTGAAAAATAATCAAATTGGAGTTCGTGTTTATTCAGAGCTGGTTTCATAGCTAGAATCTCCTGGTTCAATAGAAAAAATAGTCGATAGAAGGAGAGAGTGGTAGTGCTGGCCATTTTTAATGAGGACCTCGGAAGGGCTTAAGCTATAGACTTGGCCATAGTAGATGGCGACTTGATTGTCCTGGAGGGTAGCGAGGGAGAGGGGAGTCTTTTGCTGATAAGCCTGCTCGAGAAGGTGACGGATTTCTTGGTTTGAGAGGAGGCGAAGCTCTTCGAGAGAGAGCTGGTTTGTTTGTAAGGCCGTCGAATGCTCAGAGAGGAAGAAACCGGCCCACTTGGCCATGCCCCGGTCTTGGAAGTCGCGTGCCGACTGATAGGGGAGATAAGAACGATCAATCATGCTAAGCCATCTAAACCTCCTGCAGAGTGGCCTCCGGTCAGTTTGCTTCGAGCCAGAGCGCGCGAATTTTCTAATAGGGCAGATCCCTTCTGTAGAGAAGCAAAGCCAAATCGGTCACGGATGTGGTCAATGGTCTCTTGGAGGGCCTCTTCTTTTTGAGTTTGCTCAGGGTCATCAAATAGGGAGATCAGCTGGAAGCTCTCCTCTACGAGCTTTCCATAAAAGACTCCGATCTGCCGGATGGCTCCTCCCTGGTAGTGGGAACGAAAGAGTTGGATGACCTCCTTGGTTAATTGAGCGGTAGAGTTGGTCGGTTCAATCTTTCGCTGGCAGTGGATGGAGGGGAGCTGTTTTTGTTTGGAATAGCTAGCGTGGATGGAAACCAATTGGGTCTTTTTCTTTTCCCGACGCAAGCGGATAGCGACCTGCTCAGCCATCTCCCGAAAGACTAATTCAATATCGCTTTGGCGGTGGTAGTCACAAGGAAGAATTTGCGAATTTCCTAGACCGTGAGACTTTGGCTGATAGGGGCGATGGACATTGCTTTCATCGATCCCATGGGCATGAAACCAGAGCTG
>ERZ772956.1630-NODE-1630-length-15066-cov-5.048764_pt1 | contig 15066 bp, 10 predicted proteins | sample MGYA00580683_ERZ772956 | MGnify/ENA primary metagenome ERZ772956 (study PRJEB29015, sample SAMEA2738077) | human oral metagenome | biome: human oral; feature: human-associated habitat; material: saliva | place: China | collected 2212 ... | reverse complement strand
GGTAGTACATTTTACTCTTGGATAGACAGGGGACCCTGGGTGAGTATTGTGCGTACTTGGGCTAGAACGTCGAGCAGTTGCTCCATGGTGGTTGCCTGTAGCATGGCAATGCGCCAGGGGCGGAAGTTGGCAATTCCTTTGAATATGGGTGAGGCCGCTAAGTGCCTGCGGGAGTGGAGAATACCCCTGCGCTCGTCTAGCTTGTCGATGTTATTTCGGATCATTTGGATGAGCGTGTCTAACCGCTCCGAGGCGGGGCGCTCTTGTAGGAGCTCTCCGGAGTCGAGGTAGTGGCGCATCTCCTCAAAAACCCATGGGCGACCAATCGAGGCTCTCCCCACCATCACGGCATCCACGCCATACTTGTCGAAGGCCTCTTTTGCCTCTTGAGGGGTGGTAATATCTCCATTGCCAATGATCGGGATGGTAATGCGGGGGTTATTCTTTACTGCCCCAATGAGGCTCCAATCCGCCTGCCCATTGTACATATCGCTTCGGGTCCGCCCATGGATGGTGAGGGCTGCAATTCCACAGTCTTGTAGAGCTTCTGCCAGATCTTCTATGATGATATTTTGATGATCCCACCCGAGGCGCGTTTTTACGGTAACGGGCACTTGGCTCGCCTTAACCACGGCTCGTGTGATCTCCAGCAGTAGGGGGATGTTACGAAGCATGCCACTGCCGGCGCCTTTGCCCGCTACTCTTTTTACGGGGCAGCCAAAGTTGATATCGAGTATTTCGGCACCTGTGGCGGAGGCAATAGTGGCAGCTTCTGCCATACTAGCCACGTCTCGTCCGTAAATCTGTATGACGGCGGGGTGCTCGTCGGGGTGTATGAATAGTTTGTTGCAGGCTCCACGAACGGAGCGGATCAGCGCATCGGCACTGATAAATTCACTATATACCATAGAGGCTCCAAAGCCACGGCAGAGAAGACGAAAAGCGCTGTCGCTTACATCTTCCATAGGGGCTAGGAGGAGCGGTTGAGAGCCGAGATCTTGACCAGCTATGAGCATCAGAGTTTGGGAATAAGAGGGTCTGTTAGTTCGTTGTAGAGGGCTTCAATGGCTTCTTCTCCCCAGGGGGTTGTGTCTAGGTAGCGAACAATCCTGCCCTCGTATAAGTATATGCGATGCTCTTCTGTCTGGGGTTTGTTGTAGATAAAGAGCAAACTATGATCACGGAAGTAGTATTCCACAACTCCCGCATTGGAGCGGTGTGCCGCCTTTGCTAGCTTGTCTCCTTCGTAGAAGAAGGTTATGCCGGGGAGATATTCTGCCTGTTCGGAGGCGGTGAGTAAGAGTCCTTTTTTGAGGGTTTTTGAGCGATTGATTTGCTCAACATAGGGGCGAATCTCCTTATCTATATAGGGAGATTCTTCCATAGATAGGTCGTAATCATCTACGGCAATAGGGGAGAAAAAGGTCATGTATGGGACCTCTTCGAATGCATCTTGCCCCTCTTTCTTGCGATAGAATACGTAGTCCGTACTCGCCATGGCATCAGAGGCATTTTGCCAGATAGTCCCTTCTTTGAGTATTCCCATGCCACTTCTCCAAAAAGGCATCCCCTCGTCTGACATGTGTTGTGAGAGGGAGCGTACTTTGATTGGGATATTTATTGGCTTTTGTGTGTTGCTTTTTGAGGAATGATAGAAGAACAAAAGCTCTCCATCTCTCATCCCTGGAAGAATGCGATAGGCAAGGGCAATGAGATATTTCTGAGGGTCGTCATTGCTACGCCATAGGGCAAAGTCGTAACAATGGCTTCCCTCTTCTCCAATGTTTGCTCGTAGTTGGAGCGTCTTTTTATTCTGAAAGACGGTGGTGAGATGCAGGGACTCCGATTGCTCGATAGGGTGGTCCTTGATGATTTTTAATGCAATGGAGCGGAGGTCTTGAGCGTAAGAGGGCAGAGCAATAAGGGCTCCTAATAGAAGTGTGATAAGCCGAGTGCTCATGGTCTTGCCGGTAATTAAAGAGGACGACAGACCCCAAGAGAGATCTGTCGTCCGATGTGTAAATCTAGATTATTTGAGTCCTTTGGCAACGAGTAGCGGAGTGAGATCTACTTGTTGATGCCCTGTAAAGGCGGTAAAGAGACTCATCAAGTCTGTACTATTCCCCTTAGAGAGGATCATAGAGCGTAGACGATCTCCATTTTCGGCATTGAGGCCACCGTGTGCCATCATCCAAGCATAAATGTCATTGTCGAGGGCTTCGCTCCAGAGGTAAGCATAGTAACCGGCAGAGTAACCATTGCTCCAGATATGGCGGAAGTAAGAGGTGCCATAACGGGGAGGAATTGCCGAGTAGAGTGCATTAGCCTTGCGGAGTGCATCTTCTTGGAATTTGTTGATGTCTGTAACGGCAGCAGCTTCTTCAGGAGAGAGTGTATGCCATGCCATATCGAGGAGGCAAGCTGCGATGTTTTCTACCAACGCATAGGCCTGATTGAACTTGTCGGCCTCACGCATCTTCTTCACGAGCTCTGCAGGCATAGTCTCACCGGTCTTGTAGTGCTTAGCAAAGTTGGCAAAGACAACGGGGTCTGCAGCGCAGTGTTCATTGAACTGAGAGGGCATCTCAACGAAGTCGCGAGGTACATTTGTACCCGATAGAGAGGGGTACTTTTGAGAGGCAAACATACCATGTAGAGCATGACCAAACTCGTGGAATAGAGTGTTGGTTTCGTCCCAAGTGAGGAGGCAAGTCTCGCCCTTTGCAGGTTTCTTAAAGTTGCAAACGTTGTAGATGACGGGCTTGAGACCAAGTAGGTAGCTCTGCTCTACAAAGTTGCTCATCCAGGCACCACCGCTCTTAGAGGGGCGTGCATAGGGGTCGAAGTAGAATAGAGCGATTACAGAACCGTCCTTGTCTAGTACATCCCAAGTGCGTACATCTTCGTTGTAAACCGATATGTCAGTACGGGGCTTGAAGGTGAGTCCGTACATCTTGTTGGCGGCAAAGAATACGCCGTTGTTGAGTACAGAGTCGAGGGCAAAGTACTGGCTGAGGGTAGCCTCATCTATGCCATACTTTTCGTTGCGTAGCTTCTCTGCATAGTAGCTCCAGTCCCAAGCTTCGAGGGTGAAGTCTGCCCCCATGGTCTTGCGAGCAAAGGCTTCTAGCTCAGCCTGATCGGCCTTAGCTTTGGAGTCTGCTAGCTTAGCAAGGTTGGTGAGCATGGTAATTACGTTTTCGGGCTTAGCTGCAAGTTGGTCTTGTAGCTTCCAAGCTGCGTAATTGGGGAGGCCTAGGAGTTTCGCCTTGTCGACACGTACCTTGGCAATCTCTAGTACAATCTTTTGCGTATCGTACTCGTCGCCCTTGATGCAACGGTTGATACTTGCATCATAGAATAGCTTACGAGTCTCGCGCACATCAAGGTTAACCATAATGTCTTGTTGGGTTGTATTAACAAGACTAAAGGCGTACTCGCCATTGTGCCCTTCCTTCTCTGCGAGGTCGGATGCACTCTTGAGTTGCTCTTCGCTAAGCCCTGCAAGTTGGGCTTTGTCCTTGATGAAAATAGGGGCGTTGGTTGCCTTGGTGAGCTTATTGCCAAAGTCGGTAAGTAGTGCGGCCTCCTTTTGGTTGAGGGTTTTGAGTTGTTCCTTATCCTCAGGAGAGAGCAATGCTCCGGCTTGCACGAAGTTGTCGTAGTAGTGCTTAACAAGGCGCTGATCCTCGGGTTCTAGAGAAGAGAGGTCTCCATCGTGGATTGCTTTTACACGCTCAAATAGCTTGTCGTTGAGGTAGAGAGCATCGCTGTGAGCAGAGAGCTTGGGGGTAATCTCTTCTTCGATGGCAATGAGCTCATCGTTGGTATCGGCACTTGTCAAGGCGAAAAAGACGCTGGATACACGACTGAGGACACGACCGCTCTTTTCGAGAGCAACGAGTGTGTTCTCAAAAGTCGCAGGCTCGGGGTTGTTGGCAATGGAGTCTATTTCAGCCTCGTGCTGCCGTATCCCTTCCTCGAAAGCCGGGAGATAGTGTTCTATCTTGATGCTATTGAAGTCTGGAGAAGCCATATAGGTCTCCGCAGGGTTTACGAAGGGATTAGATGCCAAGTCGGCACTGCCTTTCCCTCCGCCCGTACATGCTGTGGTGATAGCCATAACTGCTACTAGGGGATGAATTTCTTGAACATAATGCTATTGCTTAAGGTGAATGATTCTCTTTTTCCTCTACTGTTGCTCTTCTTGATTGAGCTGGGCAAGAAGCTCTTCGATGCGTTTATCGGTCACCTTGAGCGTCTCTCTACAGTAGGCAATAAGCTGAACAGCTTCGTCTGTAAGTTGCATAAGTCGATCTACATCGGGGCTGTCATGCTCGATGGTTTCTACTATATCGGTCAGTCGACTGATAGCTTCGGCATAGGACTGTTGCTTCATAAGATTTCATTTAGAACTCAGCTGTACAAAGATAAGAGATTTCGCTAGATAGACCTACAAATGGGCTAAATCTGGCGGGTGTGAAGGTGGGGCTTGAAGGCCCCTTTCGTAGCGGAAATAGGTCCGGCTGCCGTAGAATGGTAGGCGATAGAGGGAGTGAGAGCCTCTCGGCTCAGTCGGTAGTAGAAAAAATAGACCCCGAACCCAACCTTTGTGGAGCTCATCCCACAAAAGGAAAGAAGGTACGGGGTCTACCGAATACACTAAGTCGGCCTGTAACAAAAGGCAACAAAACAAAGCCGACCCTGGCACACGCTACCTCTGCGATGAGCAGCACATGCTTGATTCTTTCTGTTTTCTAGGGAAATTGGGGAGGTTAGATAGTGGTAGTTACGAACGCTGAGTGGCGAGGCGCAAGATGGGTGAGACAGAGGAACTTGCGGAGAAGTACTCTCTCACATTCTTCTCTCTTTCGGGGTCGCGCTCCGACCGCTAAAGAATAGTCAAACAAGAGAGATGCGCATTTTTGTTTGTGGCAAGAAGTGCCGACTGCAACCTCTCGTTCGCACAAAACCAATACACTTAGCCTTACAAAACAACTCGGGTAGGGATCCTCGTTGCCTCTCGGACCAATGATCGGTCGCACACAACCGAAGTCGTAGTCTACGCATCTTCGTCTTTCTTCAAATGAAGAAAACTCCACTTTCCGGCAAAATCTCTCGGTGTCGTACACCTCTTCTTTGCATTGCCTTGCTCTCTAGGCACGTACTACAACATCCTCCTTAGCTTTTCCTCGAAGCCGCAGAACAAGCTTTGCAGGTCTTCTGACTTATCTCCTTCTCGCTACACCTTCCCAACGCATAACAGATTAGCATCAGTGGCATCACGTAGCGAGTTTTCACAAGAATCACAGCAGCGGGACTGTTGGAGAATTGCACTCCTATTCCCTTTTAATCAGTCACCCATCTTCTCCTAAAGAGAGGCCTTCCCGTACGTGGAGAGCCATCGTGAAGTAGATAAATAACCGAACAAAGCCGCGGCAAAGGTACTAATTCCTTAGTTAATTTGCAACGAATAACTAGAAAATATCTGGTTTTCTCCCTTTCTCAGACTTGATAAAAAGAAAGTACCCCACCGTACTACGATGAGGTACTATTCCTTCTAAATATAAGAGCGGTAGACGAGGCTCGAACTCGCGACCCTCAGCTTGGGAAGCTGATGCTCTACCAACTGAGCTACTACCGCATCTCAAGATTCCCTTTTTCCGAGTGCAAAGGTATAAATTCTCTTGAGATATACAATACTCCTTGGTTTACTCTACGTGGAGTTTTTTCTCCTTGGGGCTTTTTACAATGTATTTTAGGTTGAGGGTCTTGCTCTCTGAGGGGTTGAGTTTGAGTTTCCACTTCACCTCTCCCGTATTGGGGTTGTACTCACCGCCCGAGATGTTTTCCGTACGAACAGAGATCTCGTCGTTGGTTGAGACGGGGACTTGATCGTAGAGCGTGATCTCGATGGGGGTTGATTTTCCGTTTCGTAGAGTCGTATTCCAAGAGCGTGTTTCTTCTGTTTTGCTGCTCAAGAATCGGCTACTGTTCTTTTCGATTTCCTTTTCTCGCGTTACACGGATACCCTTGTCGCGCCCCAATGACACTTGCAGAGTATCGGTGAGGGAACGAGTATCGAGGATGGTTTTGCCTACGAAGCTATTTTCATAGAAGATATTTACTTCTCCGGAGAGTAGCTTGTATTGCTCCCAGCCTCCGATGTGTGCCAAAAGGAAGGCATCGGGATCGGCCTTGGGTACACAGACGTATTCGTAAGTAGCAGGGAGGGAGTGTCTCTTTACTTCGAGGATAAAAGGTTTCTTGTCCGAGGGGATAGAATAGGGCGTTTGCAGCTCAAACTCTACTGCCGTTTGGCGTTCGTCTTGTTTTACTTCTAGGGTAGAGTTTCGTTCTCCGGCACTGCTACGCATCTTTCTTGAGGCGGAAGGCGCTTCTTCCTTGGCTACAGCCATATCCATAGATATCCCTGCGGCATAACCTGCTACTACTACCTCTTGTAGTTCTTCGTCCTCAGACTCTAGATAGGTGGTTGTAAACTGACTGGTAATGGGGATAACGCTTTTCTTGCATCCAATATAGGAGATCTCTAGAGAACCTCCGGAACTGGGTATCGTGATGCTGTACTTCCCGTTTAGGTCGGTCATCGTGCCTATGTTAGTCCCGGCAATGCGCACGGAGGCCCCTACTATAGGCTCGTTATCCTCTTCGAAAAGGACCATCCCGCTCGCTTGGTCGTCCTTGTTTTGGGTATAGCGAGGGGCCGGAGTGTTGTAGTTGAGGTAGTAAGTCTTTTGGGTAGGGGGCGTATTGGAGATTTTGGGATCGAGTGAGCTGATCGTTAGGTGTACCCTGTTCCAATCCTCTCGTGTTGCTTGATGGATGGTAGCTTTGTACGATAGCTCGAGGGGCTTGCCTAGGCCTGAAGAGCGGAGGTCGTAGGAGGGAATCCAACTTGCATTCTCCACATAGTAGCTAAGCTCTACGGGGCAAGATAGCGCTCTCTTAGCATCTACATGGATGTGTACTTCGCCCATGGGGTTCTCGTCTAGTTTGCCCTGCTGAGAGATCTCTTTAGTGACAATGTCTCTTTTTTCTCTTAGTTGTTTTAGCTCCTTCTCTAGCTCTAGCTTTTGATTGCGAAGGTTCAGATTTTGCTCTCTGTAATAGTCGTTTACGCTCTTGAGGTTGGCCAGGTTGATTCCGGAGCTAGTCCCCTTGATGGAGCGATTTTCTTGCAAAAAGGCCAATTCGTCTTGCACTACAGATACTTTGTTGCTAATGCGGGCAATTTGCTCGTTGAGGCTCTCCAATTTCTTTTGCCACTTGGCCATCTCCTCACTTGTTGCTCCGGAGTTGGCGAGGTCGTACATGTGATTGACAGATAAAACCGTAACATCTCGGCTTGCCAACTTGACCTGTACGCTTTTGGCTTCGGCGTAAGGCGAGATGCCTGTTAGGATGATTTCGGAATTACCTTGAGGTATGGAGACGCTTCCCTCGCGCACTACTTCGGCTCCACTCAAAAAGACGGTAACGTACTTTATGGGAGGGGTGGCTTTAATTTCTGACAGCTCTTTTTGTGCGGGAACTTTTGCCTCAAATTCGGGGGCGATCTGTGCATGCATCTGTGTGCCTGTTAGCAAAGTGCACAATGCTAGTGTGTGGCAGAGAATGCCCTTCTTGCTGAGTGAGAATAGGTTCTGTTTCATAATTTTCTCTGGTTGTTTATTGTTTGGCAAATGTAATACTTTGGAAGAAAAATATCGATGTCGGTGAGCTATGAGAGGAGAACTGATACCCCTTCCCCTTCCCCTTGGTTGCGATTAAGGGGTGGGGGAGGCTACGCCTTGCAGGGGTTGCGCTTCGAGGATTTTTTGCCCTACGTGTGAATGCAAAAAAGATGCTGCCTGGAATCTCAAAATTTCTTGCCCCGCAACAAAAAAAATTTCAGCCAGAAATGGAGGAACATTTTGGGTGAGATTTTTTTTGTTTTTGCCTGAGAAAGAAAATCTTTTTAGCCGGATGTTTATTCGAGGGGCGCTTGTCGGATTTTTTATGCGGACTATTCACCTCCTTTACATATAGGAATTCTAGCCTTATTTCTTGCTAGATACCATACTAAATTGTACCTTTGCCGAGCAATGAATCCGCAAAATAAGAAACAACATAAGCCCTCCCTCTCTCGAAAAACAAGCAGAGGAACCCAAGGGCAAAACTCTAAGGGTAAGAAGCCTTCCGGCGATACGTGGTTTGCTCGCAAACGCAAAGGTGTAGTCGAAGATGCGAAGAGTATTAGTGTGCCGCGCAGTAGTATAGATTTTATAATCGGTACTCTGCTCCTATTGGTGACGCTGTATATCTCGGTCGCCATGGTGCATTACTTCTTTACAATAGAGCAAGATCAGAGTATTTTACATAGCACACAAGATGCCGCCGAACTCGTTGTGGGCGAGAATGCTGCCGAGAGCATCAGCAACTGCACGGGTCTCTTGGGCGCACGCATTGCCGATGGTCTCATAGATGGATTCTTGGGGCTGGGAAGTCTCTTCTTGCCCATTTTTATGTTGAGTGTTGGCTTCCGATTTATTTTGGGTTGGAGCCGAATCTCTCCGCTCAAGAGCTTGCTTTTCTCCACCTCTATGGCGCTTTGGGTATCCCTCTTTTGTGCCTATCTCGAGTCCATCGTTTCGCTGCAACTTCCCTTTGCGTTGGGAGGGGCATCCGGAGAACAGATCATTGCCGCCTTGGGGGCTCACGTAGGCTCTATTGGGATTATATGTATTCTGGTTGTCTCTTTTGTGATTGTACTTGTGCTTTGTAGGGCGAGTATTGTAGGCAAGGTGCGTACCATGGCCGAAGGCAAGAAGAGAAAATGCAAAAAGAACGAGGCTGTTGACCCCGAAATGCCGGGAGAAGACGATGACCGGGAAGAGATGCCGGGCGAAGAGCCGAGTGACGGAGATACCGAGGAGACTCTGCCCATGGATACGGACGAAGAGCCCAGCGATGTGGAAGAAGAGGATCAGGATTCGACAGAAGGTAGCCACCCCGCCCAATCATTTGTCAATGGCAAAGAAGAACCTCTCACCCCTCGTGGAGGCGCAGCCCCCTCAGAGCCCCTTCCCTCTCAGCTTAGCTCCGGTATGACTATTGAGGTCGCACAAGGTGACGAAGTGGGTGATGAGTCTGCTCTACAAGAGAGACAAGCCTCAGGTAATACGACCCACGATCTCCCGGGATATACCTTCCCAAGTCTCGACCTCCTAGAGCGTTATGATAGAGAAGCTATGATGCCCGATATGGAAGAAATATCCGAGAACGAGCGTCAAATCATTGATACCTTGGAGAGTTTTAAGATCAAAGCTCGCCCCACAAAAGCAACGGTGGGTCCTGCCGTTACACTCTACGAGATAGAACCCGATGCCGGGATTAAGATTTCCAAGATACGTAGCCTCGAAGATGATATTGCCCGTAGCCTAAAGAGCGAAGGGGGAATTCGTATCATTGCCCCCATCCCCGGGAAGGGAACTATCGGTATTGAGGTGCCAAATAAGCGTCCCCAAACGGTGGCTCTCTATTCGCTTCTCACTTCGCGTAAGTTTGTCGAAAACAATATGCACTTGCCCATTGCTATCGGTAAGACAATTACGAACGAAGTGTTTACGTTTGACCTTGCCAAGATGCCGCACCTCCTTATTGCCGGTGCCACAGGGCAGGGTAAGAGTGTGGGGCTGAACGTCATGATCACCTCGTTGCTCTACAGTAAACACCCCTCCGAACTTAAGTTCGTGATGATCGACCCCAAGATGCTCGAGTTCTCTATTTATGAGGCGCTAGGGCATCATTATCTGGCTAAACTCCCCGATGAGGGTAGCTGTATTATCACAGATATGAATAAGGTGGTGCCCACACTCAATTCGCTATGTATTGAGATGGACAACCGCTACAGATTGCTATCAGACGCCCGAGTGCGCAATATCGCAGAGTACAATAGCTTGTTTGACAAAGGGGAGCTATCGGCTGCTGATGGGCATGCTCGTTTGCCCTACATTGTGCTGATTGTGGATGAGTTTGCCGACCTTATCATGACCTCGGGCAAGGAGGTGGAGAAGCCCATTGCACGTATCGCACAAAAGGCGCGTGCGGCAGGGATTCACATGGTGCTGGCCACACAGCGTCCTACTACCGATATTATCACGGGTACAATTAAGGCCAACTTCCCGGCTCGAATTGCCTTCAAAGTGTTCTCGGCAGTGGATTCGAAAACGATCCTTGATGCGCCCGGTGCCAATCATCTTGTGGGTAGAGGCGATATGCTTTTCTACCAAGGAAAGGATATGCTTCGTCTCCAATGCGCTCTTGTAGATACGCCCGAGACGCAGCAGATTGTGGACGAGATATCGCTACAGCCTGGCTATAGTGAGGCCTACCAATTGCCCGAAGCTCCCGTGGAAGAGGGGGACGAATCTCGCACCATCTCCCTTGATAAGAGAGATCCTCTATTCGACCAAGTTGCCACCATGGTGGTAGAGACGCAACAGGGGTCTGCCTCAAAAATCCAACGACAATTCGAGATCGGATTCAACAGAGCCGGCCGTATAATGGACCAATTGGAGGCCGCAGGGATTGTCTCCGCTCAGCATGGAAGTAAACCGCGTGAGGTGCTTATCTCCGATATTTTCACTCTTAATAATTTACTAGAGAGTCTACGATGAAAACAAAGCGTATCGCCCTATGGGTTGCTTTGCTCGTATTTGTGGGGTGCATGCTGCCCTCTGTGGCTACAGCCCAAACGAAGCAACCTACAGCCCAAAGCCTTATCAATACAGTGGCTCAACGCCTGGAGAAAGGAGCCAAAATAACCTTCTCCGGAGAGCTTTTCGATGCCTCTGGGGCGCGTATCGAAACCAAAAAGGGAGTGCTCTACACCTTGGGGAAAAAGTTTCGCTTGCGCTACAATCCCATAGATGCCAACTACAATGGTCGGGAGTTTAGCTTCTATAATGCAGAAGATCGTACCTATACCATTATGTATCCCTCTATGGAAGACCTAGCGGCTCTTAACCCCTTTGTCTTCTTGTCTTCTTCTGCATCTGTGTACAACATTAAGGAGCTTAGCGGCACCAAAACCAGTCGCATTATTGCTTTCACTCCACGCAAGAAGATGGATAACATCACGGCCCTAGAGGTCTCTTTTTTACGCAAGACGAATGCTCCCTTCCAGATTGTAGGTATCTTTGCGGACGGTATGCGTATGGTGATGAATATAACCTCCATAGAGGGAGAGACACCTTCGAGTCAGATGTTTATTCAGCAGCAATCCTCATACCCCGGTAGCGAACTTGTGGATCTTCGCTAGGACTATAAAAGAAGACGAATTAACGATTAAGAGTACAGAATTTCATGTTACTGCAAATGCTTAAGGCCAAGCTCCATTGTGTGCGAGTGACTGAGGCTAACCTCAATTATGTAGGTAGCATTACAATAGACAAGGCGTTGATGGAAGCGGTAGATATATTGCCGGGAGAGCGCGTTCAGGTTGTTAATAACAACAATGGCGAGCGTTTCGAAACCTATGTGATAGAGGGGCCCGCCCATAGCGGAGTGATCTGTCTCAATGGAGCCGCAGCGCGTCTTACTCAACCTGGAGACATAGTTATTATTATGGCGTACGCCATGATGGAAGAAGCCGAAGCGCGTACTTTCAAACCCAAAGTGGCGTTCCCGGACTCCGTTACCAACCGATTGCAGTAATACAAAAACTAGATTAGACTATAAACAACATCCCGATATATGTTTGAGAATCTCAGCGAACGCTTAGAAAGGTCCTTCAAAAACCTCAAAGGTGAAGGCCGCATCACCGAGATCAATGTAGCCGAAACGCTAAAAGATGTGCGTCGTGCTCTACTTGATGCCGACGTTAATTACAACGTAGCAAAGAAGTTTACCGATACCGTTAAGGAGACAGCTCTTGGGCGTAATGTGCTCACGGCTGTACGCCCTAGCGAGATGATGGTAAAAATCGTACACGACGAGTTGGCTCGCCTTATGGGGGGAGAAGCTGTGGAATTACATCTACAGGGTTCGCCCGCTGTGGTGCTTATGTCGGGGCTTCAGGGGTCGGGTAAAACCACCTTCTCGGGTAAGCTTGCCAAGTTGCTCAAGACACAACGCCATAAAAATCCCCTTCTCGTTGCTTGTGACGTGTACCGCCCTGCTGCTATCGATCAGCTAAAGGTCCTAGGCGAGCAACTCAATATACCCGTATATGCCGAGGAAGACAACAAGAAGCCTGTGCAGATAGCCGAGCGTGGGGTTGCCTATGCTCGTGAGCACGGTCACGATGTTGTTATTGTGGATACCGCGGGTCGTCTTGCCGTAGATGAGGAGATGATGCAAGAGATTGCAGCCATCAAGGCCGCTATCAATCCCGACGAAGTGCTCTTCGTTGTGGACTCGATGACGGGTCAGGACGCCGTAAATACAGCAAAAGAATTCAATGATCGTCTTGACTTTGACGGCGTTGTTTTGACCAAGCTTGATGGGGATACACGAGGCGGGGCTGCCCTCTCTATCCGCACCGTAGTGACCAAGCCAATTAAGTTTGTTGGTACCGGAGAAGGGATGGATGCTCTCGATGTTTTCCATCCGGAGCGTATGGCCGATCGTATCCTTGGTATGGGTGACATCGTTTCTCTTGTGGAACGTGCCCAGCAACAGTACGACGAACAAGAGGCTCGTCGCCTAGAGCAACGCATCGCCAAAGACCAATTCGACTTTAACGACTTCCTCAAGCAGATCCATCAAATCAAGAAGATGGGGAATATCAGAGACCTCGTTTCCATGATCCCCGGTGTGGGAAAAGCCATCAAGGATATTGATATAGACGATGATGCCTTTAAGGGAATCGAAGCCATTATATACTCCATGACTCCCGAGGAGCGCTCGCATCCTAGCCTGCTCAATGGGCAGCGCCGTAAGCGTATTGCCAAGGGGAGTGGTACCACCGTGCAGGATGTAAATAAGCTGATTACCCAGTTTGATCAAGCACGAAAGATGATGAAAACGGTGCAGGCTATGGGTAGCAACCCCAAGCAGATGGCACGTATGCGTCGTAAATAATAAACAACAATACAACTATGGATCCAATGTATCAAATACTAGATGGTCGTAAGATCTCGACAGAAATAAAGCAAGAGATTGCTCGCGAAGTTGCCGAAATGGTGAAAAATACGGGGCGTCGTCCTCACCTCTCTGCCATATTGGTAGGGCATGATGGTGGGAGCGAAGCTTATATGGCCTCTAAGGTGAAAAGCTGCGAAGAGGTAGGCTTTGGCTCTTCTCTTATCCGCTTCGATAGCGATGTGACGGAGGAGAGATTGCTCCAAGAGATTGATCGTCTAAACAGCGATGACAGCGTGGATGGCTTTATCATTCAGCTCCCCTTGCCCAAGCATATTGATGAGCAAAAGGTGATTGAGCGTATTGATTACCGTAAGGATGTGGATGGCTTCCATCCTATCAACGTGGGACGTATGAGCATCGGTTTGCCCTGCTTCGTCTCAGCTACTCCCCAAGGTATTGTAGAGCTGTTGCGCCGTTATGCCATCCCCACAAGAGGAAAGCACTGTGTGGTACTAGGGCGTAGCAATATTGTAGGAAAGCCCATTGCCCAACTCCTTATGCAGAAGGGTGAGCCCGGAGATTGTACGGTAACCGTATGCCATAGTCGCACTCCCAATATTAAGGAGATGTGCCTATCTGCCGACATCATTATTGCAGCACTTGGTAGCCCCGAATTCGTGACAGCCGACATGGTAAAGAAGGGAGCTGTTTTGGTGGATGTGGGTACAACACGAGTGCCCGATGCTACCAAAAAGAGTGGCGCTCGCCTAGTGGGAGACGTGAAGTTCGACGAGGTTGCTCCACTTTGCTCCTACATTACTCCAGTGCCCGGAGGGGTAGGACCCATGACGATTGTATCGCTCATGATGAACACCCTCAAGGCGGCTAAGAAGGAAGTCTTTTGCGATTAGTTTCCCCAAATAGCTCATTCCTATAAGCAAATAAGAGTGACAAATGGATTTTCCCGCCCTTTCGGTTTCCTTCTTAGGGCACTTCCATTTGTCACTTTTCTTTTATTAGAGAGACTTCACCAGAGGGGAGAATAGAGGCAAGCTGATCACTCAATCTATACTACGTCCATGGCGCACTATCTGATTGTTCGCACCTCTTCGTTGGGGGATGTTGCCCTTAGCCTTAGGCTGGTCTATGCCGTGGCTAAGCAGTATCCTGAGCATCGCTTTACCTATCTCATGAAGCCTTCTATTACGGGGATTCTGGTTAGTCCTCCGCACAATTTGGAGGCAATGGCTATAGATATTAAGCACTCCGATCGCACGTTGTTTGGGCTTATATCTTTGTCAAACAAACTGATATATGACCGTTTCGATGCGATCGTCGACTTGCAGCGTAGCTGGCGCAGTCGCTTTTTGTGCCGTCGCCTCCGTTGCTGTCGGGCTCGGATTCGCTGTACACGTATCGCCAAAAGTGCTGTGATAAAGCGCTGTCAAGAGCATATTCCTCTGTCGGATGCAGAGCAGATGCTTTCGTTGTTTGCAGATACTTTTGCTCGTGCGGGGCTTCATGTGCAAGCGCCTTATCCCTCATTCCCTAGAATCCATTACCCTGAGATTCACCCCAATCCTTTTTCCATTGGGATTGCTCCATTGCAAGGCGAGCAGCCCGACCAAGTTGATTTTGAGCATACAGCAGGGCTTATTACTGCGCTTCGGGAGGCATTCCCACGCGCCACGTTTTATCTTCTTGGAATCAAAAAGGAGTTGTATTCTAAGTATAGCGCCCTTTTTGAGTTGCTACCTCGAGGGGTCAATTTCATCACCGGACTCTCATTTGCTCACGAATTGGCCTACCTATCACAGCTCTCTTGTCTTGTGTCGGTAGATAATTCGATGGCCTATCTTGCCCGCTTGATGGATACCCCTCTCATAGATGTTCCTTCGATCCATACGGAGGAGAATACCCTTTTGTCAATCATTCATCAAATACAATCAATAACAAGCGAACAACCTGTTTCCC
>ERZ772956.1628-NODE-1628-length-15105-cov-2.878007_pt1 | contig 15105 bp, 10 predicted proteins | sample MGYA00580683_ERZ772956 | MGnify/ENA primary metagenome ERZ772956 (study PRJEB29015, sample SAMEA2738077) | human oral metagenome | biome: human oral; feature: human-associated habitat; material: saliva | place: China | collected 2212 ... | reverse complement strand
TTTTCCCATTCAATATTTAATGGGCTTCCTGCCATCCTTACCCCTTCATGTGCTAACCAGTCTCTGACGCACAGAAACAAGCAGGTAAGGAAAGCAACTCAAGTACGAGATATAGCCTTAACGCCCTTTACAATTTTCAATTTTTTGATTAGGGTATTCAGCACTCTATTATCGTTGACCAATAGCGTCAGGATGCCGACAAAAAGCCCGTCCTTAGCCTCTATCTTAATAGATCGTAGACCTACAGCTTCTTCTTTACTAATGATGGAAGTCAGATTATTGACTACGCCTAAATCGTCATTGCCTATCACTCTTAAAGTAATCGGATACCTACTTGTGCCCTTTCCGGCCCATCGTGCCTGCACGATACGATAGGGATAGCGCGTCTTCATTTCTGCTGCGTTAGGGCAGGACGTTCTATGGATTTTGATACCGCCATTAACGGTCACGAAACCAAAAACTTGGTCTCCATAAACGGGACTACAGCATTTAGCCATTTCAAAATCAAGCCCTTTAAGATCCTGCCCTATCATTAAGATGTCGTCGGTCGAATTAAAATCTTGAAGAGGGGATTCAACTTGATTAAACTCCTCTGCACTTCGAATAGTAGGGAGTTCGTTATGGGTATTTTCTCTATTGTAGATGGCTATATATTGGTCAATGATCTCGTTTGTATCCAGCGTTTCATCGGCCACAGCCTTATAAAATTCGTTGGTTTCTTTGTAGCCTAACTTGATAATCAAATGATTCCAGATACTTTCTACCCATTCTATCTTTCTATTACGAAATTTTCGCTCAAAAGTTTCTTTGGCAATATTGCCATCTGCGGAAACACGGTCGTTGAGTGCAGCTCTAATCTTGGCTTTAGAGCGCGGAGAGACGACGTAATCCAGCCACTCTAATTTTGGAGTCTGAGATGATGAGGTAATTATCTCTACTTTCTGCCCACTTTCCAAGCGTTGGCGAAACGAAACATTCTTTCCATTGATTTTTCCTCCTACACAACGATTACCTAAACCGGTGTGAATATGATAGGCAAAGTCTAATACGCTTGCGCCAACGGGAAGTTTATATAAATCTCCCTTAGGACTAAAGACGTAAACTGCACTCTTCTCCAACTTACTTCCGAGATTCTCCGAAAGCGACTGCTCATCGCCACGCTCTAAAGCACTCCGGATATTAGCCAGCCAAGAATCGATATTCCCATCCCCACCCTTGATGCCCTTATAACGCCAATGGGCAGCTAGTCCATGCTCTGCCGTTTCATCCATACGCTGAGAGCGAATTTGCACTTCAACCCATTTTTCTTTTGGGCCCAGTACCGTGATGTGCAAACTCTCGTATCCGTTGCTTTTAGGTACAGTAAGCCAATCGCGTAAGCGCTTCAAATTGGACTCATACTCATAGGTTATCAGCGAAAAGACTTTCCAACAAAGTGCTTTTTCCTCTTCAATGGGCGCATCAATGATTACTCTGATTGCAAAGAGATCATATACGCCTTCAAAGTCGCAATGCTGCTTCTGCATCTTCTTCCAAATGGAATGAATACTCTTAGTGCGGCCCTTTATTTTATATTGCAATCCTTCTGCATCTAGTTTTTCTCGAAGTGGGGCAATAAAGCGTTCGACGTAAGCATCGCGCGCAGTTTTGGTAGCATTGAGTTTGTCTTTAATATGATAGTAGGCGTCGTGCTCCAGATACTTTAAGGATAAATCTTCTAGCTCACTTTTAATCGTATACAGACCCAATTTGTGCGCCAAAGGGGCATAGATGTAGGCTGCTTCGACAGAAAGCTTCTGCTGTGCTTCCTTAAATGGCGTATTTTTGATCTGTCGCATCCTGATAACGCAATCAACAATAAGCAACAAGATAACGCGCATATCTCCGCATTGAGAAACGAAAAGATTACGGAAATCATCGCTTTCCATCGCCGCAACTTTTGTAGAAAGTAAGCGTTCAGCACTCATGTAAGAGGAAAGCGGGCGGCAGAGACTTTCTCCAAACAGTCGTTGGGCGCGCTGTAATTGTTCAGGAGTAATCACTACGGCGTGGAGCAAGCAAGAGAGTAAACTATCGCCGTGTAGTCCGATTTCGTTGACCGTCTCAAGAATCGTAGCTAAAGCGATATTGAGACGATTTAGTCCTAAATCATCGTACAGAGAAAGTCCGTCAGCCAATTCTCGCTCAATGAACGTTTGCATTCTTCGACGAAGAGTAAATGACAAACCGTAGTGAGCAGCACGAAGAGCCTTACGATACAATATAAGAAAGGCTCTTCTTTCTTCCGCAGTAAATCTCCCTTGTTGCTCCATAAGGTTTCAAATGTTAAAGATGTATAGAAAAAGAACGTAACCAATCATCTATTAGTATGCGCGCCAAACTCATTGGCCCTGGAATTGCAGGTAAAGCGTCGTATCTATACCATCCGCCCTTTCTAAGTTCGGATCGCTGCAAACAAAGTTGTCCACTATCATATTCTGCTTTGAAACCGACCATCAGACCTGAGGGATAAGGCCAAGGTTGACTGGCAAAATAAGAGAGGTTTTTAATTTTTAATCCTGTCTCTTCCAACACTTCGCGGTGTACGCACTCTTCTAAAGATTCGCCAGTCTCAACAAAACCAGCCACTAACCCCATATAATTGGCTGTAAAATTTCGGCTCTGAATCAAAAGAATCTCTTCGCCTCGCGTAATCGCAACGATAATGGCCGTAGCTAAAGAGGGCCAAATCTCTTTTCCACAACTAATGCAGCGTTTTGAGATTGAGGTGTGAAATTTCATTGGGGATCCACATACACCACAAAACTTTGTAGTAGTATCCCAATATTGTAGTTCTCGCGCTTTGCCTGCCATTAGATACTCTTCAAAAGGAAGATGATAATAGCTTTGCCGCAAAGGCATCATTGTGAAGGAGGCTTGGGTAATAGGCGCAGACATTTGAACGGAGAAGCAAGGCCGTCCATTTAATTCTGGTAGAGTTATAATAGTTTGCCAAACTTCTAAATGAAGCGGACAAGTCTTAGCTATAGGTAAGCGCTTTTCCTCTGTCAGCAAAATGGTATCACTACAAAATATAAACCAATAAGCCTCTTTCCCCATTGATCATAATCAGGTTAAGCGTGAAACATTAAAGACATGCCGCCTACCATAAAAAGTAAGGCAGGCGGCATATATAATTATAGACCGAGCAGACTTAGTTATTTTCTAGTTCACGCATAATCATCTCGACCTTTTCACCAGCATCGGCGCAAGCTCCTTTATAGCAATTAGCACACCCGATCTCTCCCCGTACTTCTACATAGAACTTGATCTTGGGTTCAGTGCCTGAAGGACGAACGCTAACTTTTGTTCCGTCTTCTGTATACCACTGAAGAACATTACTTGACTGTGGCATAGTGATCGCTGATTCGTTGCCTTCTCCATCGTAAGCCTTTAGCAACTGGAAGTCTTTTGTCAAAACAACTTTGCTACCACCCAACTCTTTTGGTCTGTTAGTGCGGAAGTTTTCCATCATTGCCTTAATTTCTTCTGCTCCAGACTTACCAGGCTTAACAATATTAACTGCTTTATTGTATGAGAAGCCATACTCTAAATAAATGTCCATTAAAACATCATATAGCGTCTTACCTTGATCTTTCGCCCAAGCACAGATCTCAGCTAACAAAGAGCAAGCTGAAACAGCATCTTTATCGCGAACAAAGTCTTCAGCCATAAAACCATAGCTCTCTTCGCCACCACCAATATACTTCAAGCTACCTTGATCTTCTTCTAAATGAACCATACGAGCGATCCATTTAAAGCCAGTATAGACGTCAAAAAGTTTGATATTATTCTTCTTGGCTATTTCTGCAATTAACTCTGTCGTAACAATCGTCTTTACAATAAATTCATTGCCTTTCATCAAACCTTGTGCAATGCGATTCTTGATAATATAGTATAAGAAAAGCATACAGGTTTGGTTACCATTAATTAATACCCACTCGCCTTTATCGTCTTTGCAAGCCATACCGACACGGTCTGCATCCGGATCTGAGGCCATCACAATATCTCCATCGATCTTCTTAGCTAAATTAATCGCCATTTCAAGCGCCTCACCATTTTCCGGATTCGGGCTTACAACTGTTGGAAAGTCGCCCGACTCGATCATTTGTTCCGGCACAGTATGCACGTTCTCAAATCCCCATAGCTTCAAGGACTCCGGAATAAGAATCTTTCCGGTTCCATGAATAGGCGTGTAAACAATTGAAAGATCTTTCTGGCGTTTGATAACTTCAGGATCAATGGACAATGTGTGAATCTTCTGCAAGAACTCTCGGTCAATCTCCTCGCCAATAATCTGAATCAAATCATTGTTTCCTTTAAACTTGATATCTTTGACACCTACTTTTCCTACTTCTTCAATGATGCCTATATCGTGCGGAGGCAACACTTGCGCACCATCATCCCAATAAGCTTTATAACCATTATACTCTTTGGGGTTATGGCTGGCCGTCAGAATAACGCCGGCCTGACATCCTAAATGGCGAATAGCAAAAGAGATTTCCGGCGTCGGACGCATTGCATCAAAGAGATATGCCTTTATGCCATTGGCAGAAAAAATTTGGGCAGCAGTCTCGGCAAACAAGCGACTGTTATTACGGCAGTCGTGACCGATAGCCACAGATATTTCATTTCTGTCTTTAAAGTGCTGCAATAGATAATTAGCCATACCTTGCGTTGCAGCTCCAACCGTGTAAATGTTCATACGGTTCGTACCCGGCCCCATAATGCCGCGTAGGCCGGAAGTACCAAACTCTAATGTTCTATAAAAAGCATCTATCAATTCGGATTTATCCGGATTCTCGAGCATTTTACGTACAGATGCCTGTGTCTTCTCATCGTAGAGCGGTGAAGTCGTCCATACTTTTGCTTTCTCTTCACACTCACGGATTAGTACGCTTTGGTTCTCCATAACAACTATGTTTAATTAAATGATTTTATTGTTCTGAGGGTAGTATTTCTATCCAGTAACCATCCGGATCTTTGATAAAATACAAGCCCATCTCTTCGTTTTCAAAACAGACATACCCGCGTTCTTTGTGGAACTCACGGGTAGCCTCATAATCTCCGGACACACGACAGCACAGGTGAAATTCGCATTCACCAAGATTATATGCTTCGGGATGATCACGCACCCAAGTCAACTCTAACCTAAAATTAGATATGCCATCACCCAAATACACAATCTTAAAAGCACCATCCGGGCCATTTATTTCTCCAACAGGCTTTAATCCTAAAGCATCTTTGTAAAAAAGCAAAGAGCGTTCTAAGTCTGTTACATTAAAATTAAAATGATCGAATTGTCCGTTTACTTCCATATAGTCATAGTTCATTGTCATCGCAAAAATACAAAGTTTTTTTGGTTTAAAGGCTTCGTTTCGCTAAATTCATTTATGTCTTTTAATCACTTTCTCTTCACAAGTTCAGATCTTTTCTTTTAGATCGCTATATCTACATATTGATTGAGTTTTGTAAGCTCACAAAAAAAGAGTGAAAAGAAAACAATCCCTCGTAGGGGCTAATTCTTTTCACTTATACTTTAAAATTTTGTCCCAAAGTAACTTGGTCTTACTGACAAACCATCAGAACGGAGAGTCATCGTCGGTTGAATCGTCAATTTTAGGCGGAGGGTTATTGCTGTCAGTAAAGCCTTCATGCTGGCTTCCCGTCAAACTATCTCTTAATATTACACCCTCACTCTCTATTCTTATAATGTATGTGGATGGTTTTTTATAAATCTCCTTCATCTTCTTACTTAAATGACAATATCTTTTAAACACACTTGAAGTCTATTCAAACTTACTAAAACAAAAATTACATTCTAATGAATAACAACTTGAATATTATGTATCTTGAGTATCCTCCTAGGCTAATTATCTTGTGAGAATGACAGCCCATCTCCAACCTTATAAGGTAAAACCAATCTCCTACGAGCTGCAAATTTAAGTTATTTCTATGAATCAATAAGCAAATCACAGACAAATCCACTTCTATGAAAACAATATTTAACATATTTCGTAATGCAATTTGATGAAGCCTGAGTAAATCTTCATGTATGATTTTCCTTTCGTTTGATCTATCAGTAACTAAAATGGGGATTTAATAGTTTGGTGCCGCCAAACCATTGTTTGGTCGCGCCAAACTATCATTTGACGCCAGCAAACCATCGTTTTGTGCCAGCAAACGATAGAACCATGAAAAATAATGATAGTGAAGCGTATATTGAAAAGCCTACAAATAAAAGGAAATCTACTGATACGTAAGACTGACCGAATTGATTTTCAAAATGAACCATACTGAACTGACCAATGAGAACATTCTAAAAAGATATACACAGCGTTGCTATAGACAAAAGAATTATGTATTCCATTTGATTGAAAAAAATACTATAGTAAACGCGAAATGTTTAGGGGCGTTTATCCATAAAACTAGAACCCACCTTGACATAGGAGGAAATTATACCACACATTATCACAACCCCGGCAATCTACTCTACCAACATAAAGCTCTCAACTGCATCTTGGTTAAAATCATTTTGTACTTCTTGAGATTTCAACTAACTTCGCCCACTGAATATTTACGTATGATGAAATGAAAAGGACAATTACTGCATTTGCTTGGATTTGTTGCTGCTTCGCCTTTGCGCAATCCTATGTTCCTTCTTCGGAAAACTTGAAAGCCAGAAAGGATTTTGCTGACGCTAAATTTGGAATTTTTCTCCACTGGGGGCTCTATAGTATATTCGGACAAGGAGAATGGTATATGACAAATGAAAACATCAACTGTCAAGAATACGCCAAAGTGGCTAAAGCCTTTTATCCGCACAACTTTGATGCCCGTCAATGGATTGCAGCGATTAAGAAAAGCGGAGCACGCTACATTACGTTTACGACAAGACATCACGAAGGCTTTTCTATGTGGGATACAAAGCAAAGCGACTACAACATTATGCATACGCCATATGGCAAAGATATTGTCAAACAACTCGTTGATGAATGTCATAAGCAACAAATCGGCATTCACCTCTACTATTCTCATCTAGATTGGACGCGCGAAGATTACCCCATCGGGCGAACGGGAAGAGGTACTGGGCGTGATGCCGGCAAAGCCAATTGGCCTGCCTATTATGATTTTATGAATAAGCAATTAACAGAGTTGCTCTCAAACTATGGAAAGATTAACGCCATTTGGTTTGATGGTTGGTGGGACCATGATCAAGATTCCATTCCTTTTAATTGGGAACTTCCGGAGCAATATGCCTTGATCCATCGCCTTCAGCCGGCGTGTTTGATTGGTAATAATCACCATCAGCACCCATTTGAGGGAGAGGATATTCAGATTTTTGAACGCGACGTGCCCGGCGAAAACAAGGCCGGACTTTCAGGACAAGACATTAGTCGACTCCCACTCGAAACTTGCCAGACAATGAATGGGATGTGGGGGTATAAAGTGAAAGATCAAAATTACAAAACTGCACGCGAATTGATCCAACTCCTTGTGCGCACCAGTGGAAAGGGGGCGAATCTGCTTCTAAATATAGGCCCTCAACCCGACGGATCCTTACCGGCTGTTGCCCTTAATAGATTAGAGGAGATTGGAAAATGGTTGTCGGAAAACGGAGAAACGATTTATGGTACGACCGGAGGGGAAGTTGCTGCGGGAGATCAAGTCGTATCAACACGTAAGGGCGACAAATGCTATCTGCATGTCTTAAGTAATGAGCTAAAACAATTGCAGTTCTCTTATCAACATAAGATCAAACGCGTCACAAGTTTCGCAACGAAAGAAAAATTGAGATTCAAACAAAGCGGAAAAGAAGTTGTCATCACTCTACCACAAACGTTAGATCTTACTGACTACATCATCGTCGTAGAATAGGCCATCTCTCAGCTCGACTTATACAATAATGAATACTCACTATCGAATAGTTCTTGCTTGTTGCTGGGTGTTTATGATCGTTTATAGCATCATCCCGGTACGTGCACAGCGCAATATGATCTTTGATTCGCAGATCAAGACGCTACGCATAGTCGGTGGCGAGACAGGACCGGGTCTCCCCATCCTTTCACTGGGCAGCAACGAACAATTGACAATCTCTTTCGATGAAATGTCGCACAATTATAAGCGATATGAGTATCGTATTCAGCATTTAGACTATGCCTTTAAGCCGGAACCTGATCTTTTGGAAAATGATTTCGTAAATAGTGACGCAGATTATATCCTCATAGAAGATTATAGGGAAAGTAGAAATACCGTAGTCAACTATACGCACTATTCTTTCTCATTTCCGAATAAGCATATCCAACCTTTAATTGCCGGCAATTATGCCCTATCGATTTATGCGAATGATAGAGATGGGGAGCATCAGGAAGTAGCTCGCATATATTTTGCCATCGTTTCTCCACAAGTAAATATAGGCACTTCCGTTTCAACCAATACCGATATTGATTGGAATGCTTCTCATCAGCAAGTTGGGCTGAAAGTGAACCTAAACGGTTTGATCGTCCGTGATGCTACAGAAGAAATTAAAACTTTTGTGCTACAAAATGGGCGGTGGGACAATGCTGTTCTTTGTCCAAAGCCTTCTTATATTAACGGACAACAGCTGATTTGGGATCACGCTCGCGACTTAATCTTTCCTGCCGGTAATGAGTATAGAGCTTTTGAGATGCTCTCTTCACGCTATCCAGGAATGAGCATTGAAAAGATGCAATATTTTGCTCCGTTTTACCACGCGACGCTCTTTACGGACTATCCTAACAAAAACTATTTATACGTTCAGGATACGAATGGTAAGTCTGTCATCAGGAATGATGATAACACCGCTGCAGAAACAGAGTCGGAATATATTCTTACTCATTTCTCCTTAGCTATTCCTGCAATAGAGGATGCTCAAATATATCTACAAGGCGATTGGACTTATGATCAATTCTTACCCGATTATGAATTGACATATAATGCTTCAACACAACTATATGAATGCGCTGTCCTATTGAAGACCGGATACTATAGTTATCAGTATTTAGTAGTCCCCAATAATACGACAAAAGGACAAACGGGACCTATAGAAGGTAATTTTTTCCAAACGGACAACGCTTACACGACATTGGTATATTATAAAAGGACAGGAGACCGCTATTGGCAACTCGTTGGTACGAATCAATATAGATTCAAGACTATTCGATAAGCCACTATTGGTATCCATTTTCATTTAACAACATTGTAAATAATGAATATCGTTTTCTTAGATGGTTATACAACTAACCCGGGCGATCTTAGCTGGGAACCTTTTCGACAATTCGGCAACTTCACCGTTTATGACCGGACGGCACCTGCAGACGTCATTGAACGCGCCAAAGATGCGGAAATATTAATTCTCAACAAGCCGGAACTGACTGCCCATCATTTAGATCAGCTTCCTAAATTGAAGTTTATCTGTGTAGCTTCCGCAGGTTATGATACGATAGATGTAGAAGCTGCTCGCGCTCGCAACATACCTGTATCCAACGCAGCCGGATATGGTAATGCAGCAGTGGCTCAGATGGCCGTTGCACATTTACTTAATGTTACTAATCAGGTAGCTCATTACGCAAAAATCAATCGTGAAGGCTTTTGGACTAAGAGCAAAGATTTTTGTAATCGAGAACATGCACAAATAGAGTTAACGGATAAGAAAGTTTGCATTGTTGGCTACGGAATATTGGGAAAAGACTTGCTGATTTGTTACGCCCATTTGGCGTAAAACTGTTTGCAGTTACCTCAAAGCCGCAAAATGAATTACAAGACGTAACAGCGATTTCTTTGCAAGAGGCCTTTAGAACTTGCGACATCGTGAGTTTGAATTGCCCATTAACATCAAAAAACAACCAATTCATAAACAAAGAATTGCTATCTCAATCGAAAAGAGGTTTAATCCTTCTCAATACAGCAAGAGGCCGCTTAGTCAATGAACAAGACATTGCCGACGCACTTAAAGACGGACAGTTGGGGGCTTATTGTTGTGATGTGCTTTCGCAAGAACCACCGACGACGGACAATCCGCTACTCTCCGCCCCAAATGCGCACGTTACGCCGCACATAGCTTGGGCTACAACTGAAGCTCGACAACGCATCATAGACCTATTAATAGACAACATCAAATCGTTCCTTAAAGGAAAGCCAAAGCGCCTTGTGAATTGATATGTTTGATATTACTATCGTTCAAATTTGTGACTTTATTGGCACGATAGCATTTGCTATTTCAGGTATCCGATTAGCTTCCGCCAAACGTTTTGATTTGTTTGGGGCTTATGTTGTCGGACTGACAACTGCTATTGGTGGCGGGACATTGCGTGACTTAATGCTAAGTCGCACACCATTTTGGATGGAAAGCTATTCCTATCTAATTTGCTCTGCGATAGCTTTAGTTTGGGTCATACTTTTTCGCAAATTACTCGTAAGACAAAACAACACCTGGTTTTTATTTGACACCATAGGTTTGGCTCTTTTTACCGTAACCGGTATTCAAAAGACCATACAAGCCGGTTTTCCTATTTGGACAGCAATTGTTTTAGGTACGATAACTGGTGCTGGTGGCGGTGTATTTAGAGATGTCTTTATTAACGAGGAACCATTAATTTTTCGGAAAGAAGTTTATGCTATGGCCTGCATAGGAGGAGGTATTATTTATTGGTTGGGCACATTCATGGGCCTTTCAGAAGAAATCTCTTACCCACTATGTGGCGTTACAGTAGTTTTGATTCGTGTACTATCTATTCGTTTACGTCTACGCCTTCCTATTTTAAAAGGAGAAGATCAAGCATAAGCCAAACGATGCTTGATCTTCTCTATTCATTCTTGAAGACTAACGACCGGCGCACTTGATAAGCGCCCGCAATTTCTCATTAAAATCTGATGCCAAGACGAGATCCTCGATATTAAGATGCATTCTATAGCGCCAATAATGGTGCGAATTAGCCGGATCATTAATTTGTTCAGCTTCCGGAATAGGATTTCGCAAATTCGATATAGCTAAAAAGTCCTGAAAAGCTATTAAACACAGCATAGAAGGAGCTGCTAAAAAATTACGAACAACAGCCTCACAGGTTTCATAGTCGGCGCTTTCAGGCGCTTTACCCTCACGTTTTAGTATCTTAGTCCAATAATCCTGTCTGCGTTCAGCATCTTGCTGCCACCAAAGCCTAAAGGGAGGCATGTCATGCGTAGCTATCGTTGCAACCGAACAATAAGGATTACACTTCAAGTCAGCAAATTGTTGTCCAAAAGTTTTAGGCATACTTTCTATCTCTAAAGAAAGAATATGCAAATCATTCAAAACCTCTTTCACACCTGCGGGTACCATTCCCAAGTCCTCAGCACAAGGCAACATAGTTTCATTTTCGTCATATTGCGTTACTACCGCAAGTTTCTTCGCAGCTTTTTCCGCCCAAAAATGATTGTGCCGGTTATAAAAGAAGTCATCATGTAAACGATTAAAGGCTTGTTGCTGATCCGCCGGCAATTGTGCAAAGGCCCTCGTCTTTTGTGCTGCTATGCGGGGATGGTAGAAACCCTTCTTTTCCGGGTCTTCTATAAACAACACATCAGCGACAATGTCCAACAAAATATTCTTTAGTACTTCCGGCAATTCAAGTTTCAAGACTTCCTTCTGAGTAGCCACTTGCGATTTCAAAACATAATATCCTCCTGCCTTGTCTACAAAAGAAGAAAGTTCTTCCCAACGCACCTTTTTACGCAATTCGGCCATATCCAACTCCGTTATTCTCGGCGATACATATTGACAAACAGGTAAGTTAAATCCATAAGCTGCAATTTCTGCCATTGAAAGTGGCAAAGCCGGACGAAAATAACCTAATGTACCATAGGTTTGACTGACAGGAATTTCCCAAATTCTAAAGAAGCCCAACACATGATCGATGCGATAAGCATCAAAAAATTGCCCCATATACTTCAATCTTTCACGCCACCACGCATAATTATCTTGCGCCATCGCATCCCAGTTATACGTAGGAAAGCCCCAGTTTTGCCCATTTACAGCAAAGGCGTCCGGAGGTGCGCCGGCCGAGCCCTCAAAATGGAACAAGTGCGGCGCGTGCCAAGCTGTCGCACTATCTCTACTTACGCCGATAGGAATATCTCCCTTTAGGAGAACACCTTTTTCCGTTGCATATTTATGTACGGCTGATAATTGGCGGAAAAGTAAAAACTGTACGAAGGTATAATAGTCGTATTCTATTTCTGTCGCCGCTTTTACCTGTGGCCACATCCTAAAATCAGCCGTACCATATTTATCTCGTTTATGACAAAATGAGACATAAGGATCCAACCAACTTTTATTTTTACATACAAAGTCTGAATAGGCTTCAGAAGAACAGATTTCCTTTCCTTTCAAGGTAAACAACTCATGAAGAAAAGTCGTTTTAAGGGCATAAGTCCGCTCATAATCCAACTGCGGTAATGCGTTTAATTCTTCTCCTTGTTCTCTATATTTTTGAAAGAGTGGCAAATCGCCCCACTCATTCAAGTCCATATAGATCGGATGCAAGGCAAAGACAGAGATCGCGTTGTAAGGATAAGAGTCAGCCCAAGTTCCGGTACGCGTAGTATCATTTATTGGAAGAATTTGTACCGCTTTCAGACCGCAGAGATGCGCCCAATCAATCAACTTTCTCAAATCTCCAAAGTCCCCAACTCCAAAACTTGTTCGGCTACGTAGGGAAAAAACAGGCAATACTATACCCGCACCACGCCACCGAGGTAGATCGAATCGAGGAACACTCGCATTAACCCATACTATAGTTGCATTATCAGCTCCTTGCGTATTGGGAATATACCGATCTTCTCCTTTTTCCCAGTGAATCTGGCTTGTATTGATCTCATTGACAAGCACTATTTTATAAGCAGTCTTCCCGTCTAGATCCATTTTTTCCAAGTCAACCTCCCACGTATAGGAACCTATGCGACGGAATATTCGAGTTTGCTCCGTCTGCCATTGACCCAAGGCTGCCGAACTCCCCAAAATGCCCCAGCGAAAGCCTTCCGGCGCCGGCAAAGCCTCTAAGCGCAATTTATAAAGAGAGGTAAAATTGTGATCAGATTCAATTATCGCAGGTTCTCGATATATACATTGTCTAAAAGCCTTCGAATTATATACTGCGGCTATAGATTCGTCCGTCCAACAATCAGAAAGCAAGATGTTTCTTTGTATGTTTACGCAAGCTCTATCCGCACTTTTGTTAGTCCTATCTTCAGCATGAAATTGAAGTAATCTAGGTGTGCGTAGCTCTTTTCTTATAATTTTTCCACCAGCATACACACAATATATATAGCGAATGAAAGTCGTATTAGGAGCCGGTATAAAGTCACCACACCATTGCTGTCCGTCTTTTGTTGATAGCGCAATGTGCCCACTCACTGCGCAGCAAGAACTATCTGACTTTGACGCTCAAATAAAGAAAGACTCATTAGCATGGGTCAAACAGCATCCGCATTGGAACAACGAAAAGGTAGTAGGCAAGCTATTCCCTTTTGATCCCAACACGGCCAACTATGAGACCTTCATGGCCTTAGGCTTCGCTCCTTGGCAAGCTAAAAATGCGCTCAAATATCGAGCAAAAGGCGGACGATGGAAGTCGGCCGAGCACTTTAGTCATTTATATGGACTTAGCGAACAAGACTTTGCACGCCTGCGCCCTTATATTGTTATCCATCAAGAAAACAATGAACGCACGCAATATAGGAATGACAGCATCCGGAGGCAACGTGTAGAAAAATATACCCTGGGTACAAAGATCGACATCAACGAAGCTGACACCAATGCCCTGAAAAAAATCCCAGGAATAGGCTCTTATTACGCCGGAAAGATTGTACGCTACCGAGAAAGACTTGGCGGCTTTGTAAGCAAGCAGCAACTAAAAGAAATAGATGGCCTTCCGGATAATATAGAGCAATGGTTCTTTATCACAAAGCAGATACCGAACCAAGTGTATATCAACAAAGTTTCTTTTAAGCAGCTCATACGGCATCCTTACTTTAATTATGAGCAGACGAAAGCCATTATCAATCATATTCGCTTAAACGGGCCGTTAAGGAACTGGGAAGAATTGCGCTTCTTAGGTATCTTTACCAAGAAGGAACTCGATCGACTATATCCCTATGTCGCATTTTCTTGAAATCAAGAACCAAGTTTAAATAGACCTACTTTATTTTCTAACGACACTACACGTTGCCCCATGTCCTTTCGTCCACTACGAAAAACATCAGACTTTGACTAAGCATAGTCTCTCTCAGGACAACTTTTCAATACTACGCATCCCTACATTATAAACATACAAATCAACCCCTTTTGCGCTACAGCCAAAATAAAGAGGACAAGTATAAGCGCATTGAAAGAAGTATAAACGTAGCTCCAATATTAAATTTCCCGCTTTAATAGACTTTCATCAGAAAATACCATCGTGGAAGGATATTTGTACCATCGTGGAAGGATATTTGTACCATCGTGGAGGGATAAACGTACACGCGTGAAGATACTGTCCTATAAAAGTGTGTAAGCTCCAAAGTTCTTATATTTGTGGTGAATTCAAAAATCAAATCAAGAACAATGAAGCTTACAACGGAACAAAGATCGGAAATTATTTCCGAAATGGCCTCAAGTGAGGCAGGTTTTAATGAGTTGATGCGCGTACTTTTGGATAGTTTTTCCAAGCAGGAGCGCGCCCTCTTCCTCGATGAACATAAAAAAGAACAGGGCAATGGTTTCCTTCTTCGCCGGTGGATTGGGCATCGACCAATTCATCCTCGAAGACATCGGGATTGGCATCGGCAAACTGCAGACCTGCGGTTGCTGTGGCCTTTGGTGGTTGGTAGACTTGATCTACATTATGGATGCCACCCATGACAAGAACTACCAAACCATGCTCACCGCCATCGCGCAACTCCAATAACTCGGAAAACAGCGTTGTCGCCCACTCACCCTCTTTCTGCCTGTACGCGAAGAAAGGCCGCACTGCGCCTATCCACTGCGCGCAGAGCGCACGAATCCTCCCCTTATCGAAGAGACCCCCT
>ERZ772956.1623-NODE-1623-length-15139-cov-5.413551_pt1 | contig 15139 bp, 12 predicted proteins | sample MGYA00580683_ERZ772956 | MGnify/ENA primary metagenome ERZ772956 (study PRJEB29015, sample SAMEA2738077) | human oral metagenome | biome: human oral; feature: human-associated habitat; material: saliva | place: China | collected 2212 ... | reverse complement strand
GCGTGACAGGTACCGGTACCCCGTGGTGGGTCGGCCCGGACAGCTATGCCCTTCAGGACGACGGCTCCTTGTTCTTGCGCACCGGTGACTCCCTGGACGCCCACTCATCAACCACGATGACCTTCACCAGCACCTACCAGGTCAACGCCGAAGCGGTCACCGCGGAGACCTGGAAGGCCCTGGGCGCCTGCGACCCCAAGAACCCCTCCCGGGGACTGACCATGCAGATCGACGTCGCCGGCAGTGAAGGCGGCACCGAGGCCGGGACCCACACGATCTGCACCCCTGTGACGCGCACCGGGAACTAGCCCTTCACCGACGCAAGCCTCCGGGCGCACCGCACCGTCACCCCGTTCGCCGGCGCTACCGGTGGTCCCCCTTGCTTCGAGGCAGGTCCACCGGTGGCGCTGGTCGCCGTCGTGAGCCTGCAGCAGCCACCCGATCCCGCCCGGCGGTAGGGTGGCGCCCATGGCCAGCCTTCTCAACCGGATCCTCACCCTGCTCGGGCGTGCCGCCTCCGATGCCCTCACTCAGAGGCCTTCCGCGCCGTCAGGCACCTCCGGCAGCACGGCTTCCGGTTCCGCCGAGCCCGCGCGGGCTCGCGATCCCAAGCCGTCATCGACGACGAAGCCGACCCCGCCCCATCCCCGCTCCCACAACAACGGCTCCTCGACGAGAGCGGCGGCCCCCTCGTCGCAAGGCGTCAGCGTCTACGACGTCTCCACCCTGGGGCTGCCCGCCTTCAGCTACTCCCCCGACCCCGACGGCGACGCCGACCCCGGTGAGGTGGTGTGGGCCTGGGTTCCCTTCGAGGAGGATCCCGCTCAGGGCAAGGACCGGCCGGTCCTGGTCCTGGCACGTCATGAGACTCGCCTGGTCGTGGCCCAGATGACGAGCAAGGACCACGACCGCGACGCCGCCCAGGAGGCGCGCTGGGGTCGTTTCTGGTACGACGTCGGCACTGGTGACTGGGACCGTCAGGGCCGCCCCAGCGAGGTGCGCCTGGACCGCCTGCTCCTGGTGGAGCCGGCCTCCGTGCGCCGCGAGGGGGCCACGATGAACCGGGAGGTCTTCGACGGCGTCGTGGCCGCCCTGCGCCACCACCACTCCTGATCGCCTCCAGTTTTCGATAGATCAGCAGAGTGCAGACCTCACCCCTTAAAACCGAACACACTGGAAAGCACCTTGTCGGAGGTTTCCACAAAACATCATGGAAATATTGTCTGCCCCCTAGTTCAGGCATATCCTTGACTCGCCGGCCACCCCACCTATCCTATGAAGCGATAGGAGAGATCACGGAATTCTCAACCTCTACCACCATCCTCGAGGGCTTGATTACCATCACCCTGACCTCGGTTCCCACTCTTGGCGCGTCATCCCCCGCATTTGCAGACGATTCACCTATCCCCGATGACGCCACCGAGTACGGCTCAGTTATCGTCAAGAACAGTCTTGCCAGAAACACAGGCATTCGCTTCGCCTGGACTAACCGTCCTCACACGGTCAAGATCGCCGGAGGGACTTGGAGTTACGGCACGAACTCGAAAGTTGTCTACTCGAACTTTCGTCACCCATCTCGATGCCATGGATCCTCAGCCCAAACCTACAATGGGCTCGTCACCGCACGAAGTTCCAAAACTGCCGCAGAGAAGCGGCCTTACGCTCAGGTCCGACGCTCCGCTGATGGGGCCCCACCTACCGCACCACCCTCATGAAGATTCTTCTCAGAGCCACTTGGGCCCTCAACCTCACGCTGTGCCTGGCGACCATCCTGCTTGTCCCACAGTCACTCCTTTTCTTATTCCCGGCCGAGACGAACGGCTATGTCATTATCAGTGAAACCGGCGTCGACCCGGATGAGCTTCATCAGATCGGCAAGCAGGCCGGCGTCGAGGTTGCCCAGGTACGCCACATCACAGACTTCGCCGATACCACCGACGAGTCATACTCGACAACCAGCGTCGAGCTCCTCGGCTACGAGGCTGATGACTACATTCGCCCGCCATTGACTCCCCTGCTCCTGCCGGAGCCCATCGCCTACAGCGGCAGCACCGTCCAAGACGATGCCCTGGGCGGGTGGTACGCGATCGGCTCGCGGCAAAGTACCACCCAGTTCCTCAGCCAGGTCACAGACCGGTGGGGCGATCGCATCAATGAGTCAGGGATTCTGACACCGGGCCTTGCCCTGTCCACCGCCATGAGCTCCGAGATCGGCGTGAGCCTGCTCCTGGCCCAGACGGTTCTGGCGCTCGTCCTGGCCCTTGCCACCGTCTCCCAGTCCTCTTCCTACAGAAGCGCCCGGTTGCAGGGCCGCTCCCACCGCCGCTTGGCCCTCCACCTCCTCAAGAACTGCCTCCTGTCAGCATGCCGGTGGCTTCTGGCCCCTTTGGCGCTACTCGCCCTGCTGGTGGCCTACGACATCTACGGCTCCGCCGCGCTGAGCGTCCACCGTCTGAGCGCCGAGCTCATCGTCTGCTGCGCCCTCCTGACCCTGGCCGCAACCCTGACCGGCACGCTCACGGGATGGGCGGTGCTCGCGGTTGGAAGCCGTCAGCGATCCGGGGCAGCAGCGCGTCCGCGCCACGGGATCGCCCTGCTGACCTATGCACTTGTCCTGGCCATGACCTGGTCCTTCTCCACTGCGAGTACCAGTCTCATCGTCGATGTCCTCCAAGCGCAGGCACTTCGCAACCAGGCCCAGGCCCAGCGGTCCCTTCCCCCGGCCACCGCTCTGAGCATCTGGTCTGTCAGCGAGCCCACCTTCGATGCCAAGACACCCCAGATAGCCTCCTTCATCACCCAGGCCCAGCAGGAGGGGAGCCTCGTTCTAGCCTGGGCGATCCCTAACGGCTCCACCGAGGACGGATACGGGCCGCCCACCCTGTATCTCAACAACACGGCCGCCGCCCATTACGGTCTGCCCAAGGTCACTGAGCAGGAGGTGACCCTCTACCGGCCTCGGTCGTTGGCCGGCCAGGATAAGGCCTTGACCCAGGAGCTCGTCGAGCAGGCGCGCTTCAACACGGTGCACGGGGCGAGCGTGAACGCTGTCACCGTCACCTCCCACGACCTGGAGGAGGTCAGCTCGCTCCTGCCGGAGAGCCTCCCCGCCGTCAGTTTCTTCCTCAGCAGCGAGGGCACCCGCACCAGCGACTGCCTCGTCGCCGTGGTCCCCGACGGCTACTTCGCCCCAGACGACTACTTGTCCGCCATGACCCAGGGGGCTGCAGTCCTCACCGGCCAGAACCTCGTCTCCCTACAGGAGCGGCTGCGCGAGCACCACGTGGAGGACCTCGTGGCGCGCTTCGACGCCGTCGGCACCGGCAACACGGCCCTCAGGGAGCAAACCATGCACACAGCAGTCCTCCACGCCCTCATCTTGCTGACTGCAGCCACCAGCACCGCGGCCAGCGCAGGGCTCGCGGCACGCGCCTGGGCACAGGCCAGGAGTCGCAGACGTGAGATTGAGCGCCTGCTGGGGCATCGCATGCTGGCCGAGCGCCTCCTGACCGCGGTCCTCATCACCATCCCGGTACTCATCCTCGCCTGGCCGCTCCTGGTCCAGCCCAGCAGCGAACTGGTCGTTACTCAAATGGCGTGCGCACTCGTTCTCACCGCGGCCGTTGTCGTGGGATCACGCCACGCCGCCGCTCGGCCCACCGATCCCCGCCGCAGGAGGCAGGCCCGCCATGGCTGACACACTCACCGCTACAGACCTGACCATCTCCAGAGGCGGGCGCCTGCTCGTCGACGGGCTGGATCTGTCCCTGAAGGAGGGTACTGTCACGGCACTGACCGGCCCCAACGGCTCCGGCAAGACCACCACGGCATGGTGCCTGGGCCTGCACGACCTCGATTTCACTGGGACCGTGACCATCGATGGCCGGCCCTCCAGCAGGATGAGCCCGCGCGACATCCGCCTGGCGCACCGCACCACGATCGCCCTCCAGCCCCAGGACCTTCTTCTGGAGGACTCCTGGACCCCCATCGCCACACTGCGCCACGCCGCTTGGGCGCTCGGGCTCCCCCGGCGCCAGCGCGCGGCGCGGATCGCCGATGCCCTGGGCGCGGCCCGGCTCACCACCCTGTCCCGAACCCGCACGGGCCTGCTCAGCGGCGGAGAGCGGATGCGAGTGGCCCTGGCGCGAACACTGCTCATGGAGCGCCCCCGCCTGGTCATCCTCGACGAGCCCACCGCCGGTGCGGATGAGGAGCTGGCCACGGTGGTCATCGGCGCCATGGACGCGTGGGCTCGGACCTCTGCCGCGATCCTCGTGGTCACCCATGACCCAAGGCTTGTTGAGCGTGCGGAGAACCAGGTAGAGCTCAGCACAGGCGAGCAAGTTCACGTGCACAGCCTCCATGAGCACGAAGCCATTGAGAATTTGGACTGATAGAGTCACCCCTTGGACCTCTGGCCTGGCCGGCTGCGGGGTCCGGCGACCGGGTCAGCCAGGTGCCCCACCACCTCATGTCAGCCCGTGGCGCGAACCCTCTCTCCGGCCATCGACCAATCAGACGCGAGAAAGTTTCACCGTGGCGAACATCAAGTCCCAGATCAAGCGCATCAAGACCAACGAGAAGGCCCGCCTGCGCAACAAGTCCGTCAAGTCCGAGCTCAAGACCTACGTGCGCCGCGTGCGCGAGGCCGTCGAGGCCGGTGACAAGGACGCCGCGCTCGAGCACCTCAAGGCCGCCTCCCGCAAGCTGGACAAGGCCGTCTCCAAGGGCGTCATCCACAAGAACCAGGCCGCCAACCGCAAGTCCAAGCTCGCCAAGCGCGTCGCCTCCCTCTGAGGCCACCGCAGCAGTGAGCATCTGAAGGGCGCCTCCCACCGGGGAGGCGCCCTCCCCTTTTTCCATATCCCTCACCTCGTTCATCAGACCGCTTCAAGGAGAGCCCATTGCGCATCGGATTCGACCGCGACAAGTACCTGCGGATGCAGTCCAGCCACATCGCGGAGCGCCGCGCCCAGTTCGGCGGCAAGCTCTATCTGGAGTTCGGCGGCAAGCTCATCGACGACATGCACGCCTCGCGCGTGCTGCCGGGCTTCACCCCGGACAACAAGATCGTCATGCTCGCCGAGCTGGCCGACGAGGTCGAGATCGTCATGGCGGTCAACGCCAAGCACCTCGCCCGCAACAAGGTCCGCGCGGACCTGGGCATCCCCTACGAGGACGACCTGCTGCGCCACATCGACGCCTTCCGCAGCTACGGGCTCTACGTGGGCAGCGTCGTCGTGACCCAGTGGACTGATGACAACCGCCAGGCCCAGGACTTCAAGCGCAAGCTCGAGGCGCTGGGCATCACCGTCTACCGTCACTTCCCCATCCCCGGCTACCCCGGTGACGTCGCCCGCATCGTCTCGGCGGAGGGCTACGGGCGCAACGAGTACATCGAGACCAGGCGGGACCTGGTGGTCGTCACTGCCCCCGGCCCGGGCAGCGGCAAGATGGCCACCTGCCTGTCCCAGATCTACCACGACCACCAGCGGGGCATCTCCTCGGGCTACGCGAAGTTCGAGACCTTCCCGATCTGGAACCTGCCCCTGGACCACCCGGTCAACATCGCCTACGAGGCCGCCACCGCCGACCTCGACGACGTCAACATGATCGACCCCTTCCACCTGGCGGCCCACGGCGTCCAGACCGTCAACTACAACCGCGACGTCGAGGTCTTCCCGGTCCTGAGCCGCCTGTTCGAGGAGATCCTGGGCTCCTCGCCCTACGCCTCCCCCACGGACATGGGCGTCAACATGGCCGGCAACTGCATCAGCGACGACGAGGTCTGCCGGCAGGCCGCCTGCCAGGAGATCATCCGCCGCTACTACCGGGCCCTGGTGACCGAGAAGCGCGAGGTCATCGCCCCCGTCCAGTCCCAGCGGATCGCGCTGCTCATGGCCAAGGTGGGGGTGAGCAAGGAGGACCGCCCCGTCGTGCCGCCCGCGCTGGAGGTGGCTGAGGCCACCGGCGAGCCGGCCTCGGCGATCGAGCTGCCCGACGGGCGCATCGTGACGGGCAAGACCTCCGCCCTGCTGGGGTGCTCCTCGGCGATGCTGCTCAACGCCCTCAAGCTCCTGGCCGGGATCGATGATGACGTCAACCTGCTGGCCCCGGCCTCCATCGAACCCATCCAGAAGCTCAAGACCCAGAGACTGGGAAGCCGCAACCCGCGCCTGCACACCGACGAGGTGCTCATCGCCCTGGCCGTGTCCGCCAACGGGGACGACAACGCCCGCAAGGCCCTCGACCAGCTCGAGACGCTGCGGGGCTGCGAGGTCCACACCTCCACGATCCTGGGCCCGGTGGACGAGGGCATCTTCCGCGCCCTGGGCGTCCAGGTCACCAACGAGCCCGTCTACGCCACCAAGTCCCTGTACAGGAAGCGCTGATGTTCACCGGAATCGTTGAGGAGCTCGGGCAGGTCGTTGCGCTGGAGCACAGCGCCGCCCTGGAGGCGCGCTCCGCCCGACTGTCGGTTCGAGGACCGGTCGTCGTCGAGGGCACGCGCACGGGCGACTCGATCAGTGTCAACGGCTGCTGCCTGACCGTCTCGGAGCTGTCCGACGGCGTCTTCGTCGCCGATGTCATGGCCGAGACCCTCCAACGCACCGGTCTGGGGGCCCTGGCGCCTGGGAGCCGGGTCAACCTGGAACGCGCCCTGCGCCCCGGCGACCGCATGGGAGGTCACATCGTCCAGGGGCACGTGGACACCACCGGGACGCTGCTCGCCCGGCACCACGAGGAGCGCTGGGACGTCCTGGAGATCTCGGTGCCCGATGAGCTGATGGGCTATGTGGCCGTCAAGGGCTCAATCGCCATCGACGGCATCTCGCTCACTGTCGTCGACGTCGTCGACAGCGCTGGGTCCGAAGGCACCGGGGGCCGCGTGACCGTCTCCCTCATCCCGGAGACGTTGCGGCGCACCACGCTCGGGCTCACGCAGGTCGGCGAGGCTGTCAACCTCGAGGTCGACGTCATGGCCAAGTACGCCGAGCGTCTTCTGGGCGCCCGCCTGGGCGAGGAGGATCGGCAGGCATGCTGAGTACCAGGAGCGTGCGCCCGGGCACACGCATGGACAGCATCGAGGACGCCCTCACCGCCCTCCGCGAGGGCCGGATGGTCGTCGTCGTCGACGATGAGAGCCGGGAGAACGAGGGGGACCTCATCTTCCCCGCGGCGACCGCCACGACCGAGCAGCTGGCCTTCGCGATCCGGCACTCGACCGGCATCATCTGCGCCCCCATGGCGGGCCAGGAGCTCGACCGCCTGGGCATCCCCATGATGACCGAGCACAACACCGATCCCAAGAGGACGGCCTTCACGCTGAGCGCCGACGCCCGCACCGGCATCACCACGGGTGTGAGCGCCGCCGACCGGGCACGTACCCTCCGCGTCCTGGCGGCCCCGGACTCAGCTGCCAGCGACCTCGTCCGCCCCGGCCACGTCTTCCCCCTGCGGGCGCGCGAGGGCGGGATCCTCACGCGCCGCGGTCACACGGAGGCCGCCGTCGACCTCATGCGCCTGTCGGGCAACCGGCCCGTGGGGGTCCTCGTGGAGGTCATCAACGACGACGGCACCATGGCGCGTCGGCACCAGCTGCGTGAGCTCGCCGACGCCCACGCCATGCCCATGATCTCGATCAGTGACCTGGAGCGCTACCGGTGGCTGCACGAGGAGCTCGTCGAGGAGGTCGTCTCAGCGCATCTGCCCACCGCGCACGGGGAGTTCACCGCCCACGCCCTGCGCAGCAGGGTCGACGGCACCGAGTACCTCGCACTGGTGTGCGGCCGCATCGCGGACGGTGAGGACGTGCTGGCCCGAGTCCACTCCGCCTGCCTGACCGGCGACGTCCTGTCCTCCCTGCGCTGCGACTGCGGGCCGCAGCTGCGCGCCGCCATGGAGGCGATCGGCGCCCGCGGCCGCGGGGTCCTCGTCTACGCCTCCGACCACGAGGGGCGCGGCATCGGGCTCATCGACAAGCTCCGCGCCTACGCGCTGCAGGAGGAGGGTATGGACACCCTCGACGCCAACGTCGCGCTGGGCCTGCCGGCCGACGCCCGCAGCTACGCCACCGCCGCCCAGGTGCTGCGCCATCTGGGCGTGCGCTCGGTCGAGCTCATGACGAACAATCCGGACAAGGTGACGGGCCTGGAGCACTATGGCGTCAGCGTCCACTCCATGACGCCGACACCGACCTTCGCCAACGGGGAGAACCTCGACTACCTGCGCACCAAGCGCGACCGCATGGGCCATCTGCTCACCGGGCTCGACCCCACCGGGACCGACGCGGACTCACCGCCCGGCGAGAAGAGGGCCGACGACAACACCTGGCGCACGAGCGACGAGAACGAAGGAGAGGAACGATGAGCGGATCCGGGGCACCTGAGCAGAGCGCACCTCACGCCCGGGGCATGAGAGTGACAGTCGTGGCCGCCCAGTGGCACGAGCGCATCATGGGAGGCCTGGTCGCCGGTGCGCTGCGCGCCGTCGAGGAGGCCGGAGCCCAGGCGAGCGTCGTCCGGGCGGTGGGCTCCTTCGAGCTGCCGGTCCTCGCCGCGGCCGCCGCGCGAGGAGGTGCCGAGGCGGTCGTCGCGCTGGGCGTCGTCATCCGCGGCGGCACCCCGCACTTCGATTACGTGTGCCGGGCCGCGACAGACGGACTGAGCCGGGTGGCGCTCGACACCGGGGTGCCGGTGGGCTTCGGCGTGCTCACCTGCGACGACGAGGCCCAGGCGCTGGCCCGCTGCGGCGGGCCGGGCGCGGAGGAGGACAAGGGCTACGAGGCGGCGTGCGCGGCGATGTCCACGGCGCTCACGCTGGCCGCCATGCGGGGCTGAGAGCTGCTCAGCGCCGGCGACTGCCAGCACGGCGGGCGTTGCAGATCGTCAGGACCGCCCGCTCGACGGCGTAGACGGGGTCGCGGCTGGCCCCCTTGGCCTCGGCGTCGGCTCGGGCCACGGCCAGGATCGAGGTGGCCAGAGCGTCGTCGGACCAGCCCTGGAGCTCGCGGCGGGCCCGGTCCACCTGCCAGGGGGCCATGCCCAGCTCGGCGGGGCTCATGCGTCTGCCCCCGGCGGCCGCGACCCGGGCGAGCTGGCGCACCTTCATGGCCAGGGCCGCGACGATGGCCACCGGGTCGGTGCCGGTGGCCACGGCGTGGCGCAGGGCCGTGATGGCGGCCGGGGTGTTGCCGGCCGCGGCGGCGTCGGCCACGGTGAAGCCGGTGGCCTCGATGCGCCCGGCGTAGTAGGTGCGCACGTGGTCGACGCTGATGGTGCCCTGGGTGTCGGCGAGGAGCTGGTCGACGGCGGAGCACAGCTCGCGCAGGTCGCTGCCCAGGGCGTCGACGAGAGCGCCGACGGCCTCGGGGGCGATGCTTCGTCCGGCGCGGCGCACGTCGGCCACGACCAGGGAGGACTTGTCCTTGGCGCTCTTGATGGCCTCGCACTGGATGGTCGGGTAGGGCGAGGCCTTGATGGCGTCCAGCAGGCGCTTGCCCCGCTGACCCCCGTTGTGGCGCAGGATGACGCTGACCTCGGGGTCGGCGGCGCCCACGTAGGCGATGAGGTCGCTCAGCAGGGCGTCAGTCATCTGCTCCAGGGCGGGGACGTAGACGAGCCGGGGCTCTCCGAACAGGGAGGGGGACACGAGGGTGTCGAGCTGGTGGGGCTCGTAGGTGGCGGCCTCCAGGCGCGTGATCTCGGTGGTGGGGTCCTTGGCCTTGGCCTGCGCCAGGAGGCTCCTCACCGCTCGGTCGGCGAGGACCTCCTCGCCGGCGCGGATGAGGACGATCGGCGCCAGCTGGGCCTGGTCCCAGCGCAGTCCAGCCGGTGCCTTGCGCGGGCCCCGGGAGCGGGAGGTTCGGGTCGCTGCCATGGGGCAAGCCTGCCACGAGCGGGCAGGATCGTGCTGGGTATGGTCTCGTTGGGCCTCAACCCTTACTTTGTTGGGCGCGGCGGTTAGCTTACGCTGCGATCCCGAGCATTGGACCAGCCAGCACCTACATCGTCACCCTCATAGCCCATTCACACAACTCCAAAAATTACTTTCTTAAAACCCCAGCAACGCCATTCCCGACACCTTTGCCTCCATGAAACGCAGAACAATCCATCATCGAATTAGAATCATTATAGATGAGACAACAAGTCAGACAAACTCATTTTGTCAACCTTCTTAAGTAATTGACAATCACAGTTAACCCCATTCATTCCCCAACCGAAATTCATCAGGTCGAGCCATAGCTACGAAAGAACGACGCCAACTGTCCCTACGCCTACCAGAAGGAATTTTCCACTTCAATCGATCCTCCCAAGAGACCACAAACGGACTCATTATGTAGCGAACATCTCCTTTGCTTGCCTCTGGCGCAACAAAATCCTGAAAGTAACCCAAAAGAATCTCCAGTTCATCCGCAACAAATATATCAGTCTTCATTTTCTGGCGGAACGAAAGGTAATCAATTAAATCTCGAACATCGCACATCAACGATGCGACCAAGATAAAAGAATGGGCAGAAAATACATTGACATCCAGCTGCCCAAGCATGTCAACACTTTCTTTTACCCATATTCCCGACGAATAATCGTGCGCCATAATTGCGGCACCAGAGAACTGGGTGAACTTTCTGTCATTCAATCTCCACCCTTCTAGCAAGTGATCCAATCTTTTAGTAATTTGCCTAACCGACCCCTGAATATCAGTGAATCTGTTCATGTCACCATCCACACCTCCTCTAGACTTATACCCCTTAATTTCCCCCACAAAGCAGCAAGAGTCTTGCCATAAAGATAAGTCGACTTGATCTCTTTGGGAGGATCCATCTCGCATTAAATAGCCCGTATTTGACACTTTCATTCGCGGAGCCTTTACCTTTTGAAGAGAGTAACACATAGCATATTCAAGCGGATCGCCTTTATTTATGCCCATTCCATCATGTAGTGTCCTCTCAAGTAAATCAGAAATCGCGTAGCACAACCCAGTCGCTGCGGCGCCGACATTGAGCAACTTTGGTACTCCATCGATCTCAACAAAAGGTTTTTCGTCCGGCTCGCGACCAAAGAATACTTTCTCAAATTCGCAAAAGGTAGTGAACCTAGTTCTTTTGAAAGCTAACTCCTCAGCCAGAGGAGAGTTGAAATTCCACTCATTCATTGCTCGAACGAATTTACGGTCTAACACACCAGCAGGAGTGGCATACTTTCCAATGGCATCACATAGTTGCTCGACACTCTTTTCACTCAAAACTTTTTTGAGTTCAGCTGGGGCAGCATCTTCCTGATCACACCAAGCACCATACCCCATCGCTATTAAATCAGATATCCACTTGAAAGAAGTTACAGAATCCATAAAACGAGATACTTTTGTTCTCAATATGAAATTATCTACCGCCGAATCCCTTGGGTCTATCGAGAGAAAATCGCACATAGTATCCAGCGACAGCCATGCACCCATAGCACCGGAATACTTTCGCCACCCGATCTTGTCACCCTCGCCCTCACTTCCATATACGGCGAGAATCCAAGGTAGGCGATCTCCATACACGTTCTCGTTTTTCTCGCTCGCACCGACGCCCCAAAGACTACTCTTTGCCGGAGTCTCCTTCAGTATTTCAATTGCATTATCTCGAGCCTTGTCTCTCATCCATTTCAGATGACTCAGTATTTCGTCATACCAAGGCGACGAATAATCGAACTCCGTAATCATTTGACAGAGGCTCCGCATTCTGGAGCTGAAGTGGGTTCCATACATTCCAGTCAGCGTTTCCATGCACGTTTGGATGAATTTTTTATTCTGCTCACTCTTAAATTCACACATATCTACTTCCCGCCTTGAGTTAGACATAACAGCCTTGGTCTTCCACAAAATACTGACGTCCGCCCCTTCAATTGAGTCTCGATTTTACTATCCCAAAACTTACATATACTAACTAAACTAAAATAGCCACTAACATTTAAAGCGGATTTAGAAAAGACTGTAAATCCGCGTCGTGCAAAACCTCCCACAATTAGCCTCTCAATCATACAAGTTCGTAAAACTAAGCATTATATGCCCATAGAAAACCGGCTCACAACCACCCCTCTTTGGAAGTATCCGAACTTCCATGCAGTCAGTCGCGATAATAGACGTTCACGTCTATATTAGACTATTGGATCTCTTTGACGTCCTGACATGCAACACTCAACACCTCCCTCGCCTCGGAATTGGGGTCTTTTTACTCCCCAAGAGTGAATCGATATCCTTAGTCAACAGCCAAACGCGCACCACAAGAGCCTCTCAATCGCACAACTCTACCGTCACCACGGCAGTATCCCTCTTCTCATAGTGCGTAGAGTAGATACTCTATATATTACTACATGAGCAGGATGTCTTCACCTCATTCTCAGCACCCCAGCGATGAAATCCCGCAGCAGACTTTCTGGCTCCGAAGGGCGCGGCGGGCTCGGGGAGATACTGCGAGCAGGACCCCGATCTCGCAGACCCCCAGTGCCAGGGCTCCCGTCAGGCCGCCCGGCCAGGGCAGGGTGGCGCCGGGCAGGTGGGCGAAGAAGCCGACCACCCACACCATCCAGGAGCAGGCCGCGAGCGCCGGCCAGGCGATGACGGCGGCAGCAGTGGGCCAGGCCGGAGCGACCAGTGCCGCCAGGAGCCCGCTGATGGTGGCGATGACCGCGGCCGGTTCGCTGAGCAGGTTGGCGGGCACCGACCAGGCCCCCACCGAGGGCTGAAGGAGGATGAGGATCGGCCCGCAGGCGGCCTGGGCCACCAGCGGCAGGGCCACGGCGGCGGCCAGCCACCTGGGCAGGCGGCGCGAGAGGTGGGCTGCGACTGGCTTGGAGCCGATGACGATCCCGGCGGTGGCCGCCACGGACAGTGCGAAGCCGTAGTCACGGGACTGCCAGGGGTCGATGAGCAGCAGGACGATGGCTCCGGCGCACAGGGCGGGCACGGAGGCGGCGCGTCTGCCGGCGACGACGCCCAGCAGCATGACGGCCCCCATGGTGGCGGCGCGCAGCACGGAGCCCGACGGGCGCACCAGGATGACGAGAGCAGTCAGCAGGACCGCTCCGAGCAGTGCCCGCCACCGCCGGGGCAGCGCCCCGAGGGCTTCCAGGCCCAGTCCCAGGATGATGGCGACGTGCTGCCCGGAGACGGCGGTCAGGTGCGTCATGGAGACGGTGCGCATGTCCTCGCGCAGCGGGGCCGGCAGGGCGTGGTCGTCGCCCAGGGCGACACCGGGTACGAGGCTGCGGGCCCCCGGTGGCCACAGACCCGTCTCCTCCCCCGCTCCTGCGGCGCTGGGAGCCCCAGTGCCCGATGCCCCGATACCCGGTGCCCCGACAGTCCGGGCAAGACCATCGCGAATGCTGGTGACGGCCCCGAGTATCCCGCTCGGAGGGCCAAGAACGGTGACGCCGGCGCGCTTGGGGATGATGGCCGCCTCAGCACGTCCCGCTTCGGTGGGGCGCAGGCGCGTGCGCACGCGGACACGGGTCCCCATGGGCAGACTCAGCCACTGCGTGTCGCCCAGAACGGTGGCGCTCAGGGCGGAGGCCCGCGTGTCCACCTGCTCGACGTCGAGGGCGGTGATGACCAGGGTGGAGCAGCTGGTGGCTGAGACTCGCGGCTGCTGGGAGACGGTGCCGATGAGGGTGACCGGCTGCCCGGAGGCCACCGCTGCACTCAGGGGGTCGCGCTGGCGGGCCCACAGGTGGGCGGCGCTGATGGTCAGGACCGTCGCGGCGCACAGGGCGCACACGAGCAGGCTGGCGCTGAGGGTTCCCATCGCCCCGGGGTCGTGCTCGGGGGCTCCGGGACGCGGGTCGGCCCGGTGGCGCGGCGGGCTGAAGCGCAGGACAAGAACCACAAGTATCGCTGCCAGGGCGGTGCACCCGGAGGCCAGGAGCAGGGCGTGCCTCCAGGCGTCTGCCGCCTCGCGTCCAACGGCCCACCCGGCACCGGTCCAGCAGGCCAGTGCTGGGGCGAGCAGGCGCAGGTCGAGGGCCTCGGGGGCCTTGGAGGAGGTGGCGTGCCGGCCTCCGTCTCGGTGTCGGTTGCGGCCCTGCTCCTGACGCAGGCGCGCATACAGCGCGGGGTCGTCCCAGGGGGCCCTGGGACTTCCCCCACCATTGCCCCCGTGGTCCTCGTTCATACGGTGGCCTGCTCTCGCAGGCCCTCGAGCTTGGCCTTGCCGATACCGGGGACGTCGGTGAGGGAGTCCACGCTGGCGAAGGGCCCGTGGGAGTCGCGGTACTCGACGATCCGTTGGGCCAGGGCCGGGCCGATGCCGGGCAGCTTCTCCAGCTCGGAGGCCGAGGCCGTATTGATGTTGACCATTCCTGAGGCGCTGCCGGCAGCGGGCTTCCCCGGGGCTGTTCCCGTACCGGGGGTGACGGCTGCGCCGGGCTGCGGTGCGGGGTCGGGCAGGACCTCACCGATGCGCGGCACGCGGATCTGTTCGCCATCGGTCAGGACACGGGCGAGGTTGAGCTGCTGGGTGTCCGCGTCCGGGGAGACTCCCCCAGCGGCGCCGATGGCGTCATTGACGCGACTGCCCTCTCCCAGGGTGACGACGCCCGGTCTGATCACCGCTCCGGTGACGTGGACGACGACGCTGCCGGCGCCGGCACTCGGTCCTCCTGGAGCGGGGCCGCCTGGAGCCGGAGCCGTACCCGTTCTCGGCCCAGCAGTGGATACAGCGGCCGAGGGACGCGCCGCAGCGGTGGTCCCGGCCGCGGCCGGGGCCGACTCGCCGCCGGCCGCGGTGGAGGTCAGGACGGCCCGCAGCGCCAGGACGACGGCCAGGACAAGGAGAACGGAGCCGGCGACGACGGCGGCTCTCGGCGCGATTGCCAGACGGCGTGGCCGACGCACAGGCTCCTCAGGGTCGGTCGAGCACGCCAGACGCACGAGGTCGTCCAGGGACCGGTTCCCGGTGCTTCTCCTGACGCCCATGTCTTCGACGCTAAGAGCTGGGGCTGGTCCCCGCACGGTCGCCCAGTCTGCCCTGTGGAGAGCACTCGCAACCGGCCGCCTGTGGCAACCGGACTGCGCCGTCGGACCGGGATCAGTGGGCCCGGAGGTCGGGGGCGACGGCGATGCCGAGGGCGCCGGGGCCCACGTAGGTGCTGGTCGCCTC
>ERZ772956.1615-NODE-1615-length-15179-cov-4.956824_pt1 | contig 15179 bp, 14 predicted proteins | sample MGYA00580683_ERZ772956 | MGnify/ENA primary metagenome ERZ772956 (study PRJEB29015, sample SAMEA2738077) | human oral metagenome | biome: human oral; feature: human-associated habitat; material: saliva | place: China | collected 2212 ... | reverse complement strand
GTTAGACTCTTGATTTTTATATCAGCAACTTTATTTAAGAATTGAGAGGTTAATCAATATCTAAAGGAAAAATTATACAAAGATTTAAAATTGGTTTTTCCTTTTAAACTATGAAATAATTATATTAAAAAAATTAAGAGAGAACAAGAAAAAGAAGAAAAAGAATGAGAAGCAATTGAAAGGCTATATAGGAAAACAAATTATCATCATGGATTGGAGAAATTAATACAATATAAAATTGATGAAGATTTTGATTTTTGAGATGAACCAGAAATAATCAAGCAAACAAATATTGAATTTTCAGAAGGGGAATTTAGAAAATTTTCATTGGATACTTATTCTAATGATATAAGTAGGATTTTTGATTTTTTCTCAAGAGCCACATATTGAGTAGATGAAAATATTGATTTAGAAAAAGTGCAATTATTTTTTGAAAATAGGGAGTTTAATAATTTAAGTGATGGAGAATATCAACTTCTAGCTCTTTATGCTTTATTTGATATATTTGATTCAGAAAACAGAGTTTTCTTATTTGATGAAGTAGATTCTCACTTACATTCTGGTAATTTAATAAAATTGTGGAAAAAAATGAACAACTCTTTAAAAGCATATGTTATTACTGCAACCCATCAGGCTGAATCAATTTTAAAAAATAATTTTAATCAGTTATATTTTGTTGATAAAGGTAAAATTTGTGATAATTGAAAAAAAGATGAATTACTTAAAAAAATATCATCATTATCTTGAGTAAGCTCATTCCAATGAGAAGTATTTCTAAATATAGAAAATATAGTTGTCATGGATGATGAGGTGGATTGGATGATCTTTAAAAAACTTGCTAAGAAAAAACTCTGAAGAGCTTATGATAAGAGATTGGATGGTATAATTTGTGTAAAGAGGTCTTCAGGTTATGGAGATGACACGCATACTATCGGTGAATGAAAGCTTAAATTGGTTTCAGAAATTCCAACAAATACCAAAAGCCCAATTTTAAAAAATATATTTCTTGTGTGTGATAGAGATAAGTTCCCTCAATATAAAATTTGAAAAAATTGAGGATGATTAGAAGTAGAAATTCCTGACAAGTTTGCAAATATTCGAAAAGAAGACAGGCCTAAAACTCATTTATTGGTATGGAAGAGGCTTGAGATTGAAAACTATTTATTGACAAAAGAAATTATAAAAGAATTGAAACAATATAATTACTATAACCTTACTCAATTACCAGAAAATTTGGATAATGTAAAAGATTTTGCAAATGATGATGTAAAAAGTATAATACAATCAAAATATAAAGAACCAGGTTTTGATGAGAAAAAACTTAATGAGCTTATTGATAATATGCGACCCGAAGAGATATCAGAAGACATAAAAACTTTGTATGATTTTATAGTTTCTAAGTTATAAATATGTACCCAACAAAAAAATTGTGAGAGATTTGTGAAATAAAAACCTGAAAGAAAGATGCAAATTATTCAACTGATGACTGAAAATACCCCTTTTTTACTTGTTGAAGAGAAATTTTAAAATCTCCTTGATATTCTTTTGATACAGATGCAATTTTAATTGCGTGAAATTGAGATGTTTGAGCTTGTAAAAAATTTAAATGAAAATTTGAAGCATATCAGAGAACTTATGTTTTGGATAATTTTCAAAATATTGAAAAAAATTTTTTATTCTATTTTTTAGACTGAAATTTAAAAAAAGAGCTTTTGAATGAAACTCTCTGAAGTGCTATTCCTTATATTAAATTATGAAGTTTACAAAATAGAGAAATCCCTCTCCCACCACTCTCAACTCAAAAACTCATTGTAGAAAAGCTGGACATGATTTTTGCAGAAATAGAAAAATCACAAAATCTTCTTGAGAAAAATCTCCAAAATGTGGATGAGATGAATAAATCTGTTTTGGAAAAAATTTTCTCAAATGATGAGTGGGAAAGGAAAAAGCTTGGGGAAGTGTGTGAGATTAAAAAATGAAAAAAAGTAAACTATGCCGAACAATGAAAATATAATTATATTGATATTGGAATTTTGCGAACAAATATTATTGAGCAATACACAAACGATGAATGAGTATTTTGCAACAAAAACGATATTCTCATTGCGTGGGATGGTTCAAAAAGTGGAACGGTTGGATTTTGACTTGAATGAGTTATTGGTTCAACACTTGCGAAAATTACAATTGACACAAAAATGTTTTCATCAGAATTTATTGGAAAATTTTTACAAGGAAATTTTGATTATTTGAACAAAAACACTTCTGGTGCCGCTATTCCGCATTTGCGAAAAGATATTCTGATTAATCTAGAAATCCCTCTCCCATCACTTGAAACTCAAAAAAATATTGTGAGCTATCTTGACAATATTTTTGCTGAAAATCAAAAACTCAAAAATCTCTATCAAGCACAAATCAAAAATCTGGATGAAATGAAACAAAGTTTTCTGAAAAAAGCTTTTGTTGGTGAGCTTGTTTAGATATTAAAATTATTTTATGAAACAATCAATAAATCTTATCACTGACTATCTCCGCAAGGATGATGGAATCTCTGGTGCTATGCACTATACAGAGCAAATCTCTTGGTTATTGTTCTTGAAATTTTTGGACGATTATGAAGACAGAGAATCCTACAATGCTGTACTCAATGGCACAACATATGATTTTATTCTTGAGGAAAAATATCGTTGGAAAAATTGGACTCAGCTTCCAAGTGGTAATGACATCAAGGATTTTGTAAACAATGAACTTTTCCCATATCTTACCACTTTTCGTGATTCTGAAAATGATTATCACTCTATGAAATACAAGATTGGAGAAATATTCAAATTTATAAATAATCGTATTGAGTCTGGACATACAATTAAAGATATTACTGATGAAATCAACAAACTGAGTTTTCAAAGACAGGAAGACTTGTTTGAGCTTTCATGAGTTTATGAAGATTTGCTTCAAGGAATGGGAAATGACGGTTGAAATTCGGGAGAATTTTATACTCCAAGAAGTGTGATTAAAATCATGGTTAAGGCTATTTCTCCAAGAATATGAGAAAAAATTTGTGACCCAGCAGCAGGAAGTTGTGGATTTTTGATAGAAGCATTTAATTTTATGAGAAAACAAGTTAAAAATGACAAAGAACTTGATTTTCTCAACAATCGAACATTTTTTGGAAATGAAAAAACTCCACTTGCCTACACAATGGGGATGATGAATATGATTTTGCACGGGATTTTAAATCCAAATCTCAACAAGAAAAACACTCTGACAACCAATATTCGTGATATAGAGGAAAAAGATAAATTTGATATTATTTTGGCAAATCCTCCATTTGGTGGGAAGGAAAAAGAAGAAATTCAACAAAATTTTCCTATCAAAACAAATGCTACAGAAATGCTTTTTTTGCAGTACATCATAAAAATTCTCAAAAATGGTGGAAAATCTGCGATTATTGTGCCAGAATGAGTGCTTTTTAATAATTCAAATGCTTTTGTAGAAATCAAGAAAAAATTGATTCAAGAGTGCAATTTGCATTCTATCGTGAGTTTGCCAGCCTGAGTGTTTTTGCCGTATTCTGGAGTGAAAACAAATATTATATTTTTTGATAAAACTGGGGCTACACAAGATATTTGGTATTATGAAGTTGATTTATGAAGAAAATTGACAAAAAATAAACCAATCAATTATGATGAGATCAAGCATATCCCAGAACTTATGAAAAAAAGGGAAGAATCAGAAAATTCTTGGATAGTGAAGGTTGAAGACATTCAAAATTTTGACCTTTCTACCAAAAATCCAAACAAAATAAAAGAGGAGATTTTTCGTGAACCTGATGAGATTCTTACTGAAATGACAGAAAACGAAATAGAAATCCAAAAAATTTTAGAAAATCTTAAAACCCACCTTTAATATGTTTATAGCTTCGCTTGCGCTCCATTTCCCAACCAATTTTCTCTTTTCCGATAAACTCAGTGATCAGCTGGAAGAAATTTTTTTGGAATTTCCGGATTTGGAATATGAAATTCAGGAAACGAAAATTCTTGTTTGGAACGAAAAATTTGTGAATAACGAAAATATTTCATTTGGCGACTATCTGGAAATTGGGAAAAAGCTAAAAACTTTTGGTTTAGAAAATCAGATTTTTAATGATGAGAATTATAAAAATTTTTTCAAAATGGAAAAACTGGAGCCAGAAGAGCATCTGCCCACTGAGCAGATGCCGTCGACTGAGATTCTTGATGCTATGATTGCAAAAGTTGATAAAAACGACCCAAAGTTACTGGAAGTTCTCGCAAAGATTGAAACAATTCGCAAAAAATAAAATCCCTGAATGGGATTTTATTTTAATAATTGTGTTTTGAGATGAGTGAAAAGGTGAGATACTAAATCGTCCAATTTTGAAAAATTTTCGCGTGAAGCGCGCAGAGTTGTGTCGGGAAGTGTGAGAATCAGTTTTCCGTCAAATCCTGTTTTTGATCGATCGAAAAAGGCTTCTATTCGTACAGAATCATTATTTTCTGAAAGATGTGGGCGAATGTAGGCATCCAATTTTCCAGAAATATTTTTTTCGATTTCTGATTTGAGAAAATCTTTTTCGTTTTCAAAAGCATCTGCGTGCAAAATAGCTTGAAGATTCATAAGCGAAAAATTATGAAATAAATCGGGTTTTAGAGGCGTTCTTTGGCTTTTTTGATCAATTCAAAGAAATCTCCACGATCAATACGATCATTCATATCATCACGTTCAAAACTTTTGCCAAGTCGAGCAGCAAACGCGCGAGCCTGGTCAAAGTTGCTAATTTCTGTTTTGACAGTCGCACGAGCAACGATTACGAGTGCTTCGTATTCTGTCAAGAGATTTTTTGGATAAAAATATCCTCGATTCCCGCGCATAATTCCAGCATTCTGAACAAATGAAGTTGCGGATTTAAATTCTTTCGCAATTTGCGCGTCATCATTGTATCGTACAGCACTATTTGATGTAGAAACTGATGAAAAAAGTCCTTTGTTGAGCGCCCGTTGAACGATTACTGCCACTTCGTCACGCGTGATTTTGCCGTCATCGCGGAAGTCACGGAAGCTTGCCGCAGTTGTGAGGCCATTATTTTTTGCCCAATTGTATACAGCCACATCACTATCATTATTTGATGTTGTATTTACTGGTGTTACTGGGGCAGTATTGATAGCCTGATGGTGATATCTGTAGTAGTCATCATCGTCATCGTCGTCATAATAATCACCCGGATCCATGCATTTTCCGTATCGCGCATCCCATCGCTCACCTTCCCAGGTTTCACAGCCATGAGCGTCACGAACTCTGTAGCCTTGTGCAAAAATTGGTGTTACTGCGGTTGCAGAGAGAACCACAATCATTGCAGGAACAAGAATTTTTTTCATAAGAAAATCTTTTTAAGAAATAAGCACAAATATTGTATCATCCCTTGGTAAGAAAACACTAAAAACGAGAAAAATCCCCATTTGGAGATTTTTATGCTTTTTGAAAAGTATATTTGATGCCTCGTGCTGTCGTGATTTCGAGAGTTTTTTCATCGTCAGACAACATAAATTTTGCATTATTGAGTTCAAAATTTTTTTCTGCTGACATGATCTTTTCATCTTGACAAGCCATGAGAGTCGAGATAAGATCAGTTGTTTTAATAGTATCAGGCGTGAGCGTAAACTCTCCATTGATATTATTACAGATTTTCGCGTGCACTTTGTGACCAGTAAAAGTGAGTGTTACGTCTTTGAGTTCTGTTGGTTTTCCTTTTTCAAGTTCGACATTTTTGAGCATCCATTTTCCTTCGAGCACTGTTTTCACAGTCGTGTTTTCTACAAATTGTTTCATCCAAGTGAAAAATTTGTTGCGAGTGATTGGTGCGTTCAAATTCGCAGGAACCACATCAAATTTTCTCGCAATGTTCAAATATTCTTGATACCAAGGATTTGTTTTCGTATTGAGATCGTCTACATCTTCACGGCTTGCGCGAACGAGAATCGCGATCGCTTCAAGTTCTGTGAGAGAATTTTTTGGATTAAAATAATGATTATTTCCTTGGAAAATTCCAGAATTTTGCACCATCTGAACCGCATTTTGGAATTCTGGCGCAATTTGTGCTTTATCCATAAACGGAATTTCTTTCGCTGTCGCGATTTTTGCTGGGAAAAGTCCTTTTTCAATCGCGCGAGTCATCAATGCTGCCACTTCTTCACGAGAAATATTGTCATTTGGGCGGAATTTTTCGATTTGTTCAATAGTTGTTACATTGAAGCCTTTTGCCCAATAATAAATATTTTCGTTAAATGCTGCCGCGCTCGCTGCGGCAAAACTTTGCATCGCAAGTAAAAGTGCAAGCATGAGTGCTACCAATTTCTTCATAATCAGAAAAGTAAAGAAATAATTTTGCTTCGGATTTCCGAATGTATCTTTCGATACACTACGATTATAAGTATGTATTTTAAATCTAGTTAAAATCTCAGAAATTTTTTATAAAATTTTTATTTTTCTATACTTCCTTTTAATATTCATAAAAATCTTCACATAATTTCCCATCAATATCCTCTATATAATGCAAAAATGTAGGAGCACTATCAAGTGTATAATGAGTTATACTTTTAAACCAATTGGATTTTTAGATTCTACTGTCCATTTTGAATAATATGATATGAGGAACTTATAATTTAAGCAAAGATACATCACATCTTGAATACTTTTTCAAGAGCTTCAGAAAGATTTAAAGAATCTTTTAAAGCTTCATTTTGGTATTTATAAATTTTATTTTCATCAATTTTTCCTCTCAAAAAATCTCTTGAATAAGTTATGTAAGAGCTTAAATCATCTATTTGATAAAGGAAAAATAAAATATTCTACAAAATCTAAACATATTTCCACGAAATCAGAATAAAGAACTTTTTCCAAAATTTTTTCTCTTTCAATTTTTCCATAATTTTATCAGAAGGAGAAATTTTTTCTATATTTTCATTTATTAATTTAAACTTTAAAATGTTGGTTTAAAATATCAAAATTATCTTTAGGATTATGAATTGCAGGGAAGTGGTCACTGTTTTTTATCATGATTTCAGTTTGTTGAGGCATATTGCAAAAATGAGGAATTTTCAAAAGTATAGGATTTTCTTTGGGAAAGCCAATGATTTTTGGGCTTTAAAATCCTCAAAAGAGGATTTTAATTGATACATTTATACTTCCCAATATTGAAAAAAATGCTGATAAAATTGCTGATGCCTTGTATTGTGTAGTGAAATATTTGATTTTTTCCGACGGATTGCAAGTGGAAGGTGATGTTTGAGTTCTTGTAATCGTTTGATACGAAGTTCCTGTTTGAGTTCTGCGTAACCAACTCCAATGCGAAATTGTGCCGAATTTTGCAAATCCTTAATCCGCCGTTCACGAATTTTGATAATCATATTTTTCCAGCCTTCTTCACTAAAAAATCCTAATTTTCTTGATTCCTTGATAATTTTGAGATTAGAAATGATTCCATAAATTCCATGCATTTGAAAATATTCTTTTACATCCTCAGGAATATAACTCGTCGTGACATATGCAAAAATTCGTCCATGAGATTTTTTCATATTTTCATAAATAGATGCATAATACATGCCCGCATCCTTGAGTGTGATACGTGCCTTAGACCATTGCTTGCATTGAATAGCAAAAGTTGTGTCATCCTTTTTGGCAATAATATCCACACCTCTATCATTTCATCCGCCATTGATACTCGTTTCAAATCCATCTGATTCGAGAATGAGAGCAATAAAATATTCAAAATCTTTGTCCGTAAGATCATACGTGATGCGCACCAAAAAATCAAGCTCTTTGTCAGAAAAGATACCAGTTTTCTTCAGACCAGAACGACGATTTCGACGCATTCATTCAAAGATATCAATAATTTCATCAAATGGAATGGAAAGTTGATTCATGGGAAGCTTTTTAGTTTTTCTTATGGTAACATATTTTGAATGTTTTTGCAAAAATTTTTCAAAAAATAAAACCCTCAAAAATTGAGAGTTTTATCATACTTTTTATTGAATATCAAGAATTTCAATTTCTTTATTTACTCCATTAATGTTTACTTCGACAATATCTCAAATCTCTTTCCCTATGAGAGGAACAATTATTGGTGCATTGTATGATACACGTCATTTTATTGGAGTTTGATATCATCAAATTTGTATTTCTTGAATATTCTGGTTGTCAATCAATATTTTGATCCTCTTTCCTATTGATACAGTTAATTCATTTGTTTTTGATACAATAGATGCGTTAGAGAGAATATCATTAACCTCTCTGAGTCGCTTAGAACTAATTTCTCATGACAGTCTTGCAACATCAAGCGGAGCATTATCATGCCAGGTTTCTGACGATTGTGTGAGTGCATCACGAGCATCATTACTTGCTTGTTGCAATTGGCTTGATAGGGAATATTTTAGGTCGTCCCAATACGTTACTTCATCTTGTAAAATCTTGTAATTCATAATAATTATTTTGCAAATTATATAAAAAATCATTGACACTTAATATTGTATCTGTGTTATGATTTTGCATGCACAACATGATTATATATTCTTTTTGTTGAAAATCAAATTGTAATCGAATAGTGTAAAATCCCTCATTACATGTATTATTTTTAAAATTGTCACAGCTATTACATATTTGCGACAAATAAATTGGTTCTATGTGTTTGACTATAAAATTGTATCCGTTGGGAAGCTCGAATACGCTTCTAGAGCTGGATGTTCATGAAATATTTATTTTTTCTATAAATTTAGCATGAGTTTGCTTTAGTAGCTTTTGAATGGCTAAATAGGATGTTTGTTTGGATAATATATTATCTAGTACTCGTAATTCGATATTATGAGCTTGTGTCCAAGTCATGATATCTGTGACTTTATGCAGTTCATCTTCAGAACTCAAAACAACATTTGCTCTTAACTTAATATTATTCTGAATTAAATCAATAATATTTCTTTGCATTCTATGGATTTGTGCTTCTGCCCACTCAATGGTATGATGCTGTGTCATTATTTTAAGGAGATCATAAGGATTTATAGATTGTACAGAAACATTTATCGCATCAATTTTACTTTCAATTAGATCAGCTTTAATTTTTTCATTAAACTGACCATTGGTTGTCATTTTTACAGTTAATCCCAGAGAATGCAATCATCCGATAATTTCTTTGATATCTTTATTTAAACTGGGTTCACCTCCTGTTAAGTGGACCTCCTTGAGTCATACTGCTTTTAGGTCTTGAAAGATATTATGAAGTTTATCGCCCCATTGTATTTTTCCTGCAGTAATATTTCATTCATTGTGACAAAAATGACACGACCAATTGCAAGATTCAATAATTTTAAATCTTACAGAGTCAAAATTACTTATAATATTCTTTATTCAAGTCATATTTTATTTTGGAGGATTCTGAAAACTAATTTCTGGGAGAGAAATGAGAATTTTTGGATCAATTCCTAGTTCTTTTTCATAAACCACTTCTGAGCCACCAAAGAGTCAATCGTGAAAATCGTATCACATTTTTTCGACATACTTTTTGACAATTTCTTGATTTTTGCCTTCAATCTCGATATATGGCAACAATCCAGGCCAAGTATCAATGCAAATTTCAATTGCATCATTTTTCCATATTTCTCGATAATTTTCTTGGGTAGAAGTATTTTTTAGTCCTGTTTTTTCTAAAATTTGTGCGGCGGCATCAAAATCATCTACGATAATTTCATGCTCTTCCATACCATCAATTGAATCATTGTGAATGCATTTGTATGTCATAGTAATTTTATCGGATTCTTGACGAATGCGAAACCATTCATTTTTTTCCGTGGTGATGGGATGAAAGGTTTTGCGAATCATGAGAAATTCGTCCGTTGTACAAGCAAGTCCCATAGATTTGCATTTTTCGCGAACTTGATTCTTATCAATTTTAATAAATTTAATTTCGAATTCTTGAGACATTTTTAAATATTTATGAAATAATTGGCGGAATTTACAGTATTTTGAATAGATCATCTTGTATTTAATACAAGATGATTGTGACATTGCAAAAAAGCATTCTGTAAATTATTAAGATACATTAAATCTGCTTCGAAACGAGTCACTTGTCCTCTATCTCTAAGCCTTTGCTGAATAATTTCTAAAGGAGCAATGAGCAGGATTTGAATTTTTTGTAGTGAATTATTAATAATTTCAGCACTTTTTGTGTCTATGCTGGGATCTAATATTTTATGAGATATTATTGTAGAGTCCAAAAGTCTATCGCAAATTACATCTTTTCCAGAATTTTGAATTTCTAAGATACAATGAATATCATCTTTGCAGGCATTCAAATAAAATTGAAACCTCTCAAGGGGTGATACTGATGGAAGATCATAATATTGACGTATTTCTGGTGATACATTTCATGGAGTTTTGTAATATACGCCATTTCGTAATTGTGCTAAATTTTTAGCAAGAGTTGTTTTGCCTGTGGCATCAACTCCCTCGATTACTATAAGTTTTCATCGATTCATATTATTATGAATTTGTAATATTGTTTGGATTGTAAAAAAAACGCAATAAAAGTCAATCAAAATATTTTTCAAAAAATAAAACCCTCAAAAATTGAGAGTTTTATAGGAAATTATTTTTCCTCTTCTACGTCAGCATCTACTGTTCCGTCGTCATTTTTTGTTTCGCCAGTCGCATTGGCATCAGCCGATGGTTGTGAATAAATCGCTTGACCGATTTTCATCATAATATCAGAAAGCGTCTTTGTTGTCTCCTCAATATCTTCTTTTGTAGAATTTGTATCCGCAAGAACCTGCTTCAAACGATCAATCGCAGATTTTGCTGTTTCACCATCCTTTTCGTCATATTTTCCCTTGTTGTCTTCAAGAGTTTTTTCTGACTGATACACGAGAGAGTCAGCATGATTGCGAGCCTCGATAGATTCTTTCTTTTTCTTGTCAGCTTCACGATTTGCTTCCGCTTCTTTCACGAGCTTTTCGATTTCATCGTCGCTCATTCCAGTATTTCCTTGAACCGTAATTTTTTGTTCTTTTCCAGTTCCTTTATCTTTCGCTGTTACATGAAGAACACCAGACGCATCGATATCAAAAGTCACTTCAATCTGAGGAATTCCGCGAGGAGCTGGGGCAATTCCTGACAAAATAAATCGTCCGAGAGATTTGTTATCAGCCGCCATTTCGCGTTCACCTTGCAAAATGTGGATTTCTACGCTATCCTGATTGTCGGCCGCAGTAGAGTATACCTGAGATTTTGAAGTTGGGATAGTCGTATTGCGCTCAATCATGCGAGTCATTACGCCACCCAAAGTTTCGATACCGAGAGAAAGTGGAGTCACATCAAGAAGCAAAACATCTTTCACATCACCCTGGATAATACCAGCCTGAATGGCAGCACCGAGCGCTACTGCTTCGTCTGGATGCACACTTTCATTTGGTTTTTTTCCAAAGAATTGTTCTACTTTTTGTTTTACAAGCGGTACGCGAGTTGATCCACCCACCAAAATTACTTCGTTAATCTGAGAGGCCTGAAGTCCAGCATCTTTCAGAACTTTTTTACAAGGTTCAATAGAACGTTCTACAAGTGGAGCAATGAGTTCTTCAAATTTTGCACGAGTAAGTGTGATATTGAGGTTTGAAGGTACGCCGTCATTCATCGCGATAAATGGCTCATTGATTTCTGTCTGAGTTGATGCAGAAAGTTCGATTTTTGCTTTTTCAGAAGCACTACGAACACGCTGAACTGCCATCGCATCGTTCATAAGATCAATGCCTGTTTCTTTTTTGAATTCTGACATTATATATTCAAAAATTGCCTGATCAAAATCATCACCACCGAGTTTTGTGTCACCATTTGTCGCCAAAACTTCAAATGTTCCTTCTGAGCCAATTTCGAGAATAGAGATATCAAATGTACCACCACCGAAGTCGTATACAGCAATTTTTTGATCCTTATTTTTGTCAGCACCATACGCAAGAGCCGCAGCGGTTGGTTCGTTTACAATACGCTTTACATCAAGTCCCGCGATTTTACCAGCATTAATAGTGGCTTGACGCTCAGAATCATTGAAGTATGCAGGAACGGTAATCACTGCTTCAGTTACTTTCTGACCAAGATATTTTTCCGCATCAGCTTTGAGTTTTTCAAGGACTTTCGCAGAAATTTCTTCTGGACGAACTGGTTTTCCATCCCATTCGATCATTGCTGCACCATCTGGTCCTTCTACGACATTGAACGGAACATTTTTGATTTCATTTTTTACTTCGCTAAATTTTCGTCCGATGAAGCGTTTTGCAGAATAAATAGTTTTGAGTGGATTTGTCACCGCTTGACGACGAGCTGGCATTCCGACGATAGTTTCGCCATCTTTTTTGAGAGCCACCACAGATGGAGTAGTGTTACCACCTTCGGCGTTCGGAATGATTTTTGCCTGACCACCTTCCATAAAGGCAACAGCAGAGTTGGTTGTACCCAAGTCGATTCCAATAATTTTTGACATAAGTTGAAAGTTAAGAATAATTACATTTGAGTGAAAAATAACACGAGTGAAATTTTTCAACAAACGCATTGTATCATTTTTTATTTTTTTGTCAAAACTTTTTTAGCACTTTTTTATATTGAGTGCTAATTTTAAAAAATTATATTGATTTTTTGGCTTCAAATAAAGAAAATAAAAATTTCTCAATTTTGGAAAAATTTTTTCGAAATGGAAAAATTTGGTTTTTTCGAGAAAAAATATATAATCGTTTTGCTAATTTTTTATTATGATTCGTACAATTATTTCATTTTTTCTCATTATGATGACGCTTGCAAGTTGCGGAACAAATCCTTCTGCCAATCAAGAAACCGCTTCAGGAACACAAAATACTGAAACAGTGGCAGAGCAAAATTTTGTCTATGTGGATGTACGAACGGACGAAGAATGGAGCGAAGGTCATGTGGATGGCGCGATTCATGTGACGCTCGCGGATGTGGAAGCTGGTAAAACAGAAATGCTCCCAAAAGATAAAGAGCTTCGCGTGTACTGTCGTAGTGGTCGTAGATCAGCTCAAGCTATTGAGGCTTTGAAAAAACAAGGGTTTACCAATCTCGTAAATGCTTGATGAATGAAAGATATAAAAGATGTCACAATTGTAAAATAAAAATCTCCCAAAAGGAGATTTTTTTAGATTTTTGAAAGTGTTTGATTTACAAAATTTTGTACAAAAGGAACCAATTTTTTAATTCAATTATTTCTTGCAATACTTGAAGGTCTTTGGTTTATGCTTTCCAAGAAAAGTCTTGAACTACCACGCCCTGCGAGTGTATAATTTTCTGGAATACCTAAAACTCTTTCGAGTTTGTTGTATTCGATTACATTATTTGTTCATCATGGAAAACATAAAATCTTCCACGAGAATCTCCAAGAGAAACATTTTTCATATTTGCTCATGGATAATCTTCTAGAGTTTCAGCACTATATTGAACAAAATTTTGGTTTTCTACGATTTCATCTAATATTTTTACAAGCTCATTGAGGCTGCCTATTTTTGGAAAACTTGTTTTCAGAAATTTTTCTGCCTGATTCATCTCATTAGATTTATCTGGATTTTTTTGAAATTTTGTAATTTTTTCTTTCCAAGAACTTATAGAATTTTGAAGATTTCTTAAAAATATTGAATCAAGTTTACGAACTCAAAGTGCATAGTTTCCTTCACTATCTTTTAAAAGGAAAGGACTTTCTTCGGCTTGTTCTCTTTCCAAATCTTCGAATAAATTTTCTCAGATATTCCCACCGGCTACGCTTGTATAGTGAAGCGCACAAGTAGAACCATAATCTCTCAGAGTTAGTAAAATATGATCGCGAGTAGTTCCATCTCATTTGTCTGCGGCAAAAAATTCTATAACTCCACCAGAAACCAAAATAGGATTTTTTATTTTCACGTCATTTCAGTGTAATACCGAAATCTTTCCTTTGCGTAAATCAGTGATATTTATGAGATTTACATCAGGATTTTCATCAAGGCCTTTAATATTTTCAAGTTGGTTTGGGTATAAACACAGAGCATTTTTTACAAGAGAAAGAGAAATATTTTTATCATCTTCCCCCTCAAGAGAATACACTCAACACATCATATCTGGATTCAGATTTAGAAGATTTTCACGTTGAGCTTCAACAGAAGGTTTCTCCGAAATAGATTCATTAAGGTTATTCATATATAGTATCAAAATAAGTTTACATATTATATAATATTTTTATAATAAGTCAAGTAAGTTTTCCGCTCTCAAATTATATCATACTTATCAAAATAATATGTGTCATAATATGTGTCATCATAGCTGATTCAAGACCATTTTTGTAATACAAATATCCAAAAATCAACCCAGGAATAAAATTTCCAAAAATTGTGTAAAAAATAATAATTGTAGTGAGATCTCAAACGAGCAGTTTCATCACTGGCAAATGCCCAACTCCAAAAATAATTGCAGAGATAATGATAGCAGAGCCAAAAATCCAAATATTTTTCTTTTTAAAAATTTTGTAAAAAATCCAAGCTAAAAGTGTCATCAAACCAAAACGGATCAGTATTTCCTCAAAAATTCATCTAAGTTCTTCTATCTCTCAAAAGCTTGCTCAACCAGTTTTTGTCACTTTCATATTTGCATGAAATTTTTCAGTTTCTGTTTGCTCTACAACTCAAGTATTTATATTATTTTCTATTTCTAGGTTTTGATTGCAAGAAAAAACAAAAGCCAAAATTATTAAGATTAAGTATTTTTTTATAAAATTTTAAAATATTTATTTTATAAAAAACTTAGGGAATTGTAGTTATTGTTAAATTTTTTTTCAACAAAAAAAGAAAAATAGCTAAAAATCTAGCTATTTTTGTAATTCAACTTCAATTGCAACAACTCCAAATTCTTTTTCTTGTTCTTTTGTGTAAAATTTATAATAAACATTTACAGCTTCTTCTTCATTTTTTGCATTTGGAATTATTTTTTCAAATCATAAATTTTTCATCATTTCATAAAAACTTTCAAAAGAAAATTTATTTTTTACTAAAAAATTTTCTCAAGTTTCTAATTTTAAGAAATCTCAAATTTTTATTTTTTTAAATTTTCATTTATTTAATCTTCATTCAAAAATTTTTTCTCAAGAAATGAAAAAA
>ERZ772956.1614-NODE-1614-length-15181-cov-3.993058_pt1 | contig 15181 bp, 10 predicted proteins | sample MGYA00580683_ERZ772956 | MGnify/ENA primary metagenome ERZ772956 (study PRJEB29015, sample SAMEA2738077) | human oral metagenome | biome: human oral; feature: human-associated habitat; material: saliva | place: China | collected 2212 ... | reverse complement strand
TAGGGTTCAAAACAAAATCCACGCTCCTGATCTACTCGGACGGCATTATCTTCACCCGCAACGGGGCTAAAGACCTGTGGATTCCTGCGAAGAAACTTGCGGTCATTACCACCGGGAGGGGAATGATCGGCAAGGTTGTAGAACGTGACGGACTTATCGTGATCGGTTGGACTCTTGACGGCCACCGCGTGCAGACCGGATTTCGCACTCGCTATGCCGATCAGAAAAAAATCGCACTTGAGAAGCTTCGCGAGATCTCGCCGGATGCGGTCGATAGCCCCGAAAAATGGGTGCTGGAAGAGACAGCACATCACTAATACACAGACAACTCACCCACAAAATGCCCGCTAATTGCGAACGGCATACCAAGAATTTCCTGCACATAGTGTTCCACTTATAACGGGCATAAGCAGGGGAACAGACCACCGAGAAAAGGAAAGTAAGAGCATGACTGAGATGACACGTTCCGGTGCTTTGGGCACGGACCGCGCGTTACTCGTTCTTGAGGACGGCACCATCTACCGAGGCTACGGGTACGGTGCAATTGGCGCATCCTTAGGCGAAGCAGTATTTTCCACCGGCATGACCGGCTACCAAGAAACGCTGACCGACCCCTCCTACGCAGGGCAAATCGTGGTGCAGACCGCGCCTCATATCGGTAACACCGGTGTGAACAAGGTAGATGCAGAATCCCGCAAAATTTGGGTTGCCGGGTACGTGGTACGAGATGCCGCACGTGTTGCTTCCAACTGGCGTGCAGAACGTACCTTGGATGACGAACTCAGGACCCAAAGTATCGTGGGCATTCAAGGCATTGATACTCGTGCGCTGACTCGCCGCCTACGCTCTAGCGGTTCAATGCGTGCAGGTATTTTTTCGGGACGCCACGCCAATCGTCCTGAAGCCGAACTTTTGGAAGCGGTGCGCGCCTCTGAGCCGATGGCGGGCCGTAAACTTGCCGATACCGTTTCCGTGACGGAAGCCTACACAGTTGAACCTCACCAATACGGCTGGTTCGCTCCGCCGGTTGCCACCATTGCTGCACTCGACCTTGGCATCAAATCTATGACCCCGCAGCGTTTCGCGGAACGCGGTGTGCGCGTGCACGTACTGCCCGCGAACGCAACCCTTGAGACCGTAAATGCGCTTCGCCCAGATGGCGTATTTTTCTCCAATGGCCCCGGCGATCCGGCAACCGCAGACGAACAGGTTAAACTTCTGCAGGGTGTACTGCGCCAGGGTACCCCGTTCTTCGGCATCTGTTTTGGAAATCAGCTTCTCGGGCGTGCCCTTGGGTTTAGGACCTACAAGCTGCCCTTCGGCCACCGTGGTATTAACCAGCCTGTTATGGATAAAACCACCGGCAAAGTTGAAATAACCGCCCAAAACCACGGGTTCGCCGTCGATGCGCCTATCGGTGAATACGTAACTGCCCCCAACTTCGAATTCGGCGAGGTTATGGTTTCCCATGTCGGGCTGAATGATAACGTGGTCGAGGGGCTAACCTGCAAAGATATTCCCGCGTTCTCGGTTCAATATCACCCGGAGGCAGCCGCAGGTCCGCATGACTCCGCATACCTTTTCGACCGTTTTATCGACCTCATGACCTCCACCAAGAAGACTGCAAAGGAAGCCTAAATGCCACGTCGTACCGACCTTAACAGCGTCCTTGTCATCGGCTCAGGTCCGATTGTCATCGGTCAGGCAGCCGAATTCGATTACTCCGGCACTCAGGCTCTACGCGTGCTCAAAGAAGAAGGTGTGCGTGTTGTCCTCGTAAACTCCAATCCGGCGACCATCATGACCGACCCTGAGTTCGCAGACGCCACCTATATTGAGCCGATTACTCCCGAAGTCATCGCTAAGATTATCGAAAAAGAACGCCCAGACGCCATTCTTCCTACCTTGGGCGGGCAGACTGCACTCAACGCTGCTATCGCTCTCGATAAGCAGGGAACTCTGCGCGAATACGATGTTGAACTCATTGGCGCAAATATCGAAGCCATAAACCTAGGCGAAGATCGTGAAGCGTTCAAAGGCGTGGTAGAGCGCGCGGGCGGCGAATCGGCACGTTCGATCATTGTGCACTCTATGCCGGAAGCCCTTGAAGCGGCTAAAGAGCTCGGTTATCCCATGGTCGTGCGTCCTTCCTTCACCATGGGCGGACTTGGTTCCGGCATGGCCTACAACGAAGAAGACCTTTACCGCATTGCCGGCGCAGGTATCCAGTATTCGCCTACCTCCGAGGTTCTGCTCGAAGAATCTATTCTTGGTTGGAAAGAATATGAACTCGAAATGATGCGCGACAAAAATGACAACGTCGTGGTCGTCTGCTCGATTGAAAACTTCGACCCGGTCGGCGTGCACACCGGCGACTCCATCACGGTGGCGCCTGCCCTCACCCTCACCGACCGTGAGTACCAAAAACTTCGCGATATCGCTATCAACGTGATCCGCGAAGTTGGGGTTGATACCGGCGGATGCAATATTCAGTTTGCCGTAGATCCCAAGACCGGGCGCATCATCGTTATCGAAATGAACCCACGCGTTTCACGCTCTTCTGCGCTTGCGTCTAAAGCTACCGGGTTCCCGATCGCTAAAATTGCGACTAAACTTTCGCTGGGGTACACCCTGGATGAGATTCCGAACGACATCACCCAGAAAACGCCCGCATCCTTTGAACCGACCCTCGACTATGTGGTCGTCAAGGTGCCGCGTTTCGCCTTTGAGAAGTTCCCGGCCGCTGATCCGACTCTCACAACCACCATGAAATCGGTGGGCGAAGCAATGGCACTGGGCCGTAACTTCACCGAAGCACTCCAGAAGGCTATGCGCTCTCTAGAGCAGAAAGGTGCTTCTTTCTCGTTCACGAAGCAGCAACTGAATGCCGAAGAACTTGACGCGCTTATCGAGAAGACCAAGATACCCACCACGCAGCGTATCTACCAGGTACAGCAGGCACTTTTGGCGGGCGCATCTATCGCGCAGGTTTTTGAAGCCACCAAGATTGATCCATGGTTCTTAGATCAGCTGGTGCTGCTGAATGAAGTCGCCGGGATTGTGCGGGAAAATCGCGATAACTTGACCCCTGAAATCCTGCAGCTGGCAAAACGCCACGGTTTCTCTGACCCGCAAATCGCAGAGATTATCGGTTCTTCTGAGGATGTTGTGCGCGGTGTGCGCCATGCTCTAGGTATTCGCCCCGTATTCAAGACTGTTGATACTTGTGCCGCTGAGTTCGAGGCGTTTACCCCTTATCACTACTCTAGTTATGATTCTGAGGACGAAGTCGCTCACCATGAGACTCCCTCCATCATGATTTTGGGGTCGGGGCCGAACCGCATTGGCCAGGGTATCGAGTTTGATTATTCTTGCGTGCACGCTTCTCTGGTGCTGCGTTCTCTGGGGTACGAGACGGTTATGGTGAACTGTAACCCGGAGACTGTTTCAACTGACTACGATGTTTCGACTCGCCTGTATTTTGAGCCGCTGACGTTGGAAGACGTGCTCGAAATTGTTGAATCAGAGCGCCGCACGGGCGGTTTGTTGGGCGTTTTCGTGCAGTTGGGCGGACAGACTCCGCTAAAGCTCGCGAAAGCCCTCAAAGATGCTGGGGTCCCGATTTTGGGCACTACTCCCGAAGCTATTGACCTTGCTGAGGATCGCGGCGAGTTTGCGCGCGTGCTGGAGGAAGGTGGTCTGATTTCGCCGAAGAATGGTACCGCATATACCTTCGAGGGCGCCAAACGCGTTGCTGATGAGATTGGGTACCCGGTGTTGGTTCGTCCCTCTTATGTGCTGGGCGGGCGCGGTATGGAGATCGTCTATGACGAAGCAAATCTTGCACGCTACCTTGAAAATGCGACCGAGGTTTCTCCCTCTCAGCCAGCGCTCATCGATAAGTTCCTGGAAGACGCTATTGAGATTGATGTGGATGCGCTCTTTGACGGCACCGAGCTCTACTTGGGCGGTGTCATGGAACATATTGAAGAGGCTGGCATTCACTCAGGCGATTCCTCCTGCACCTTGCCGCCAATTACCTTGGGTCCCGATGTGATCGCCAAGGTTAAAGAAGCAACCGAGGCTATTGCGCGTGGTACCGGAGTGCGGGGCCTGATTAATATTCAATTTGCCTACGTCTCCGAGAATCTGTTCGTGATTGAGGCGAACCCACGCGCGTCTCGCACCGTTCCGTTTGTCTCGAAGGCGACCGGCGTGCAGCTGGCAAAGGCTGCCGTGATGATTGGTTTGGGGAAGAGTATTGCTGAACTGAAGGCAGAGGGATACTTGCCTAAGAACATGGATGGTGCATCCCTGCCGCAGAATACTGCAATTGCAGTTAAGGCAGCGGTTCTTCCGTTTAGCCGCTTCCGCACTCCTGAGGGTGTGGTGGTTGATTCCCTACTTAGTCCCGAAATGCGCTCGACCGGCGAAGTCATGGGTCTTGATACCCTCTACGATACTGCCTTTGCGAAAGCCCAGGCAGGTGCGGGGTCACCGCTACCGACCGAGGGCAAGGTCTTCGTTTCGGTGGCTAACCATGATAAGCGCAATGTGATTATCTATGCCAAGATGCTTGAACAGCTGGGCTTCGAGATTGTCTCCACCGGCGGCACTGCAGATGTGCTTCGTCGCAATGGTGTGAATTCTACGGTTGCCTCCAAGTTTGCGGAGGCAAACGGTCAGCATTCGATCGTTGATATGGTGCGCAATGGTGAAATCGATCTGATTTTGAATACGCCTGCCGGTGGTGCTGCTCGTAGCGATGGCTACGAAATCCGTGCGGCCGCAGTCAGTGTTGGTTGCCCTGTGATGACCACGATTTCGGAGTTCGCGGCTGCTGTTCAAGCTATTACCGCGCTGCGCGAGCGTAGCTGGGAGATTATAAATCTGCAAGAACATGGTGAGTTTTTGCGGACCGCCAGTACCGGAGAGCAGGGGCAGGACAAGGGCGAACAGGCGCGTGAGGGGGAACTTTCGTGATCCCCTTCGGCGATCGTCTTGCGGCTGCGATGGACGAATACGGTCCGCTGTGTGCGGGTATTGACCCGCATCCGAACCTGCTGCAGGTCTGGGGTTTGGAAGATTCTGCCGAATCTCTGCGTACTTTCGCTATGAATGTCTACGAAGGATGCGCCCCCTACGCCGCAGCGCTCAAACCCCAGGTTGCCCTGTTTGAGCGCCACGGTTCCGCAGGTCTTGCTGTGTTGGAAGAGCTCTTTGCTCGCGCCGCTGAAGACCGGGTTTTGATCGTGGCGGATGCAAAACGCGGTGATATTGGCTCGACTATGAAAGCCTATGCGGATGCTTGGCTCGGTACCTCTTCACCACTCGGCACGGATTCGGTCACGTTAAGCCCGTACTTGGGGTTCGAGTCGCTTCGCCCAGCGCTGGATACGGCAACTGCGAACCAGCGTGGAACTTTCGTACTGGCGCTGACCTCAAACCCTGAGGGTAAGAGCGTGCAGCATGTAGGCAAAGCAGAGGATACCGGCGCGGTAGCGAAGCAGGTTATTGCCGCAGCTACCGCAGAGAACGCTACACAAACTTGGGAACATATGGGTTCGTGCGGTCTAGTTGTGGGCGCCACCGTGGGGGAGGCCCTCAAGGAATTGGCGGTAGACCTGAGCACTTTCAACGGTCCCATTCTTTCGCCGGGATATGGTGCCCAGGGAGCTAGCGCTGAGAACCTATACCGAATTTTTGCAGGTGTTGAATCTCAGGTTTTGGTGAATTCCAGCCGTGGCGTGCTCTCTGCAGGTCCGCAGCTGGCTGACCTGGCGCGGGCGGCGCAGAGTGCACGTGACGATTTAGTGCGTGCACGTGGCACATCGTAACTCGTTGTGATCGCGTGGTGGCGTACAGAGTTTATCTGCTCTGTGCGCCATTGCGCTGTGTTGAGCCTGAAAGGCTTTACGTTACGAACCTCAGTTCATCGTTTTACAGTGCAACATGCTAAGTTAGAAAACGTAAGAACGCTGATTTATATACATATATCGCTTGATGGGAGACCCCATGCCGATTACGCCGCTAACCGATGAGGTGCGTGCATCAGCACGTGAAAAGGCGTTGCTTGCCCGTACTCGCCGCCAGGAAGTTAAGCAGGCACTTTCTACCCGTGAGCTGTCGGTACGTCAGGTACTCGATCTGGTCGATGACGACCAAGCTCTTGCAAAGATGCCTGTTGATCAAATGCTCCGTGCCCTTCCGGGAATTGGTGCTGTGCGTGCCGAGAAAATTATGGAAGAGCTGCAGATCGCGCCGACCCGTCGTTTGGGCGGTCTTGGCGTGCATCAACGCCGTAAAATGGTGGAGTATTTTAACCGCAATGTTCGGCATACACGCCGCCGCAGCGGTCGATAGTTCTCGCCGCCGAATAAAATACGCATTATTACATCACACCGTAGGAAGAACCCGATGACCGCTCAACCTAGACTTACCGTTCTGGCTGGTCCCACCGCCGTGGGTAAGGGAACCGTCTGCCAGTATATTCGTGAGCACTATCCGAACGTCTGGTTTTCCGTTTCGGCAACTACTCGTGACCCTCGCCCTGGTGAAGAAGAGGGCGTGCACTACTATTTTGTCTCGCACGAGGAATTTGATCAGATGATCGCCGACGGGCAGATGCTTGAGTATGCGGTGGTGCACGGTAAGAATAAATACGGTACTCCGCGTGCTAAGGTTCAGGAAGCTCTAGATGCTGGCCGCCCAGTAATCCTTGAGATTGATCTTCAGGGGGCTCGGCAGATTCGGGAGTCTATGCCGGAGGCACAGCTGATTTTCTTGGCACCACCCAGCTGGGATGAGCTCGTGTCTCGACTGGTGGGGCGCGGTACTGAATCAGAGCAGGAACAGCAGCGGCGTCTTGAGACCGCCAAAATCGAGCTTGAGGCTGAAAGCGAGTTCGACGTAACCGTGATCAATGATTCGGTAGAGCGCGCGGCGCAGGAGATTGCGCACATCGTGGGTGCTGAATCTGCTGAAGCATAGGGTACGTATTTTGACGGCGTGCCGGGTATTACTGTGCTTTCTCGTTAGGGTACGTGATTTTTACCGAGTTTAGCGGTAGAATATTGCTTTAGTTTTGGCTGAGTTCGTGTACATGAATGTCAGCAGTGTACAAAGACAACATATTGGAGTTTCTGTGGTAAACGAAATCAAAGAGCACGAAGACTACAACTTCGTTGATGGCGTAGCTCCCGAGGGGATTGTGAACCCCAGCGCGGATGCGCTGATTCAGAAGGCTGAGTCTAAGTACGGGCTGGTGATTTTCGGTGCTCGTCGTGCTCGCCAGATTAACGCTTATTACGCGAATCTGCAGGAGAGTGCGGGCGACCACGTTGGTCCTCTGGTTGAGTCTGAGGCTAATGACAAGGCTCTTTCGGTTGCAATGCGTGAAATTATGGCAGATCAGATTGTTGCCGATCACGTGCCGGATGGGCACTTCAACGAAGATGGTTACCTGGTTCCTGAGGAATTCGCATCCTTGGGTCTGGGTGACGCCGATTTCGGTGCTATTGAGGAGGAGTACATTCCTGCCGGTACCGAAGAGGTTATTGCTCTTGAAGAGGTTGTTATTGACGACTCCGCTGAGTAAGGAACGTTTGTAAATACCATGCGCATTATCGTTGGTATTGGAGGGGGCATTGCCGCGTATAAAGCGGTAATGCTCCTTCGTCTTTTCGCAAAAGATGGGCATGAGGTTATTGCCATGCCCACAGAAGCTGCCTTGGAGTTTGTGGGTAAAGCTACCTTCGAGGCCCTGAGCGGCAACCCGGTTTCCACGAGCGTTTTTGAGCGTGTTCCTGAGGTTAACCATGTTCGCCAGGCCGAGCTTGCGGATGCGATTGTTATAGCACCGGCGACCGCCGATTTGATGTCTCGGTTGGCGGCGGGGCGCTGCGATGATTTGCTCTCTGCTACAGTACTGACTACCCATGCGCCAGTGATTATGGCTCCCGCTATGCACACTCAGATGTGGGAACATCCGGCAACGCAAACGAATGTGCAGACTTTACGCGAACTTGGGTATCACGTGATTGAACCGGCGATTGGGCGTCTAACGGGTCCCGATTTGGGCGTGGGCCGCATGCCGGAACCGGAAGATATTTTTGAGGCGGCGCAGCGCGTAATTGCCGAGTTCCCGGAAGGGGAGCAGCATCCTTCGCAGATTCCGGGATATACGCCCACACGTCCGGTTCACACTGGCTCGGCGGAAGAGCCTAGCAGCTCATTTGCATTAGGTGTTGAGCCCGGGTCTGGAATTTTGGCGGGGAAATTCATCGTGATTACGGCGGGAGGCACCCGTGAGGCCTTGGATCCGGTGCGTTTTTTGGGTAACCGCTCAACAGGTAAACAGGGTGTGGCCTTGGCACAGGCTGCGCGTGATCTAGGGGCTTCGGTACATCTAATCGGCGCTAACCTTGAAGTCCCCGCGCCCGAGGGAGTACAGGTAACCCGAGTGGTGAGCGCCCGTGAACTACGCGATGCCGTGCTGGAAGCTCAGAACAACGCCGATATGCTTATTATGTCTGCAGCGGTTGCAGATTTTCGGCCTGCCGAATACGTCGAGTACAAGATTAAGAAGATCGCAGATTCTTCGGACGCTCCCACGATTCAACTGGTACGCAACCCTGATATTCTGCGTGAAGTCGTGGAGCGTCGACAGAAGACAGGTGCCGGTGCGCGCTTGATTGTGGGTTTTGCCGCAGAGACAGGGTCAGCTGAGCGAACCCCGCTTGAGCTTGGGCGCGAGAAGTTGGTACGTAAGGGATGTGATTTTCTGGCTCTCAACACAGTGGGCGTAAACCAGGGTTTCGGAACCGATGAGAATACGATTACGTTGCTCTCTTCGTTCACAGATCGGGAACCCGTTTTTTCAGGCTCTAAACAGGTCGTTTCCGATCAGATATTGCGCACTCTTGCACAGTATGTAAAGCCCTGAGAAATGCAGAAATACGAGCCGATTAAGTTTGTGACTCCCTCCCTCCGAGCCCGTGTAACGTTCTGTCATAATTGATACACGAGTTCACATCCTTGGGTACTGTATCCCGCGTGCCCCAAACCTAGTAGAGTAGAAACCGTGAGTAATAACCATCTACGCCTTTTCACCAGCGAGTCGGTGACTGAAGGGCATCCCGATAAAATTTGTGACCAGATTTCTGATGCGATTCTTGACGGCATTATCGCGCAGGATTCCACCGCGAACGTTGCTGTCGAAACAATGGTAACAACCGGACAGGTTCATGTTGCTGGCGAGGTGACAACCTCAAGCTATGTTGAGATTCCATCGATCGTTCGTGAAACTATTCTAGGTATTGGCTACGATTCATCGACCCGCGGTTTCGATGGTGAATTCTGCGGCGTATCGGTATCAATTGGCGAGCAGTCACCCGATATTAATGCTGGCGTGTATGAGTCTTTAGAAGCTCGCAGCGGTATCGCAGTTGATGATTATGACCGCCAGGGCGCGGGTGACCAGGGCATTATGTTCGGGTACGCTTCGAACGAGACGAACGTATTGATGCCCGCACCGATTTGGCTGGCGCATCGTCTCTCAGAGCGTCTGACGAATGTTCGTAAAAACGGTACTCTGGTGAACCTGCGCCCGGACGGCAAAACTCAGGTCACTTTGGGGTATGACGCCAATAATAAGCCTGTTTCGGTTGATACCGTGGTGGTTTCCAGCCAGCACACCGCCGATTACGATTTAGCGGATTTGCGTGCGGATATTATCAAACACGTGATTACTCCGGTGCTGGATGCTGCCGATTTTGATAGCTCGAACACGAAGTTTATTGTGAACCCTGCCGGTCGTTTTGTGCAGGGCGGCCCCGTGGGCGATGCCGGTTTGACCGGGCGCAAGATTATTGTTGATACCTATGGCGGTTCGGCTCGTCACGGCGGCGGCGCGTTCTCGGGCAAAGATCCCTCGAAGGTTGATCGTTCTGCAGCATATGCCATGCGTTGGGTCGCCAAGAATATTGTGGGCGCTGGTCTTGCTGACCGTGCCGAGGTTCAGGTCGCTTACGCTATTGGGCAGGCGGCACCTGTGGGCCTGTACGTTGAAACTTTTGGAACCGAAAAGGTTGATCCTCTCAAGATTGAGAAGGCCGTGCGTGAGGTCTTTGACCTGCGCCCGTTGGCTATTATCAATGACCTTGATTTGCGCCGACCCGTCTATAAAAAGACCGCGGCTCACGGTCACTTCGGCCGCAATGAACCCGAGTTCACGTGGGAGCGTTTGGACCGTGTTGAGGCTCTGCGTTCGGCGGTTTCAGCATCCTAATGCGTAAACCTGCGAGTATGCAGCCCAATGACGCGGATGCTCAGAACCCTACCGATACTTTGTCGATGAACGTTTCGACTTCTGAGCCCGCTCAGCAGGAATCCCTGCAACAGCCTGATCTGTTGCAGGGATTTCCTGCTCTTCGCGATGCCCTGATTCCGCCCGAGCCTGAGCCGGTTGATGTGCACCAGCAGCTTGCCCAGAGCGGGGTTCCCTACCCGGTGGCGCGGGTTCGGTTAGATAACACCCTGCCGCATCTTGACCGTACCTTTGACTATCAGGTTCCCTCTGAGCTGAGCGAAGACGCGGTTCCCGGCGCCCGTGTGCGTGTGCGGTTCGGCTCGCAGCGGGTTACGGGTTTTATTGCGGAGCGCGCCGAAACAACCGATGTTGCTAAGGGCCTGCAGCCGCTTTTATCGGTCCTGTCGAGGATTCCTGCGGTTTCTGCCGAGATCTTTGACCTTGCAGAGGCGCTTGCCGATCGTTACGCCTCAACCGTGGCGAATGTTTTGCGGCTTGCGGTGACGCCGCGCGTGGCATCTCTTGATAAACAGTATGCACAGTTTCTGCCTACGTTCTCTGAGCTCATGGGTCTGCCGCAAGAAGCCGACGAAACGGCCAATACAGCGGAAGACAGCACTTCTGAATCGGTCGTCAAAGATGACTCAGGTACCGACCACGAGCCGCAGGAAGAAGCTCCTAAAGAATCACCGGCGGGCGATTCGCCCTCTTTGACCGATGATATTTGCGGTTTCCTCTTGGGTGGTTTCGCGCCCTATCAGCTTCATCCGCCCGTTGCCCAGGTTTCGACGGAAGATTCCCGTGCCTTTAGCGATTATGAGAATGGCGCCGAATTTTTAGAGGACTTGGCGGCTGGGTCCCCGGCGCGTGCTGTCATGAATGTGCTGCCCGCGCATCCTGAGTTCGATTGGGCTGAGCTACTGGCTATTGCCGTGGTGACGGCGGCTGCGAATGGTCGTGGCGCCTTAGCGGTGGCTCCCGATCAGAAGACTCTCAATAGGCTTGAGTCCGCGCTGAAACGTCGGGTGCCGGCGGGTGCTTATGTTCGGTTGAGTTCGAGTGATAAACCGCATAGCCGGTATCACGCCTATCTGAAGGCGCGCCTGGGGTTGGTGCCTATTGTGATCGGCACTCGTGCGGCAGCCTACGCGCCTGTTGCCAACTTGGGGTTGGTGGTGTGCTGGGATGACGGCGATTCCTCGCTTGTGGAGCGTCGTTCGCCCTATTGCCATGCGCGCGATGTGCTGCTATTGCGTGCCCAAGCAACGGATGCGGCGGCACTGTTCGCCGGTTACGCAATGAGCAGCGAATCGGCACGATTGGTACGCACCCGGTGGGCTTCGCATGTGCGGGCACCTCGGGCGATAGTGCACGAGTTTTCGCCGCGCATTTTTTCGACGGGCAACGACTATCAGTTGGCGCGTGACCCGTTGGCGGCTGTGGCACGTATTCCTCGGTTGGCGTTTGAGCGTGCGCGTGTGGCTCTGCAGCATGGCCCGGTGCTGGTGCAGGTCGCGCGCAGCGGTTATGTCCCGTCGTTTTCGTGCCAGCGGTGCCGCATGCCTGCGCGCTGTAATACGTGTCGGGGGCCGCTCTCGTTGGCGGCGGGTGCTTCGGTGCCGAGTTGCTCGTGGTGTGGGCGTCTGGCGCAGCAGTGGCGGTGCGCAGAGTGCGGGTACGATCAGTGGCGTTCGGGTACCGTGGGGGCTTTGCGCACCGCAGAGGAGCTGGGGCGTGCTTTCCGGGGGGTTCCGGTAATTTCTTCGGCGGGGGATCATGTGCGTGCTTCGGTGGGTGCCGAACCGGCGCTGGTGGTTGCCACCCCTGGGGCTGAGCCTGTGGCGTTCGGCGGTTATGCGGCGGCCTTGCTTCTGGACGCCGATTCTATGCTGCGTTTTGATTCTTTGCGTGCCCCGGAGGCCGCGTTGAGGCGCTGGTTCAATGCTGCGGCCCTCGTGCGTTCTGCGGCTCAGGGTGGGGTTGTGGTGACGACCGCGTCGCCATCGCCGGTGGAGCAGGCGTTGGTCCGGTGGGATCCCACATGGTTTGCCCTGTACGAGTTGGATGAGCGGTCGCAGATCGGTTTGCCCCCGGCGGTACGCACGGCGGCTATTACGGGTACCGAGGATGATGTTCAGGCGTTCCTTGCAGAGCTGAACCTGCCGGAAGATGTTCGGGTGACCGGGCCTGTACCGCTGGATGAAGATTTCTTCGCGCACCAGTCTGTGCCTGCTAGTGTCGAGAGCGGGGGAGAGGGCGATATATCTGAGCCTTCACTGTCAGGGGCCGAGGATGCGGTTCCCGGGGACTGGCGCGCTATTCTCTTCTTCACCTATGCCCAGGCACCACAAGTTACCCACGAGCTGCGCTCCGTGCGTGCGGCGCTTTCGGCACTCAAGCGTGTCGGAGCAGTTCAGGTGCGGTGTGATGGGCTGGACGTTATCTAATCGGTAACCTTTTCCACAAATAACATTTACTTTACTCTAAAAGTTATAGAAATATTTCATGCATATATAAGTGTTTCCTTGATTATCACCTGAACTTTCGATAATCTACATATGTAATTTACTCTCTGACTGCGGTGTTAGAGAACAAATATAGAAACTCACTACTACAGTAAATTGGAGGATTCATGAGAATTAAACATGTAAAAATTCGTAACTTTCGGGCTGTCAAAGATTTTGATGGGGAATTTGGAAACATTACATCGTTCATTGGCTACAATGGTAGCGGAAAATCTTCAGTTATTCGTGCAATAAATTGGTTTTTTGAAGGACATCCCTTGAACGAATATGATTATTTTAAAGATTCCTCTGGTAAACAAAGTGATGAAGTATCGGTGGAAATAAAGTTCACCTCTCTTAATAAATCTGAAAAAGCACAATTTAAAAAATATGTAAAAGATGATTCAATGACAATTATGCGTTCTCAAAATTGGGGGGAAATAAAATCTAAATTACTGGGAAGTCCGAATGTAATCCCTGGAATTGAAGATATTCGGGGTATCAGTGGTCTAGCCAACCAGCGAGATGCACTTAATAGCTTATTTGAAAAGGAAGAAATATCTGCGTCACCTGAAGATGAACAGATTATAAAAGAGAAAAAAGCTAAAAAAGCTGAATTTGATGATTTGTTAATTAGGCTGGAAATGTATACAGGCAATTCTAGTAAATATGAAACACGTAAACTGGAAGAAGCAACAAATTTTCAAGGATTCTCTGGCGGAAGTGAAATACGAGATGCAGCTGGGTTCATATTTCTTCCAGCTGGCGAAGATGTAACTGAAGAATTTGAATCAAATAACCGTGGAAGCGCCATGAACATACTCATAGGGACCCTCCTAAAAGATACTTTAGCTAAATCTATCGAGAGTTGGCAAAAGGATCACGCAGAAGTTCTTCAAGAGTTAGAAGATAAAATTAAAATTGATTCTAAAGAAGAAATAGGTAGAAAGGAAGAACTAATAAATTCTAGACTATCCATGTTTCTTCCTGGAGTAAAATTTAAACTTGATCCGTCACTGGATGACTGGAGGCCTAAGCCAGCGGCACTCGCTCATCCTACGATATCTAATGGGGGTCAAGAATTTCCCATTGAAAACCAAGGACATGGAGTTCAAAGGGCTACGCTACTTGCCTTATTACAGGCTATTGCAGACGATCGCGCTCGTGATAATGAAAGTATTGATTCATCATCATTAGTAATCTGCATTGAAGAGCCAGAAGTGTATCAGCATCCTCAACAGTCTCGAGCCATTGCTAAATCCTTTCGCGAAGCCGCACAAAAAGGAGGGGCGAATGTGCAATTTATTTATGCTACACACAGCCAGCATTTTGTTGATTTTGATAATTTAAAGTCAACTTATAGAGTTGTTGGCTCTGGGAAAGGAACATCTGTATATCAAGCTTCTAATCATATTATTCCTCACATATCTGAAGAAGATAAAATGGCGATGTCAAAGAAAAAGCTTAAACAAAAATCTAAAGGGTTTAATTTATCTAATGACTCAGCTATTCTTAAGTATTCTCGAAAGGCAATCATTGAAGGGCTCTTTGCAAGGTCTTGTTTGATCGTCGAGGGAGATACTGATCAATTTATATTTGAAAATATGCCTGTAGATAGTTCAGGAAGAAATTTGGAAAGCTATGGGGTTAGTGTGATAAATGCTAATGGTTGCCAAGAACTGTGGAAAGTGGCATTTATATTTCATTCCTATGGAATACCAGTTTATATTCTGCATGACGGAGATTCTGATTCATCGAGGGCAAATAATGATGCTACCTTAAGAAGTTGGGAAAGTAGAGTAAATGAGTTTATTAAAATGGGCAGAAAGGATGGTAATATTTCTCCCATAACAAAGGAGCCGATGTCCACAGAATTTGATATTGTAGAATGGAAAAAAGATATGATTAGTGGATGTTTTGGGAAATATATGGGATTGCTTCAAGATGATCTAGAGCGTGAACTTAATGAATGGAGTAGCTTTATGCGAGAAGCGTCTAAGATTGGCATTAAGGACTTACGCTCCTGCAAAGAAGCTGGAAGATATCTTCGTGCTTTGAGCGGAGCAAAATTCTCTGATATTCCTAACTCTTTACTGGAAATATCACAAAAGGTTCGCAATATATGTCAACAATAAAATACTGGTGTTGGGAGAATAACTTCCACTTCAGAGTGAATGAGGCGGCAATCCCTATCAATAACTGATTTAAATAGTTACTTTTAATTTTTAATATTTAAAGTTCCTCACAACCCTCACCAGCTTCAACGCCGAGTCCCGCCAGGAATAGTGTGAAGCATCCTGCAAGCCTTCGAGGATCACGCGGTCGCGGACCGCATCATCTTCGAGGGAACGGATCGCCTCAACCCAGG
>ERZ772956.1591-NODE-1591-length-15303-cov-5.601325_pt1 | contig 15303 bp, 10 predicted proteins | sample MGYA00580683_ERZ772956 | MGnify/ENA primary metagenome ERZ772956 (study PRJEB29015, sample SAMEA2738077) | human oral metagenome | biome: human oral; feature: human-associated habitat; material: saliva | place: China | collected 2212 ... | reverse complement strand
CCTGTCTACGCTTAGGTGCCACTATTTCTGATATAAAAAAAGGCATTGCTGCTACACGTGTACCTGGGCGCATGGAAGTGCTGACTCAAAACAATGGTGCAAAAGTTTTTGTTGATTATGCGCACAATGGTGTCAGTCTGGCTAATCTCCTATCTGTCGTTCAAGAACACCAAAAAGGCAAAATTGTTTTAGTACTTGGTGCAACCGGAAATAAAGGAGAAAGTCGTCGCAAAGATTTTGGACAACTACTCAATCGCCATCCAGAATTGATAGTTATCTTGACAGCAGATGACCCTAACTACGAAGATCCGATTGCCATTGCTAAAGAAATTGCCAGCTACATTTCTTTTGACGTTTACACGATTGCAGACCGCAAAGAAGCTATCAAAAAAGCTCTTAGCTTAACAAACAAAGAAGGCGATGCTGTTATTCTAGCTGGTAAAGGTGCTGATTGTTACCAAATCATAAATGGAGAAAAAACAGACTATCTAGGCGATTACGCGATTGCGGAAAGGTATTTATAGAATTGAATAAAGGTCGAGATAACAGTCTTCGACCTTTAATTATTGAAAAAACAACAACTTTATATTAGTAAAGTAAAATAAGCATCATTTTTTAGAAATCAGAATCTTGCCTTATGATTTTACTTTCTCCAACTAATCAAAACATACATTAGACTTGAACCATAGATATCCGCAAGAGCATGCGCGAGGAAGAAAGGTAAGAGATTTTTAACCTTATATTTGTAAAGGCAATAATATAGAAGTCCAAAACCAACACCGATCGTCAGTGCCCAGAGCATTCCATGATAAGTGTGGAAAGAAACACGAATGATCATCGAATAAAGAAGAACCCACCATTTATATTTTTCTTTTACCGAGGTTAATAAGCCTAAGAAGAAAAATTCTTCATAAAAGCCATTTAGCAAAGCATAGAGAATCATCATCGGTGTCAAATCGGTAAACTTACGGAAAATTTCTAATAGATCAATGTATTTCCATAACTGGGGATCAAAATAGTTATATTCTCCGCTAAGGGTCGTCACGGTATCTGCTAGAATCCCCATAACTGCAAAAATAAATGGAACCCAAAAGAGTACAGACCACGATAGACGAATCGGCAACTGTCTAAAATCAAACCGACGAAGTATTAAGTAGGCTATCGTCAAAGCTAACATGAGAAGTTGTAATTCTAAGTTACTAGAATAAGCGGCTCCATCATTTGCTGTTTTACTAGTTGCATCTGCTACTGCTGTTGTAGTGGACGGAGACAAACTAGCAAGATAAAGTTCTGTTGAACGATAGATAAATCGCCCAAATAACAAGACCGTCACGATGACAATATCAAACCATTTCAGATACTTCAGGGGTTGAGTGGGACAAATTCTTGCTAAAAGATTCACGATATATTCCTTTCATAAAACAAAATGGGAGAGGGACGGAACTCAAAACTAAAAATCTTTAGTTTATAGTCTCACTCCGCAAGGTTGCTCAACAGTCTGGGAGCCTGTTGAGGTGGCGAGTGCGGAAAACGAAATTTTCGTCAAAAGTACTCTTCCGAGCTTGAAAAGCGAATAAACCTTGAGGTTTGCTTTACCCCCTATCCGCCAATTCAAAGCCATGTTTTTGGCACATCTTCATAGAAGGGTTCTTTTCAACCTCCAATAGTCCAGTGGACTATTGGAGCAATCAGCTACTGCATCGTTGATTTATTGCACCGTATCCTTTGAAGCTAGAGACTTTCATCCCAGCCTCATACCAACCATAACCATTGTACCTATAAATCTATCAAAAAATCTCAAAATTTTATTATTCTATGATGTTTATTGTAAAAGTCTACAGGCTTTTGTACACGAAAGGTTAAGGTTTCTTTATCAAAATCCAGTTTCAACTCATAGTTTCCTGATTCGTTAGGTACGATATAGCCTAAAATCACTAGAGCATCTACAAAAATATCGCGCCGTTTTTGCATCAGCTCAGTTTTACGACCATACTTTAGCAGAAAAGTTGTCATATATTTTAGAGCATACTCCGGATTAACATCTCCTATCAACTTATAAAGCTTTTGTTGCTGATTATTCAATGGATATTGTTGCTTTAGCTTATAAAAATAATTGGAAAGTGTCAGCTGCTCTCTGAGAAAATCTGTTGTTTCCACTAAAATAGCCTGGTTGGTCTGATTGGTCAAGCGTGTCTTAAAGCGCACATTCCGCAATTCTTTATAAAGAGAACTGTCATCTCGTACAAATACTTCCTGATCCAAAGACAAATCCGTCATATTTTGCAGTAGAGGAAGGGTTTGTTGATACCGTTTGTTTGCTCGAACCACATAGCCTGCCTTGATATAGTCCTCTATAGAGCGATCAATATTGGAAAAGTTTGCAAATTCGCACTTTATCTCTCGCAAAGTAACATCATCATGTCGGTCTAAATAATTTATCAATTCATGAAAAAAAGGCTGACGTGTTAAACGACTGGGATTGATTACTTTAATCATCTAATCTTCCTTTATAAACTAATTTTTCGGATTGAGCCAATTGGCTAGGATTGGTTCCTGGCTGATGAAGAGGAACTGCTAAACCTAACTCTTTGTAATACTGCTGCCAAAAAGGAGCTATTTTCTCTTTTTCATCACCGAACTGCATAGGAATGGTTTCAAAAATGGGGAGGATTTCTGCAATATATTCAGAACAATAAAAGCCTGTCGTATTTGGATAAAAGCTATTATTATAAGGTTTATAAAGGTGTTGCTCTGCTCTTTTCCAGACAGCTTTTACATCTATGTCAGAACAAGCATAAACAGCATAACATTCATCAACCTGTAAAAATTGATCTATCGGTTCTTTAATGACACCGCGCTTGCTTGTCGCATGGTAAATCCAACCAGCAAAGAAGATTGCCACATGGTTATACCAACCAGTTGATCGCTGAATGGCCTCTGCTATATCAGATTGACTGGATACAAAAATTAAATCTCCATTTTGTAAATCTTGAATCTTCATAGAACTATTGTATCAAAAAAGGAGCCGAAACTCCTTTTTCTTCCAAATTTTTATCCATTAAAACTTTCAGTCAATTGTGGTACAACTTGTTTTTTACGAGAAACCGCACCAGCAAGGAAAGCATGATTATTTTCAAGTGTGAAATGGAAAGCTGCTTCCACTTTATCCATATTGCCTCCAAGTGCAAGGATTTCTGAGTTAGAATTGATAATATCGGTAATCATCAAAACGAAGTCAGAATAACCATTAGCCGCATTTGTTTTTTCAATAGCTGCTTCCAGTTCAGCTTGACGTTCTAAGACTTCTGCAATATCAACTGTGTTGACTTGTGCTACACGAACTTGGTTTCCGTTTAATTCAAATGTTTTAGCATCAATATCAATCAATTCCTCGGCTGTTTTGCTAGCTAAGTTGGTTCCAGCTTTAAGCATAGCCAAACCGTATTCTTCCAAATCAACTCCTGCAAGCTCTGCCAACTCAGGTGCAATCACTTTATCACTCGGATGAGTGGTTGGTGATTTCAGAAGAAGCGTGTCTGAAATCAAACCTGAGAGCATCAAACCTGCGAGTTCTTTTGGTACAGCTACACCAGATTCTTTAAACATGCGATAAACGATAGAAGAAGCTGAACCAACAGGCTCCAAACGCATATAAAGTGGGCTGGCTGTTTCAAAATTCGCTACACGGTGATGATCCACAACGCCATAGACTTCTACTTCTGCAATGTCAGAAATAGATTGTTGAAATTCATTATGGTCTGTTAAAATGACTTGCTCAACTCCTTCTGCCTTTGCAGATGTCACCACACGCGGTGCTTTTACACCAAAAGTATCCAAGACAAACGCTGTTTCTTCATTTGGTTCTCCCAAAGCAACCGCTTCTGTATCCAATCCATAAGCCTCACGTGCAAGGTAAGCAAAGGCTACAGCTGAACCAATCGCATCTGAATCTGGATTTTGATGACCGAAAACTAAAATTTTAGACATGATAGTACCTCATAAACTTTTTATACACCCTATTTTAGCACAATTTTAAGATTTTCACAAAGAGAGTAATAGAAAAGCACCCAATTGTCAGCTTTTCTGGCTAACTCCTTGAGTGCTTATTAATATTTCACTTTTTTGTATCAACTATTGTGTACGCGGTTCATGTACTCGGTATAGGATTCTGTTTTCATAAGCTCTTTGGCATTTTTTACTCGGTCAGCGGTTGGTGGTTTTATGCCTTCTAATGGATAAGGAATGCCCAATTCACGCCATTTGAATTCTCCCATTGTATGATAAGGTAGCACTTCAAATTTATCAACTGTTTTTAACGTTTTGACAAACTCACCTAATTCTTTTAAGTCGTCATCACGGTCTGTTAACGTTGGAACCAAAACATGGCGAATCCACATTGGAACACCTTTATCAGACAGATATTTTGCACATTCCAAAATATTCTTATTGGTGTGCCCTGTCACAAATTTATGCTGGGCATCATTGATTTCTTTAATATCCAGCAACACTAAATCTGTCACTTCAAGCAGGCGATCAAAAACTTTGAGATACTCTGGTGTATTGCGGAACGGCATCGCACAAGTATCTAAAGTGCAATGAATTCCCAATTCTTTAGCTTTGGTAAAAAGTGCAGTCACAAAATTAATCTGCAAAAGAGCTTCACCACCACTTACTGTAATCCCACCTTTTTTACCCCAAAAGCCACGATAACGAAGCGCTTCTTGCAAAACGTCTTCAACTGTTCGCTCTCTTGAATTATTGGTTTCCATTGCCCATGTATCTGGATTGTGGCAATATTGGCAACGCATTTTACAACCCTGTAAAAAGACAATGAAACGGATACCAGGCCCATCAACAGCTCCAAAACTTTCAGTCGAATGGACCATACCTGTTACTTTTCCATAATCAATGACTTCTTTTTCCATCGTCTTATCCTCTTGAAAACGTTTTATAATACTATTATAACACTTCTTTTCTAGATAGAGGAACAATTTGTCTATTTTTTAGAAAATAATCTGTTTTTCAATTTCATTTTCAATGTTTTTCAAAAAAACGAGAGAATCTTAAAACTCTCTCGTTTATCTATGTCTTTTAATCCGTCACTTTCTTTCGCCAAAGGATGGTTGCGCTTAAGATGACAATCCCTACAACAGCGACTTCAGCGCCTGTTGTTCCTGTAGATGGTAAAATTCTCTTTTTAGTTGGTTTATCATCTTTATTTGGTGGCGTTGTACTATCATCGGAAGGAGGAGTTGGTTGTGACTCATCCTTCTTACTGAAGTCAAGCTGTGCAATGACGGGATCATGGTCTGATGCCCGACCGTGTTCTTCCATGAAAGAAGCATTAATGTGAACTGGTGAGAACACTGTTTTATCAGCAATATTTTTTGAAACAAAGATATTGTCTAAACTTTGATTGCTACCACGGTAAAAATAAGAATAGCGATCTGCTGCGTCGTGATTCAGCATCATATTGACTAATTCATTACCAGCCACTGCTTTGGCAGTTTCTGAAAATTCAAAGTCATTAAAGTCACCAGTCAAGACAAACTTCAAATTAGGATTTTGCTTTAAACCTTCTTTAACAAAAGCATTCAACAACTTCCCTTGCTCAATCCGCTGTGCTAATGTATTTTGCACTGCTGGTTGTTTAGAACCATATACTGCATCATCACCGAGCTTAGATTTTAAATGATTAGCAATGACGACAATATGCTCACCTTTAAATTCAAACTCTGCTGCTAAAGATTTTCTAACTTTCGTAAAGGCTGGATTGATTGGATCGATCCTTGCAGGATTTTTCACCAAATGCCCATCTTTGAAGGCAGCTGCTTCTGTGCTACTTCCTGCTTCACGCTCAACTAACTTCACTCGTTTAGGATTATACAAGTAAGCCACACGAATATTGGAACCGGGTTTTCCTCCGTCTGCACCATCAACAGGAGCTACTTCGACATACTTATACTCTTTGCCACCTAATTGTTTAATTTTAGCAGCCAGTTTTTCACCGCTTTGCACACCGCTGACAGTACCATCATTAACGCTTCCATTATTGTCTTGAACTTCTATAAGGGTAATAATATCTGGACTGTGAATTTCGTTGATAAAAGATTTAGCAATTTTCTCCACTTTTGCGTCAGGTGTTTCCCCCGCTGCATTGTTCGCCGAGAAGTTTTCAATATTGTAAGAAGCAATCGTCAATTTATCTTCACTTGGGTAAATTTTAGAAACCTCTCTTTGCAAACCACCGTCCTGCAAAGCTGGCAATTGGATTGGCTCCAACTTAAAGACTTTACTGCGATAACTCACGACTCCAACAACATCTTCATTAAAGTAATCTTTGGCTTTGGCAACAAACTTATTTCCCACATAAACTGGAATGGTTGCCGTATTTTGCACATTCGGACGTAAATTGACGCCACCGATATTATTTAACGGTAATTCTTGATAGCCAGCAGGCAACAGGTAGATATCCCCGCGATATTGTGGTCCAAGCACATGAGGTTTTTTAACTGTTGTCAACATGCCTTCAAGACTTTCCCAATAGTCCAAGGCGTCATGCTCTGGATCGTAGACAGTCGGAGTATTGTCTACGATATCTTTTGGCATACGCTCTGAAATATTGACTGATTCTGGTAGTGCGGCTGTACCGTTTTTCGTTACCTTAGAAGCAAACAATTGTGTTACAGTTAAGCTGTCAGTTGGTTTACGGAAAGTTTGCCCCGGACGGACGCTGAGCGACTCCATGTAACCTTCTTTAACTTCACCTTCAATCGTCAATCGGTCTCCAACAGCTACTTTTTCCTTTGAAACTACATAGATAGCATCTGAAGTCTTTGCGTTCCCGTCAGCTTTTATGTCTTGTGCATAAAAGCCATATCGATCCGTTTTAGTGACGACTACATTTGACACGCGCACCTTTTTCCCATTATAAGGCGATTCATGTGCTTCGCCTTGAATTTGACCAATATTAGCTACCTCGGTAAATTCCGAAACAGCGGCTCTTGCTTCACTGCTTGAAGCTTCTGTCTTAGGTGTTTCTTCGCTTGTGCTACTTGGCTCATTCGTACTACTCGTACTGCTTGCCGAACTTTCAGAAGTTGTTTCTGATGATTGCGACTGAGTTGTCGAAGCAACAGAACTAGACTCTGAAGTCGTTGTTACAGAAGTTTCTGAACTTGAAGAGCTCGCCTCATTTGCCTGAACAACAGGACTTAGAACGCTACTAGCTAACAAAATAGCTGTCGCAAACAATACAGGCAATTGTTTTGAAGTTTTTTTCATATATTCTCCTTTACATCATAATTTGGAAATCAAATTTCCTTGAGATGTATTTCTACCGTAATTATTATAAATAAAACAAAAGGACAATGCAAGCGTTTTCTCTTGGATTTAAAAAAATCGGCTGAACAATTCAGTCAATTTTAGGATTTATTGCTACATTTAGTGTTTATTTACAATAATTGCCAAACTTTCATAAGGTCTTAATGTTACAACTTCTGCTGTTTGAGTTTCTTCATAATTAGAAAGGAGCACTTCGCCATTTTGATACTCTGGTAAAATATCTATCGTAATCGGATCTGGATAGAAGTTATTGAGCACCAAAAGTTTTTCGTCACCTAATTGACGCTCAAAAGCATAAACTTGCTGACTGTCTTCATAAGCTGGTTGATAGCTGCCTTCGGCAATAATAGGAAGATCCTTGCGAAGGGCAATCAGTTTTTGATAAAAAGTGAAAATCGGGCCTTGTATCTCATTTTCAACATTGATTTCAGGATAAGATTTCCCTGCTTTGAGCCAAGGGGTGCCTGTCGTAAAGCCAGCATTTGCTGAATCACCCCACTGCATGGGAGTGCGAGAATTATCGCGAGATTTGGCCTGAATAATTGCAAAAGCTTCTTCTGGTGTTTTGCCTTGCTCCAGCAGCATCTGATAGGCATTGATAGACTCCACATCCACATAATCTGCCATAGAGTCATAGTCTGGATCCACCATGCCGATTTCTTCTCCCATATAAATATACGGCGTGCCGCGAGATAGATGAATGCTGGCCGCAAGCATGGTTGCTCCTTCATTGCGGAAATGCTGAACATCAACAAAACGATTTAAGGCACGTGGCTGGTCGTGGTTGTTCCAAAATAGAGCACTCCAGCCATCATGGTCACTCATTTCCTTGCCCCACGTATGGAAAAGATGCTTGAGTTCCTCGAAATCAAATTTTTTCAAGCTCCATTTTTGACCATTTTCATAATCCACCTTCAAATGATGGAAATTGAAAGCCATAGACAATTCGTGACGTGCCGGATCTGTATAGAGAATGCAGTTTTCAATAGTAGTCGCACTCATTTCTCCGACAGTTATAAATGAGTCAGCCTGTCCGAAAGTCGCTTCATTCAGCATGTGCAGGTAGTCATGTACAATGGGCTTGTCCGTATAGGCAGGCTTACCATCATTTTCCGGACAGTTTTCCAACACCTCATCTTTTCCAATCAGATTGATGACATCAAAGCGAAAACCCTTGACACCCTTGTTCCGCCAAAAATTGACAACTTTGAAAAGTTCTTTGCGGACATGAGGATTGCGCCAGTTGAGATCAGCCTGCGTCACATCAAAGAGGTGCAGGTAATACTTGCCCGTTGTTCCAAAAGGCGCCCAGGCGCTGCCGCCAAACTTAGACAGCCAGTCTGTCGGCTCATCACGCAGAAAGAAAAAATCTTGGTAGTACGGATCGCCAGCTAAAGCTTTTTGAAACCATTCATGCTCGGTCGAGCAATGATTTAAGACCATATCCAGCATAAAGTCAATGCCGTATTCTTTCCCAACTTGAACCATCTCTTCAAAGTCAGACATCGTCCCAAAAAGAGGGTTGACAGCCGTATAATCTGAAATATCATAACCATTATCACGCTGCGGGCTGGGATAGAAAGGATTGAGCCAGACCATATCCACTCCTAATTCTTTGAGGTAAGGAATTTTCTCAATAATGCCTTGAAAATCTCCTAGCCCATTGCCAGTCGTGTCTTTAAATGATTTTGGATAAATTTGATAGACGACTTTTGTCTTATCTAATGCCATTTGTCTTCCTTTTCTATTTTCTAAAAGAAAGAGGCGGGGCTTACGCTCCTCCCCTTTATCGTTACTGTTATTCTTTGCTACGAGCCTTTATGCCTCTCGTTAAGAGATTGCTGCTTGGATTTCCAGTAGTGAGGCAAATGGATTACTGAGATAAATTTGTCCATTCGTTAGATAAAATCCTGCTCACCATAGATCGTATCAAACATTTTACCCGATTCGAGTAGCTGTCATCATCTTATCTCCACGTTCGACAGTCCGCGGTAATGTTCTCTGTTCATCAGCCTGAAATTGCTCTTGATTTGTGATAATCACAGGTGTTTCAGTCACTAAGCCAGCTTCCTGAATAGCTGCTATATCAAAACTAACCAGTTTCTGACCTACGCTCACTCTGTCTCCTTGAGCCACATGAGCTTCAAAACCTTTGCCGTCGAGATTAACTGTGTCCATACCGATATGCATGAGTAATTCGACACCTTCATCTGACACGATTCCAACAGCATGATTGGTTGGGAAAAGCACTGATACCGTCCCGTTCACAGGGGCCACCAGTTCTCCCTCACTTGGAAGGATGACAACTCCTTGTCCCATCACGCCTTGAGCAAAGACAGGGTCGGTTGCTTGGTTTAATTCTTTGACTTCCCCAGCCAGTGGGCTAGCAATTTCTGCAAAATCTACTTTTGGAGCGGCTTCTTTTGCTTCGTCAATGGCTTCAATTTGCGGTGATTTGACACTTTCATCTTCTGTCTTTGTAAACATGCCTGTCTTGCGGAAGAAGAAAGTCAAAATCATCGGTACTGCAATAGCTACTAACATAATAAGGAAGAATGGAAGCATGTATTTAGCTTGGATAGATAAGATACCTGGAATTCCACCGATTCCGATAGCATTGGCTGTTACGTTAAAGGTTACGGATAAGAGACCTGCGATAGAAGAACCAATCATCCCTGCCACAAATGGGTAGACGTACTTCACGTTGACCCCGAAAAGGGCTGGTTCTGTAACACCTAGATAAGCAGAAATCGTTGCTGGCAGAGAAATCTGTGCTTCACGTTCATTATGACGGTTCATCAGATAGTAAGCAAATACAGCTGAACCTTGAGCGATATTGGACAAGGCAATCATTGGCCATAGCGCCGTACCGCCTGTATCTGCAACCAGCTGTGTATCAATGGCATTGGTCATGTGGTGCAGACCAGTGATAACAAACGGAGCATAGAGGGCACCAAATATCGCACCAAAGAGCCATTTAACAGGACCAGTCAGACCAGCAAGCACCGCTGTTGACAGCCATTGTCCAAGTGTCCAACCAATTGGACCAAGGACTGTATGCGCTAGAATCAAAGCTGGAATCAAGGATAAGAATGGCACAAAAATCATGGACACAACTTCTGGAATGCGTTTGCGCCAGAAGATTTCAAGATAAGATAGCGACAATCCTGCAAGCAGAGCTGGAATAACTTGTGCTTGGTATCCAATTTTTCTAACTGTGAAGAAACCAAAATCCCATACCCAGTTTTTAGCAATTTCTGAAGCGGGTGTGCTGGCTACTGAGTACGCATTGAGCAATTGTGGTGACACCAAACAGATCCCAAGAACAATTCCCAAAATCTGGCTGGTTCCCATTTTACGAGAAACAGACCAAACAATACCAACAGGTAAGAAGTGGAAAATCGCTTCACCCGGCAGCCACAAGAATGAGTTTACTCCGCTCCAGAACTGTGATACATCCACAATCGTATTGTAAATCGGAGTACCGTCTTTAGCAAACTGAGCAACACCGTCAACCATTTTTTGACCGAGTGCCTGAATCTGCACACCTTCCAGAATATTGCGGAAACCGAGAATCAGCCCCCCAACGATAATGGCTGGAATAATTGGAGTGAAAATTTCCGCCAGCATTGTCATGACACGCTGTACTGGATTCTGATTGCTTTTGGCAGCAGCTTTGGCTGCTTCTTTTGATACTCCTTCAATCCCTGAAACAGCTGTAAAATCATTGTAGAAAATTGGCACATCATTTCCGATAATGACTTGAAACTGCCCTGCATTTGTAAAAGTTCCCTTTACAGCTGGAATGGCTTCAATTACTTTTACGTCTGCCTTCTTTTCATCTGCCAATACAAAGCGCATCCGAGTTGCACAATGGCTGACAGCTGAGATATTTCCCTTGCCGCCGATAGCCTCTAATAGCGTCTTGGCGTCTTTCTCAAATTTTCCCATTTTCTGTTTGGCTAGGCTTAACCTAACACTCTCCTTCTTTTTTTCATCATTGTACAATTGATACATTTATTGTAAACGATGCCAAAGATGTCTGCAAGTTGTTTGTAGCAAAAAAGGCTCTTTTTTGGTAAAATTTATTTAGTTGTATGCTAAAAAGAAAATAAGTGAGGATATCATGAAAAAATATGAACAAATTTTTAAACTCTTAGAACAAGATATTCTAAACGAGAAATATCAGATGAATGATTATCTTCCTAGCGAACACGAACTTGTCCAGGCCTACAAGGTCAGCCGTGACACGATTCGTAAATCGCTTGATTTGCTTCAAAAAGCTGGTCTCATTCAAAAAATGAGAGGTCAAGGCTCTAAAGTCATCCAACAAGAACAGATTGACTTTCCCGTTTCCAACCTAACTAGTTACCAAGAACTTGTCCGGCAACATGGAATGAATTCTAAAACCAATGTCATACAGTTAGAAAAAATTACAGTTGATAAAAAATTATCCAGTCTTACTGGTTTTCCTGAATACCGTCTGGTGTGGCGGATTATTCGCCAAAGGGTCGTTGACGGGATTGCCTCCGTCTTGGATATTGATTACCTTGATAAGAGTTTTATCCCTTCTATTAGCCGTGAAATTGCAGAGCATTCAATTTATGCTTATTTAGAAGATGAACTGGGACTGCACATTTCTTACGCCCAAAAAGAAATCACAATTGATCCAGCCACCAATCGCGATAAAATATTGATGAACATTGGAAATGACCACCATGTCGTCTCTGTCAAATCCAAAGTTTATCTTGCAGACGGACAGCAATTTCAGTTTACAGATAGTCGTCATAAACTCGAAAAATTCCGTTTCGTTGACTTTTCCAAACGGCAAAAATGATCATGACCTTTCACAAAATTCACTCTTCAATATTAAAAATAGCCAAAAAGGAAGAATGTCGTTGTCATCGATCTGCTTCCTTTATTTTTAATGTCATTCACATATTTATAAAAAGTAAAGCAAACTTATTAATTTTTGAAAAACGAAAGAAGCTGAGATTATTTCTCAACTTCTTCCTCTTCTTCTACTATTTCAGAAACTTCTACTTTGAGCTTTGTTACACGTCCATTTTTTACCTTATCATTGGTTAAAATGAGCTTTTTGTCCTGACTTTCCACTTCATAACTCAAACGCTCTTTCACGTCGGGTATCGAGCCCACGCCCGTCAAATAATAGCCCGCAATAGTGTCAACGTCATCACTCTCCAGTTCAACTTCAAAATACTCGTTAAAGTCATTCAAACTCATGGTTCCAAGGACGAAATAAATATGGTCAGAAACCTGATACACCTCTACTTCAGCCTTGTCTGTTTCATCATCTATCTCACCGACAATTTCTTCCAGTAAGTCTTCCAGCGTTACCAGACCAGACATACCACCATATTCATCTAACAATATCGCCATTTGATTTTGCGTATTCCGCAACTCTGTCAGCAAATCATCCACGAAAATTGTTTCTGGCACAAAGAGCGGTTCCTGCAAAATTTTTCGTAGTACAATATTATCAAAACCATTAGTAAACGCCTCATTTAACAGACGTTTGGTGTGAATAAGTCCAATAACATTATCCTTGTCATCATCATAGACTGGGATTCGTGAGAAATTCTGCCTCAAAATACTTTCGATAATTTCCTTGGTATCATCATTGATGTCCACCATAAACGCATCGGTACGCGGCACCATTACCTCACGCGCCACCATCTCATCTAGTGAAAAAATCCCCTGCAGCATTTCAATTTCATCTGCATCCAATGTTTCTTCACTATTGGTCAGCATATACTCAATCTCATCACGTGTCATTTTCTCATCTGCATCATCAAAAGTCATGGGAGTGATTCGACTGAGCAGATTGGTAGAGGCTGATAAAAGCCAAACAAAGGGACTGACAATTTTTCCCAAAAAGATGATAACTGGCGCTGTACGAACCGCTAGGGAATCTTTGAGGTTCAGAGCGATTCTCTTTGGATACAATTCACCAAAAACAATCGAAATATAAGTCAAAATAGCAACAGATAAGAAGCTTGCAATAGCTCTTGCGGTCTCAGAATTTCCCATCCAAGAAGCAATTTCCCGACCGAGTGTATTAGCCAAACTAGCTCCTGACAAAATTGTAATCAAAGTAATTCCAACTTGAATGGTGGATAAAAAGTGATTAGGTTTTTCCAAGACTTTTAACAAACGAATGTATTTTGCATCGCCTTCTTCAGCTTTTTGCTCTACACGAGCGCGATTTAAAGATACCATCGCCATCTCTGCTGCTGAAAAAAAGGCATTTAAAAGTGTTAAGACTAGTAATAGTAAAGCTTGCAGTAACAAGGTCTGACTGCTAGGGTCTTCCATGAATGTTCTCTCCTCATATATAAGTAATCTTAATTATAGCATACTTTTTGACTTCTTGCACAGGGAGTGTTAAACAGAAAGTTTGAAGGAAGATTGCAAAGAAGAAAATCGATTGTTTAGGCTTCTAAATTTTGCAGAACTGTTTCCAAGCGTGAAATTGCATCAACAGGAAGTGCCGTTTTAGGGTATTTTTGATTAAAGGCAAGCAAGAAGTTCAGCCGTACTTGCATTCTTTCTCTAAGTAATTGTTTGTAGCGAGCATCAAAATTTGGAATAGGATAGCCTTCACATTCCATGTATTCAAAACCCTCCAATGGCCCAAATGGTTTAAATTCTGCCTCTTCATCAACAATTTTTTCAATAATACTCAGACTAATCTCTTTTGAAATTCCTTTTCCCATATAAAATCCAGTATTGATAATATAACAGTCGACACCAGATTCAAAAAGGCTGCGAAATTTCCGATAGTCTTCTACCAATGAATACACTCTAAATGGATTAGCATAAGGTTCAATCACCAAATCATCATGCTTGCCAATCACATTTTCAGCATTGGAACGCTTGGTCATCAAGGTACAGCCCATCGTAGAAGCCATCAGCGGATCGTTGATTTTGATCAAAGGTGGGAGAGAATCATCTTTCATAATCCAGAAAATGGCTTGAATCGGCTCATCAATTCGATCGACCCGATTTGGTGTTGCAAAGCGAGACTTGACTGTCCGACCATTTCCATTTCGAATGTCCTCTGTCACTAATTTTTTTAATCCATTGTCATCCAGTGTCACACCACAATTCTGAACTGTTACAAAAAAGTCCTGCTCCCTATGCCCAATGGGATAGTCATTTGTTTTATCAAAATAGGACGGTTCCAGAGCAATGGAAGAGCCATCTTTGACAGAAATAATAAAGGCATCATCATGCAAAACCTTAATATCATATTTTCCATTATGTTTGGCATGCGTCAGCGTGGATTTTCCTGAGCCAGATAAACCAAAGAAGGAGGCTACATAGTCTTTCTTTTCAGCCCCTTCTTGTTTAAAGATTTTCAAACCACCGTGACAAGCTACATATCCATTTCTAGCAGCAGTTGCCCAAGCTAAAGTTAAAGTCGCTTTTTTCAACTCACCAAAGTAATTTAAGCCCAAAATAATGACACAATTGTGCTGAGTATCAAAATAAACCAACCCTTCAGGATAATCTGGATGCTTCCATTTGGGGTCAAAAAAGACAAATATATCATTTTCATCGTACTTTTTAGAAACTCTCAAACGATTTTTAAACTCTTCATCCAAAATTTGGAAATTTAAAAGCCACGAATACAGGTTGTTAATTTCATCCTCAGGAACCATAAGATGAGCACAAGCCATGAAGGCTTCATCAAGTCCTACAACTGCATCTGCCTTATAAAATTTTCGATGATGAGCCTGATAAATTGCACTGCGTACTATCGAAAGCAACTTCTCATCTTCCTCATTGTCCCTACCAAAAATCCGTCGAGCTTTAGCCGTTCGACCAACGACTGCTCCAGAATTCGTTAATAAAACGCGAGCATAAGAAGGCAAGCCCAATTCCTTTGTATGAATCACAGGCATATCTAGGACAACTGTTCCAGCAGCTGTAGAA
>ERZ772956.1589-NODE-1589-length-15306-cov-6.074880_pt1 | contig 15306 bp, 15 predicted proteins | sample MGYA00580683_ERZ772956 | MGnify/ENA primary metagenome ERZ772956 (study PRJEB29015, sample SAMEA2738077) | human oral metagenome | biome: human oral; feature: human-associated habitat; material: saliva | place: China | collected 2212 ... | reverse complement strand
CGCTGGCCATTACCGTCTTTAATGCCTACATGGAAGAAGAACGCCACCAGTTCATTCAAGCCGCAACTTTGAGCCCCTAACAAATTAAATCATGACTCATTTGATTGCTATTATCGTAATGTCGGGTTTCGCACTCTCTGTCTGACGCAATCGTAAGATGGAATCACTATAAATAACTTCGTTCTCCTTATTATAGGATTGACCCTAGATAATTGCTCGGATAAGACGTCAAAAGAACTAAGTAGAGATATAGAATTGTGACAAAAAATGATAAGTTGTCAACTACTGATAAAAATGGTATAATCAAAAAAACATATGAAAGGGTTTTATTTATGACAACAAGAATACCTTTAACTTTATTATCAGACGAAACACATGAAATCTCCGGTAATTATGTCGAAAGAATAAGAACATATAGATGTCCTTGCGGATCAGGGAAAGTTGTGTGGTCTAAGGAAAGACCTAACGGAGGATATGGGTACCAAGCAACTTTTTCAGATATTTTTTGCCAATGTGATACCTGCAAAGGTATATATGACTTTTCAGATAAAGGGTATGCTATTATATAACAATGTTGTTCGTCTATAATCACATAGCAACTAAAGCATCTAGTGTAGCGGATGCTTTTTTTATACCCTTTACTATATCGGTTGATGGGATACAAATTCAAATAGAATTCAAGGAATATAACGTACAATTCGTGGATACCGTAGGACTAGAAAAGTCAAATCGTATCCTCACCTATTAAATAAAACATAAAGTCGGCATTCAAAATATGAATTGATCCACATTCCCCCTATTCTTCCATTTCCTGCATACCTAGTCTGGGCGGCGGGAGCCTAGTTCCTAAATCCCCACTAAAGGTTTTACTTCACAATTCACTTGAAGTATACTAGGTAAAAGTCCATTTCCTCTTCCACATCAGTTAGGAGGCTAGATCATGAAGTATCTCCACCCCACCTTGCTCTGTGTTTTATTAGCGGCGGTAACCTGGGCCATTCTGGCTCACAGCGACTGTCTGCTCTGGCTCGTGGCGGCCACCCTACTTGAGGGAATTGCCTGTCTCTATTACTATGAACGGCGCAAATCCTAGCCCGAATCATTTTTTTCTTTAATTTTGCCTATAAGGTATGCTATAATAACGAAGGTATCGAGGCTTTGGCCTCAAATTCAACTGACAAAAGGAGCAGTAAGATGATTAGTGTAAGTGATTTAAAAGCAGGGATGACTTTCATCCTAGACGGTAAATTGTGGCGCGTATTGGAAATTTCCCACCACAAACCAGGGAAAGGTAACACCATCATGCGGATGAAAATCCGTGACGTCCGCAACAACTCTACTGTGGACACAACCATGCGTCCAGATGAAAAGGTAGAACGTGCGCATATCGACACCAAAGACGTACAATACCTCTACAGCCAAGACAGCACTGCTTTCTTCATGGACTTAGAAACTTATGACCAATACGAAATCGCAGAAGACGCCATCGAACGCGAATTGAAGTTCTTATTGGAAAATGCGGAAGCTAAGATCCAATTCTACGGCAGCGAAGTAATCGGGGTTCAACTCCCATCAACCGTTGTCCTCCAAGTAACCGAAACTCAACCTTCTATCAAAGGTGCAACCGTTTCTGGTTCTGGGAAACCTGCAACTATGGAAACTGGCTTAGTAGTCAACGTGCCAGACTTCATCGAAGCCGGCGAATACTTAGTTGTCAACACCGCTGAAGGTACTTACAGCGGCCGCGCTAACAAGTAATCATAAAGAAGCCACTAGCTATTTGCTAATGGCTTCTTTTTTGTTAGGTATAATCTTGGTAGGAAATACTTTGGTTTCTTAATTTTAGATATAATCCCCTCTCGCTTCTGCAACTAGCGGAAGATCTAAATCATTAGGATTAGCGTAGGAAAGAACATGGGTGTCCTCTTCAAAATCATGACTATCTGTCCACGGTTCGCACTGAGTCATCACCGTCTTAACGGCGTCTTCCAAGCCTTCTGGAGGATATTTATACTTTCTCAGCAGTCGTTTAATCAGCATTCTCATCCTTGATCTCGCTGATTCTCGTTTCTGCCAATCGATACTCTTGTTTTTGCGCAAGGTATCTGTCAGGTCTTTTGTGATAGCAATTAACTCATCATTTTCATAAAAGTCCTTGATTGCTTGAGGCTGAGTCAAAGCATCATAGAAAGCTAGCTCATCCGGGCTAAGACCAAGTTGGTCCCCTTCTTTATGAGCGGCAGCAATCTGATGAGCCAACTTCAGCATTTCTTCAATCACTTCTTCATTGGTCAACATCCCATTAAGATAGGCATTAAGTGCGCGTTGCATAATTTAACTAAATTTCTCAGACTTTACCACATTGGTCTTGCGATAAATAGACACCTGATCTGCTATCAATTTCTTCAAAAGTTCAACCGCTATGTTCTTCTCTTTCATGTTAGCAACTTCCTGAAGGAACTTAGGGGCAAATAATGAAAACTACTCTTTGATATCTGAGAAAAGATTTAAAACCCCTTCACTCTTGATACTTTGTTTCAATAATTCATTAATTCTAGCGTTCATCTCAGGAAATGAAATTTTCTTACCTTCCCCAGACGTAACTAGGCGGATCACCAGCACTCGGACTGACGCAATGAAATTCTTGAGCGTATTCTGGTTGCTCACGAATTAGGTCATGCAATATTACATACAAAAATTGCGATGATGAAAGGCTTTCAAGAAATGGAAGTTCTGGACGGTGGTTCACAAGAAGATGATGAAGCCAATTTCTTTGCGGCTGAACTTATTCTCGAAGATAAGAAAGATTTGGAACACCTTTCCGAATACTCATTTTTTGAAACTGCCAAAAAGCTTTATGTTCCGGCAACACTGCTGGATTATAAATTCACCTTGCTTCAAGAAAAAGGAGAAATGCTCAATCCGATGTACATTCGTAAATCAGGGTTCCTGAAAGATGACTTAAGGGACTATGATGAAATACATTACGAATGATAAAAAGCTCAGACAGCGATGTATTTAAACATCAGCCGCTGAGCTTCTTTTGTTTTTTTAAAAGCAGACCTATAAACGAATTTCTGTTTTCGCCTATGGATATGTGCTTTATTTAATAATACTTTACGAAGCTTATAATGTTAGAATAGTTTTAAAATTATTATACACATGTTCTGCTAAATCTTTATCATTTCTCACCATAGCTATTGATGTATATATATCAACCAACGACTTAGGATGGTATTTTTTTCCGTTTACTTTCGAAAAAGGGCCATCACTTTCAATCAGAATACGTTCATCAGGAATTAATTTCACTCTCTGAATTGCTTGAGTATTTAAAGTCATATTTGAATTAACTGAAAAGTAACACCCTAATTCTATTAAATCTTGCAAATGCTTAGTAGAACCGCCATACCAATGAACAATACATTTTCGTGGTTTATGCTTAGAAATGATTTCAATTAACTCTTTCTCAGCTCCTTTTATATGAACTGATAGAAGCTTATTCTCATTTGCAGACAGTTCAACAATTCTTTCAAAATAATACAACTGTTTTTTAATATCTAATGATTTAGCTGATTTGAAATCAAGTCCTACCTCACCTATATAATTAACATTCTTAGCCATTCTAATAAAATGATTAAAGTCTTCATCTTTCAATGAAGTATCCAAAGGGTGAAATCCTAATGCAAATTTCAAATACTTTGTTTCTGGATACAAATTTTTGCAAGATAAATAAACGCCGGGGGAATTGGTCATACACAGAGTATATTGTTTATTTTCGTTGATTATTTTATATAGTTCATCATGATTTTGATAGAAATCTAAATGAAAGTGTGTATCTATTAGACCGAAAATCATATCCCCAGATACCTCCTCATTCTTTCATCTTCAGCAAATAACTCTATTAGATCTTCCATCGAACTTTTATACACTCTCAAAAACTTTTCTACTTCCTCAGTGGTTAATCGTCCTACACTTCTAATAAATCTTTTTAAATCTTCTTCAGATATATGTTTATAGCGATAAACGCTACTTAACACAGCTCTTAAATCTGAGCCTTTATCATTTTCCTCGTTCACCTTCAGAAATTCAAATGTTTCTCCAGCAAAAGAATATTTTTTATCTCTTTCTACATCAAGAACCGAACTTTTTCGAATCAAACATGGATAACAATATCCACAATTTATAGGATACTCTTTCTCTCCAAATTGGTTATATCTTGATAAGCATGGATGAGAACAAGATATCGTATCGGCATAACAAGCCTTAAAAGCCTCTGTATTTTTTACTCGATTCACAACTTCTCGTTTCGTATTAAATGCAAAAAAATTGTTAATCGAATTCTCTATTCCTACCATTTCAAGAATGCTGTTGAATTGGGATAAAAAATATGGATGAGTTGTCCTTGTACTACAAGTACCTTTTCTACTTTTTGTCAAAGAAATATTAAGTCCAATAAAACCATTTTCAGGAATATAAATTGGAATGTTTTTCCCAAGAATACCAGCAATACTCAAAGCAGCACATAAGAATAATAATGAACGACCACGGGAAGTGTTTTCACTACCATTTAATTTCCCATTTATACTACTAATTGGAGCTCTAGAATTTGCAGTAAAACTTATAAAATCAACTTTTTGATCTTCATATATTTCTTGAAAGATTTCCACAAAATCTTTTTGCTTTTTTCTAAGCTTGGGATACTCATTATGTCCCAATAAACATGGTGAAGCTCCGTCCTCTAACAATTTAATAGCACCACATAAGGAGTCTAAACCACCTGAAAACAGGCAAACACAGTCACATCCTTTAATATTTAAATGCTTTCTATTTGGATTTTCTCTTAGACTATATACCATTTTACTTTTTCTAAACTCAATATGCCATATATCACCCGTTAAAAAGCCAAGCATTCTTTCCCAATTTTCGGTAGTTGGTAACCATGTATCATATTCGAGAACCGGAATAGAAACAAATATTTCTCTCGTCCAACAATCTTTAAAAAGACGCCTGTTAATTCTCTTATCTAGAGAGAAAATACTTATTCCTATAATGAATAAATCTTCATATATCGCATCAATCTCCAGACAATCCATTCGATACCAAACGTCTGTAATATTTGTAAATATTGTGCTATATTTTTTTCTGTTAATCGAAAAAACATAAGAATCTTGCCACACTCCAGATGGTTGACTCTCTTGTTCTTTATCAATCCAAAATCGCATAATTATTCCTCCTCGCAATATCTTTCAAATATCGAATAGGCGTCACATAAAGCGTTTTTAACAACATCTGAACTTTTAATATCCGCAAAATTCACCGTTTGTATCATTGATAAATTGAGATCACCATCTATAGAATTTTCTATGTATTCATGCATCTTATTCAGTACTTCCGCAGTCTGCATAGGACTTCTACCTTTTGATATTTTCTCCTCATAACAAAAATCAAAATGTGCTTTTATATATTCTTTCAACATTTCTTTAAGTAATGCTTCTGTAGAAATATCCCCAATTTTTGAGATATCATCTATCTCTAGGTTAGCTAATCCTTGTGACAATGCATCCGCAGCTATATTGTCCTCTGTAGTAGCACCTGCATTTGTAAAATCATTAAGCAATTCTGACCAAACAACATCTGATGGTTTACCAATCAAGTCCTCTCGATTATAATCTCTCAAGGCATCGTCTAATCCTTTTGAAGCTACACTTTGAGCAAATCCTAATACTCTTGAAGTAGCAGAATTAAAAGTATTTACAGTAGACATATCCGCTTTCACAGCAGATGCATACTTACTTGCTGCATTTGCTTTAGACGCATAATCCCCATTTTTAGCAAACGATGTTACTGCTCTTTTTGCTTGTGACCAATTAGGTGTCGTTGGAGCTATATAACCTTTAGATGTTCCCATATTTAAGCCTCCTTCTTCTTAATATCAGATAAGACTTTTTGATTCATCGTTCCTTTGGATTTCATTTCAACGAATGCCGTTTCCAAGTTTTTCGAATCAGTCTGATACATTGTTCTCAAAGCTGCCATCTCTGATGGTCCAATGACATTATTAGATTTAGCTAAGGCGTTTGCAATTTTATCTCGATAGCTTTCAAAATGAATATAGAAATCTCTAATAACAAAGTATTTTAATTCACCTTTTTCAATCTTGGAAACAACAACATTCAAAACATCTTTAATTTCTTCGGAATTCAACGCTTTTGCTTCCTCAATTATTGAACTCATTAATCCACTTTTTGCATTTCCTATTCTCTCTAATACATATTTTGTATTACTACTAAATGAAGAAAAGTCAATGTCTCTTTGATTTAAATTTTCTCTTGTTAAATAAAAATACTTATCTAATAGCTGATTCTCTAAGTCCTTAGGTTTACAATTAAGCCACTTTTTTACTTGTGGGTTCAGCCATGGTTCGTATCCTTTTCCATCGCTCTTTTCCACAGCATCTCGCATTTCTTTAAATTTACGATTTTCCGTACCAAATTCCTTGTTCCACTCATTTAATTGAATAAACAAATCATTATCTATTTTTTGAAGCACTAGCAGTTTAGCTAATATTTCCATACTCAGTTCTTCACCATAGTAAATCTGTGCTAATTTTCGCTTTGTAATAAACGTGTTCAGAAAACGTTTTGCTTGTCGTGGATTGCCTTTTAAAGTATATGCAACAATTTCTCGTATTTCATCAATTATTACTGATATTTTTTTATGCTCTGTGTCACCGTCTAGCTTCCATGTTAAGTCTAATTCTTCAATCAACTTATTCAATTGTACCAAACTAATAACATCGCCTGAAACTGTCATCTTCTTATCAAATATTTCTTTTAATAATTTATCAAAAGAATCTTTCGTTAAAAAGCTTTGAGCTACTAATAAGATCAAATAGTTTTGAATATCTTTTGCAGATAATTCCGGAATATATATTGGGAGTTGTATTATTTTTTCAATATATTCTTTGTCTAATTCTACGTCAAACCCATTCATAGGTGGATACTTACCACGAATAGCATATTTTATTACATTCTCATCAGCTGCAATAATGAATGTTGTTCTTTCAACTGCCAAAAATAATTTTATAACTTCCAAAATTTCAATTATACGTTCTGGACTACATCTATCCAAATCGTCAATCATAATTACAACATTTTCAATACCATCATCTTCTAAGGAAGCTGAAAATTCTTTTCTGAATTTTCTAATAGTATTCACTGCACTGTTATCCGTTACGGAACCATAGTCTTTCCAATATTCATCTTTTAACGACTGAATCGAATCAGCGGCATTTTTTACAGTGTTTCCTATTTCCTCAGCACTACCAGTTACATTCAATAACATGGGCAATGGATTCCCGCTAACTACACTCGCAACCAATGGTGCAATTTTTGATACTGCTTTTGTTCCTAATTTAAACCAATCAACACTTTTTATTAAATTCCCAAGATTTTTTCTAACTTTTTCTGATGGTGCTTTTTCTTTTAACTCCTGTAATAATGCTTCCATGATTGCAGTTTTAGCATCACCATAAGTTTCAAACATCCATGCATTGATAGTTACACAAATAATTTTTTCCTCGTCTTTAAGCTTATTATCAATTAAACTCAGTAAGGTTGATTTTCCGGCTCCCCATAATCCAAATACACCAATCGTTAATGGATTATATTCTTTATTTTTTGCAATGTCAGATATTATTCTTGCATAAGGTTCGTAGAATAAAATATCAATATCTGAAGCGTTATCTAACCACATATTATTTCCTAACCTCACATTCTTATATGTTTTCTAGTTGAATTTGCTCGTAATTAACTCTATTCTCAACCAAATATTTGAAACTAGAATTTAAGCGTACTTCATCATGTGAAATCAATACATATGTCCAAGGCTTTCCTTCATCTACAGCATTCCATTCAGAAACAGCTTCTCAAATCCAATTTTCGTATTATCTTTTTCAGCCATTCTTAGGCCTCCTTTATTTTTCATTACTTTTCTTAGTCAATAACGCTAATTCCCCTAAAAAATCTTCCATTGTCCCCCTACTTTCTGTATTTACAATTGTTAAACCTCTTACATTATATCATGCTCACAAACTTATATATAGCGTTTTCTTATTTATTTTACTCCTTGTATAAGTAACTTTCGTTTCTAAATTTAGTAAGTCATTAATAACTTACCCCTCATATACCCAGGAGCCTAGTTCTTTCTTCCCCACTCCCCAGTGACTGCCTGGCCTCATGGCCAAAAGCGGGCCTGGTGCTGGTCAGGATGGCTGGCCTATGAGCGGGGCTTGGAGCCTAGCAACTTAGCCCCGCCATAGCCAGGCAAGGCGGAAGACAGCCGCAGGCTGGCTGGAGCCTGCCCCTGCACCTGGCCCCCCTTTTGGCTTAATGAGGCCTGGCAGTCACGCCCCGGCAGGCAGACACTAAAAAAACCAGCCACCTCACCCCCTCAGGGCCAGGCAGCTGGTCTTTTCATTATATCCAATCTATTGCCGTCAGGCGGGCAGAAACTAACTAACCAACTAGCTAGCCCCCCTATTTCTCCTTATCCTCCAGGATCTCAAACCCGTAGCCACGGATATTAGCCCGCAGCAGGTCCAGGTACTGACGCGTAATAGGGCTTGGCTCTACCTGTTGGGGCATGAGGTAGCCTAGGGTCATCATGTCGTCGACTTCTAGGGGAATGGCAATGATTTTGTCGTCGTTGAGCTCGCTAGAGATGATCCCTGAAGAAATGGTGTAGCCATTAAGCCCCACCATGAGGTTGAAGATGGTGGCCCGGTCGCTGACCTTGATGTGCATCTTGCGGTTAAGGGTACTCAATATTTCTTCCGCAAAATAGAAGGAGTTCTCCTGGCCTTGCTCATAAGATAGGTAAGGATAGTCCTCTAGGTCCCTTAACTTAACCGAGGCCTTCTGAGCTAGAGGATTGTCCCGGCAGACGAAGACGTGGGGCTTGGCCTTGAACAAGGGCGTAAACTTGAGCTTTTTCTCCTTGAAGAGCTTGGTTAGGACCTGGCGGTTGAACTTATTGAGGTAGAGAATGCCCAGTGAACTCTTGAAGGACATGACGTCTTCCAGGATGTTCTGGGTCTCGGTCTCCCGCAGGGTGAACTGGTACTCTTCCGCATCTACCTGCTTAATCAAGTCCACAAAGGCATGGACCACGAAGGCATAGTGCTGGGCGGACACCGAGAAGGCCTGCTTGCGGACGGTGTGTTGCTTGTATTTGGCTTCCATGAGCTTGACCTGGTCCAGGATTTGGCGGGCATAGATCATAAACTCCCGGCCTTCATTGGTCAGGGAGACCCCCGACTTCTGGCGGACTAGCAGCTGCAGATCCATCTCCTGCTCTAATTCCTTAATGGCATTACTGAGGCTGGGCTGGGATAAGAAGAGGGCTTTGGCCGCTTCATTAATAGAGCCCGATTCCACGATTTTCTCAAGATATTGCAGTTGTTGGATTCGCATCATAGTCACTCCCTTGAATTACTCCAGTATATTATAACCTAAAACTATAACCGTGTATACTTTTTTTCAATTATTCAAGAGGACCGTTTCCATGATAGGATAGAACTATCAATAAGGAGGTCGATTGCATGACAACATCGATTATTGGTTTCCCACGAATCGGGGAACACCGTGAATTAAAATTTGCTACTGAAAAATACTTCCGTAAGGAAATCAGCGCTGAAGAACTTCAAGCAACCGCTAAGGAACTCCGCGCTAAACACTGGCGCCTAGCCCAAGAACGTGGCGTGGACCAAATCCCAAGTAATGACTTCTCCCTCTACGATACCTTCTTGGACACTGCTGTCCTCTTCAATATCGTACCTGAGCAAGTTCAAGCCATTGACTTGAGCGAATTGGACAAGTACTTCGCCCTAGCCCGCGGCTACCAAGGGGAAAAAGGCGACGTACGCGCCCTCCCAATGAAAAAATGGTTCAACACCAACTACCACTATATTGTACCTAAATTCGAAGCTGGCACCCAAGTTAAGTTAGCCGGCCACAAGCTCTTTGACGAATTCCAAGAAGCTAAAGACTTAGGCATCCACACTCGTCCAGTCTTAGTTGGGCCATTCACCCTCTTACGTCTGGCTGAGTACGCTGAAGGCGTCAACCCAGTTCAATTCATCGAGCCTTTAGTGGCAGCCTACAAGGAAGTTTTCCGTCGCTTGGCTGACTTAGGCGCGACTGACATCCAATTAGATGAGCCTGCCTTAGTTAAGGACATCTCTGAATTGGAATTGACCCTCTTCGACAAACTCTACCAAGGCCTATTAGCTGACAAGGCTGGCTTGTCCGTCCTCTTACAAACCTACTTCGGTGACGTGCGTGACGTCTACAGCCACTTGGTGCAATTACCAGTTGAAGCCATCGGTTTGGACTTCTTAGAAGGCCGCAAGACCTTAGAATTAGTCAAAGAACACGGCTTCCCAGCTGACAAGGTCCTTTACGCAGGGGTGGTTAACGGTAAGAACATCTGGCGTAACGACTACGCTAAGACCTTAGCCCTCTTAGAAGAAATTCCAGCCCAAAACGTGGTCCTATCGACTTCATGTTCCCTCCTCCACGTGCCTTTCACTACGGCTAACGAAGAGTTTGCGCCTGAAATCTTGGCTCACTTCGCTTTTGCCGCTGAGAAATTAGACGAGTTACGTGAATTGGATGCTATCCGTGCTGGCCAAGGGGATGAATTCTTGGCAGCTAACAAGGCCCTCTTTGCGGCAGAACGTACCGTTCGCAATGCGGAATTAGCCACTCAATTGGCTGGCCTAGACGACGCAGCCTTCACCCGCCAACCTGCTTTGGCTGAACGTGCTAAGGCGCAACACCAAGCCTTCAACTTACCAGTCTTACCTACTACCACAATTGGTAGCTTCCCACAAACACGCGAAGTTAAGGTTAACCGTGCGACCTTCCGTCGTGGCGAGAAGACAGAAGCAGAATACACGGCCTTCATCGAAGCTGAAATCGACGAATGGATCAAGTGGCAAGAAGAAATCGGCCTGGACGTTCTGGTTCACGGTGAATTTGAGCGTAACGACATGGTGGAATACTTCGGTGAGAACCTGTCCGGTTACCTCTTCTCTAAGAACGGTTGGGTACAATCCTACGGGACCCGCGGCGTTAAGCCACCAATCATCTGGGGCGACGTTAAGCGTGAACGTCCAATCACGGTTAAGTGGTCTGCTTACGCTCAAGCCCAATCCGACCTACCTGTTAAAGGCATGTTAACCGGTCCGGTTACTATCCTCAACTGGTCCTTCCCTCGTGAAGACATCACCATCAAGGAATCTACCCTGCAAATTGCTTTAGCAATCCGTGAAGAAGTCCTTGACTTGGAAGCTGCCGGCATCCACATCATCCAAATCGACGAAGCTGCCCTCCGTGAGAAATTACCTTTGCGTAAGTCTGACTGGTACTCTGAATACCTAGACTGGGCTATTCCAGCCTTCCGCTTGGTTCACTCCGGTGTGGCACCAACTACTCAAATCCACACCCACATGTGCTACAGTGAATTCACTGACATCATCCCTGCTATCGAGCAATTAGATGCGGACGTGATTTCCTTCGAAGCATCCCGTTCTAACCTCCACATCTTGGACGAATTAGAACGCCAAAACTTCCAATTACAAGTAGGTCCTGGGGTTTACGACATTCACTCCCCTCGTGTCCCTTCTGTGGAAGAAATTGAACACACTATCCGCGCCATCTTGGCCAAAGTGCCAACGGAACGTGTCTGGATCAACCCAGACTGCGGTCTCAAGACGCGTGGTATTCCAGAAACTAAGGCTAGCTTGGTTAACTTAACCCAGGCTACCCGTAACATTCGAGAGGAGCTCTAACCCCTATGACACAGCCACCGGCACCCTTCCACCATCCATCCTTATCCTATGAAGTCTTCCCGCCCAACACCCAAGTTGGGGCGGAGAGACTGACCCATACTTTGAATGATTTGGCGGAACTCAAGCCGGACTTCATCAGTGTCACCTGCAGCAATCGCCAGCCTAATATTGAGGAAACCACCCTCAAGGTAGCCAATCACGTTCAGAACACCCTGCATATCCCCACCATCGCCCACCTGCCAGCTATGTACCTGAGCAAGGAGCGCGTGGCGGCTAGCTTGGACTCTCTGGACCAACTGGGCATCCGTCGGGTCCTGGCCCTGCGCGGCGACATTTTGGAAGGCCTGGAGCCGGTCGGCGACTTCTCTTATGCGGAAGAGCTCATTCATTTTATTAAGGAAGGCAAGCCCCACTTCGACATTACGGCGGCCTGCTATCCGGAAGTCCATCCCGACGCGCCTAATGCGGTCGCGGACATCCGCTTCCTCAAGCGCAAGGTGGACGCTGGCGTTGACCGCCTGATTACCCAACTCTTCTTCGACAATGATTGCTTCTATCATTTCCAAGAAAAGTGCGCCTTGGCCAATATCGAAGTGCCAATCCTGGCGGGTATCATGCCCATCGTCAACCGCAACCAGGCCCTGCGCCTGCTGACCACCTGTGAGACCACCAAGTTGCCTCGCAAATTCAAAGCCATCCTGGACAAGTATGAGCACGAGCCTCAAGCCCTCCGGGCAGCCGGCCTAGCTTATGCCCTGGACCAAATTGTCGACCTGATCACCCAAGGCGCCGACGGGATTCACCTCTATACCATGAACCAGTCAGACACCGCCCACTATATCGCGGACGCGGCTAAGGCCTTGTTTAAGTGAAAATGAAATAGAAGAGCCAGCCCTAGGGGGCTGGCTCTTTTGACTTGTTGCCTTATGTTAGTTTTTTATGTTCAGCTTCTTCTTTTAATGCCTGAATTTCAGCGTCTAGCTTATTAGCCTTCTTCGTAAGATAAGCTAGATAAAGCGATAAAATTATTTGGACAATAAACAAGATAGTTAGGATAATTTTCATGATGATTGTCATGCGCGACCTATCACTGGAGCAATCACGCACGTATTCACCTCCAAGCTTGTGATAACACTAGTATACAACTTAAGCATTAGATTTTCCAATAGAAAGCTAACTTTATGATATGATCCTATTTATTCATCTCCATATCTGCTTATTTTTTCTTACAATTTTTTTGATGTGCTTTTAATTTCTTCATCGCCCAATCATAATGACTTGAAGTAGTGCTTACAAAATACGAACCAAGTACACTTCCTCCTACCCACTTATAGACATCTTTTGAAAATAATTCTTCGTTTGTAAATCTCTCAGCTAATTCTAAAATATCTTTATGCGATTTATGAAACATTTCTTTTGCATCTTCAAGAGAAGTATTTTGATGTTTTTTCCAAAACTCGACATTCATATCTCCATAAGTTTTCCAATTATATGGAGCTGGAATAAAAGGTTTTGCCACTCCCTTTAAATTTGTATCTACCCAATTCAAAAGAAGCTGGTGCCATTCATATAAATGGATCAAAATATCTCTTAGATTTTTATCTCTTTTCCAATGAGCCTCTTTCTTTTTTTCATCACTTGAAAAGTCAAAAGGTGTGTTTAATTCTTCGTCAGATAGCTTAGCAATTAATACGTTCAACTTATCATAGTTTTCTTTCGCTGCAATCATTAAATCTTCTTTTGTTCTTGGTCTTGGCATAATATTTCCTCCTACTTTACGCTATATCTCAATATGGTTTTTGAGTTTTCTTCTGATGTTCTATTCTTGTTGCTCAAATAGATTAAAAGATAAAAAACTACCTCAAAAGCCTTATTTAAAAGGGCTTTTTCCTTATTTTCCCACTATTTCTAATTCCGAGAAACTATTTGAATTAAAAAAAGAATGCTGATAAATCAACATTCTTTTTTTGTATTGTTTTAAAGAAACTTGATATTCTGTCTGTTTAGCTACCAAAAAGCTACCAAATTTTATTGGCTCCACTGTTTTATATAATCAATTATATCCTGTTCGAGTTCGCTTTTCTATTCTTTACTAAGTCCCTTTAACCTCGTTTATTTCCATCAACATACCTGTGTCTTCAAATTATTTTTTATTTAATAGATAAATTGTAAAATATAGTGCAGAAAAGACAGATTTCTCAAAATTTAGAATCTGTCTTTCTTTTCTTAATATACTGTTCGTGTATGGACCAGTCCATTTGGAGCTTCAAATTCGTATTCTAAATAATCTTGATAGGTCCCTGGTGCAATCACTCCCCGCACATCTAATACGGCCGTTCCCGCCTGTCCCACAATTGAATCTGCTAACAGGCAGCAATTAGTAGACAGAACAAAATAAGATTTAAAACGCGAAGAAGTAAATTTATATAGCTCAGCCCCTAAATCATACTTCAATTTGTAGGCATAGGTCGGCTGACCGTCTTCTTGTAACCTACTAGGCGGATCCCAAGGTGTTAATAACTGATCAATCTCAGCTAGACGCTCCTCCACTGCCTGACTCTCTTCTTCAGTAAGGGATAGACTGTATCCAAACAGAGTCTTGTGACTCTCCTTTTTACATAGTTCGATGTATGGTTCCTTATCCACTTTAAAAAGTACGCCATCGCCAATCGTCCCAAACAGACGCTCTGAAAAGGGATCGTAACTTCCGTAAGAAATCACCGTCCCCTGGTAACAAATATCAACATGCCCAATGGCACCAAATAGGTTGCTATCAGAAGTATGAACTAAAATTTCTAATTCTCTTGCCTCTTCTTCTTTTTTCACCAGTCGATAAGGACCGCTATGGCCCGCCGAACTTCCTTTTTGAAGAAATTGGTTAAACCGTTTTAGCGATTCAGCTGGGATAAAAGCAGCAAAGATAACAGGTAGGCTAATACGAAAGCGACGTTTTAACTCCTGGCCTTGTTGGTCTTTATCAAATAAAATACCATCTCGAATATTAGAAATCCCCAACAAGACCAGATAAGTCCCCAAGATGATAAATTGAAAGTGCCCATCTGAACTAGGTCCCAAGACGCTTGCTATACCAATCCCCCCGTTCAAAAGAGCATCCAATAAATAGAACCAGCCTCCTTTTACACGATTGGCCTTGTAAAGCCAAAATGTAATGGCATAAATCAGAGCTGTTCCCAACTGGTAAGCTCCTAAACAAATTACAACCAAATCAACGGGTAAATTGGTCAATCGATTCAACCAACTCAAACTAACCGAAAGAAAAATTAACCAAATGGAATGGCTATAGGAAATAGACTTGCGACGCAACATAAAGCGCAGAAGAAAGCTTCCTAGTCCATCGACTAAAAAGTAAACAGCTAATAGGTCCAAGGAAAATTTGGTGAAACCAACACCGTTTCGAAAAATGAGGATCCCAAAAATGACGGCAAGAACCC
>ERZ772956.1588-NODE-1588-length-15308-cov-4.848489_pt1 | contig 15308 bp, 15 predicted proteins | sample MGYA00580683_ERZ772956 | MGnify/ENA primary metagenome ERZ772956 (study PRJEB29015, sample SAMEA2738077) | human oral metagenome | biome: human oral; feature: human-associated habitat; material: saliva | place: China | collected 2212 ... | reverse complement strand
GAAAGCGAGTAGGGTGTAACAGCCTCGTGGGTTCGAGTCCCATGTCCTCCGCCAAATGCAAAAGAAAGCCTTAAACGGCTTTCTTTTTTCTTTCAAATACTCTTTTCCCCTAAATTCCAATTAAAAAGCATTTTAATGCGCACCTACAAACGCGCCTTAAATATACAACTTTGATTTATAATTATTTACAAGTGGCAATAATTATTGTGGGCTCTTTATTTTGCTACTGTGTATACATTAATTTCCTTCATCAAAACAATTGCATTGTTTTATGAACATAAATCGTTTTTTTGTACTTTTGTACAAAATCAATTCACGACATTTTACATATTGAGGCTATAAACTCAATATTCCAAGATGCTCAAGAAGTATCTTTGTTCCTATCAAAATAAGAATCACTCCTCCTATCCTCTCAGCACCAAGCTTTAATCTTGTTCCACAGATGTTCCCGATTTTGACTCCTGCAAATCCGAAGGCAAATGTCGTTGCTCCGATAATCAATACCGCAAGTAGAACATTGACCTTTAATACAGCAAAGCTTATACCGACAGCGAGGGCATCGATGCTCGTTGCAACAGCTAAGAGCAGCATTGTCTTTACATCAAAGTTGCTATCTTCCCTATCATCATCGCCTGCCTCTTTGATCATCTTAAGTCCGATTAAGAAAAGAAGCACAAAGGCTATCCAATGGTCAAAGTCAGCAATTATAGCCATCAACCTGGAGCCCAGAAGATATCCGATGCCGGGCATCAGTGCCTGAAAGATACCGAAGTATAGCCCGCAAATCAGTGCGTAGCGCCACTTCATATCCCTTAAAGCAAGGCCCTTACAGATGGAAACCGCAAAAGCATCCATAGAGAGTCCCACTGCAACGAGCAGAATCTCGATTATAGACATAGAGCATCACCCACGGCATCGAGCATACTGTCCTTTGCGAACACTTTGTCGTGCTTAACTTCTCTGTTTTCCAAACCGTCTATTGCCTTAGGCACTTTAACACCTGTAAACTCATTTAATTTTTCAACGCATTCGAAATCGCTCATTTCATCTATCTTTAGTCCAATCGAGCTTGCAACGCTTCTCGGAAACTTATATGGTGAAGCTGTTGATGCGATAACAGTTGCTCTATCGTCCCCCGTCTCCTTCTTGTACTGCTCGTAAACGGCATAGGCAACAGCTGTGTGCGTATCCACAAGGTATTTTCCCTTCTTATATAAATCTCCAATTGTCTTACATGTGAGATTCATATCAGCAAAGCCTGCATAAAAACAACTTAGTCCATTTCGAATGGAATCTGATACTGTATATTCACCGGTATTATCCAGTGAGGTCATCAGTTCCCTTAGCTCTTCGGTATTGCTAAGGTGATATATGAGTCTTTCCAGATTGCTGGAAATCAAAATGTCCATAGATGGCGAGTTCGTCAAAATGAAATTTCTCTTAGTATCATACTTACCACTGGAAAAGAAGTCAGTCAAAACCTTGTTCTCATTCGAAGCGCATATGAACTTTGATACAGGAATTCCCATCTTCATTGCGTAGTAAGCGGCGAGTATATTTCCAAAGTTACCGGTTGGAACCGTTATGTTTATTGTGTCTCCCGCTTTGATGTTCCCTGCTGCTATAAGTCTTGAATATGCATATACGTAATATGCAACTTGAGGAATAAGTCTTCCTATATTAATTGAGTTTGCAGATGAGAATACGTAACCCTTTGATGCAAGCTCCTCCTTTAGATTATCGTCAGTAAAAAGCTTCTTAACTCCTGTCTGCGCGTCGTCAAAGTTCCCTTCTATCGCATAGACATGAACGTTCTTACCCTCCTGAGTTACCATCTGGCGTCTCTGCACCTCGCTCACTCCATCCTTAGGATAAAAGACGATTATCTCTGTATTTTTTACATCAGCAAATCCTTCGAGAGCTGCCTTTCCTGTATCTCCGGATGTAGCCGTCAAAATACATATCTTCTTGTCAACACCAAGTTTCTTCATTGAAGTTGTCATTAGGTAAGGTAGAATTGAAAGCGCCATGTCCTTAAAAGCCGCAGTCTTTCCATGATATAGTTCAAGGAAGTCGGCCCCGCCCACCTTTGTAATCTTCGCAATCTCAGGCACCTCGAATTTCTCGTCATATGCATTGTCCACGCAGTAATCTATTTCCTCACCGGTGAAGTCCGAAAAAAACAATCCGATTACCAACTTTGCAATCTGCTGATATGTCATTTTAGCCAGATCATCAAAGTTAACTGTTAGGCTTGGTATCTCTGTCGGAACAAACAGACCCTTGTCATCGGCAATTCCCTTAACTATTGCTTCAGCTGCGCTAAAGCTTCCTCTCATGCCTCTTGTGCTCACGTAATTTATCATATGAATTCTCCCGAAAATATTTATAGAAAAAACTTTACAAGTAGATTATCTTAGTATATAATATCGCTTGTAGCATTTCAACAAACGATTTGTGATTTAACAATTTAATTTGTCGCCTTGGTCAAGTGGTCAAGACGTAGCCCTCTCACGGCTGAATCAGGGGTTCGACTCCCCTAGGCGATACCAAAGTACGCATATCCGAACCCCTATTTTGTGACCTCAACTCACATAGGATATGTGTTTTTAGTAAAAAGGTAAATCCCACTAGTAATTAGTGGGATTTACCTTTTGAGATATATAAATCAACTAAGATTTACTACTAATTAAATATGTCAGCAAGAACATCATCGGATATATCGCCTAGTACAAAAGCCTTTTTGATTCTGTGCTTTTTGATATACGCCTTAGCTGATTCGTTTGTGTACTTGTTGAGCAATATCACAGGATAATCTCCGATGTTGCTTGCTACAAGTCCGTCTGCCCAAGCATTAACTAAAATCACAGTATCACTCTGTGGGTAGAACTGCTCGGCAATCTTTGTTGATGTCTCGTACCTATCTAATCCATCAAGCCTTGTTACCTTGCCGATGTCAGCGAGCTGTCGCTCAATATCCTTTGATACTACGCTATCACCACCTAGTATGACATACTCAAGGTCAGACTGCTTATCCAAAAAAGCCGCTTGCTTGATTGTGAGGTAGTCGCCAACCATCATAACTGGGTGACGCACTGTCGATACCGATACTCCGTCAGCCCAATCCTTACCACTTGTGATGATTAGCTTTTTAGCACCTTTTATGCACTCTTTGAGTACCTCAAGATTAGTTGCGTATCTATCAGTACCACTCAGCACCTTAACCCCTGTACCGTTGATTTTTACATCTCCACCTACAACAGTTGTCTCAAGTCCGTTAGTACCCTTGCACTCATCATATACTAGATTAGCATTCCTAACATAAGCAAAATAACCAGCACTCAAACCATCTGCAAAACCTTTGCCACTAACAACAACCTTGTTAGGTTTTAGATGTGATTCAGCGATTAGGTCTGCGGTCTTGTATCTATCCTCACCATTGTACCTAGTGATAGTCACATCTGATGGAATAGTTTTCTTTTCAGGTACAGGCTGAGCATTCCCCCCATTGTAATAGTATTCTGCTCTGCGATATAGTTCGTCTAGTCGGTCATACCATACTCCCGGACATTGTGTAGGCTTGATGTCTCTATGCCCTTTGAGTGGCAATTTGCGACCATAAAATCGCCATATATCAGCTATGAGTTCTGCCACTGTCTCAAAGTCAGCAGGACGACACTCGGGACGACACTCAATGCCAATAGACCTTGAGTTCTCTTCCATCACGCCAGTGTGCCAAGCCACATTAGGATAACTAACGATACAAGCAACTCTACCAGCCTCAGCTACTAGATGAGCCGACGCACCTGACTTCGGATTGCACAGCCAATTAACTGGCGTCATAAATGCTTGCCCATAGTATCCCCACCAGTGAATACAGATGTACTCAGGGTGATTTTGATTAGTCTCCCCGACATAGTATTTGCCAAAGTTAGGACTGTCAAAGTTCTCTATAAATTGATATGCCATAGTATTTCTCCTAACCCCTAAAACCTTTGATTACAGTATCTTCCCCATCCGATGAGTCATCCTTTCTTGGTTCGGTATATTCCATAGCTTGTGCACTATCCTTTACACCCTCTGTTGTTGGGTCAACAACTACACCAAGTAGTACGAGTAGCTGTATCACTATCACAAATAGGTTGTGCCACTGTTCTTGAGTGATTGATGGTACGATTCCCAACATACCTAGAAATGTGTACACAATTGATAAAGCTGTTGATACTATAGCTAGTAGTGTAACCTTGTTCTTCAATCTAAGTTTTAAATTCATATTTACCCCCTCTTTTCTAACACCCACATTCGATGAGCGTATTAACGTCTTTTATTGGTAAAGCACAATATTGTCTATAGATGTCGTCCATAGTACCATTACCATCTAGTTCTTTGTATGCCTCAAACATTGTGGTTATATCTTCAAATTCTATAATCGACTTCCAACCTCGTTCAATCGCTATTAGCATTTCTGACCGTAGTCTAAATCTGAGCATTGCTCTAGTCCCTACTGAATTTGCATTAAGTTGTCGAGTAATTTCTTCGATATTGTGCTTAGCGTTAGCACTATCCAACGACTTTTGATAATCTGATTCTATTTTCTTAGCGAGCCATCTAAAACATCTAATTATTGTGCTTATGATGGCGATTATTCCGACTATAATTGAGATAACGACTGCTATCATTTATGCCCCCTTAACCTAGTTTTGTATACATTGCCTTAATAGTCTTTACTCCTACCGCATAAAATGTTTTATAAGAGACCCCTTTATGAACCGGGAACATAGATGTGAATGTTCCGCCTGTCCCCTGACCGTATACTGAGCATTTTATGTCGCTTTGTGCGTCTGAAATGTATACTAAGGTATATCCTGTTGAATTATCAGCTCCGACACATATTGTGATAAAACCATCTGCGGGGCATGTCCACGTACCATTATTCCAATATACATCTTCCGGCTCCGATAGTTTTTGTGCACTCTTACGTAGATATTCAAATAGTGCTCGAATTGTCACCTTGTAGAGCTTACCACGTTTGCTTACAGCGAGTGCAACTTTTGTGTCCAAACCATCCTCGTCTAAAGTCTCAAATTTATCAATACTTAACGCCAACGTACCATTTTCGTGTTTTTCATTGATGTCATTGATGGACTTAGTGATTTGATTGATATCAGTTGCCCCAAAAATAGTAGTATCATCTTTTTGATAATATACCGTTTTATCTTCAAGCGAGATTGTACCGTCGTCATTATTTATTAAGTTATACTTTTTGTTACCTGTATAAATTGCGTCATTGTAATCTGTTTTGAGCTTATTCATTTTAAATTGCCACCTTTCTTTGTTCTAGGTTGATTGCGAGATGTCGTCTATTATCATAGGAATTTTGCAAGATATTATATAGTCTGAGTGAATTTTGTTCGAGTCTATTCAAATCTGAAAAGGTCATTGTCGTTTCGTCAGCCACAAATTGAGCGGTTTCACCAATATTAAGGCGTACCGTATTTGCGTTAATTATCTCGAGATTGTGCTCAAACTTATTGATTTCATCTGCATAAAAGTAATCGCCAACTTGTTTATCTGAACCCATTTCTAATATCCAAAATGATGGATATAACGCCTGAGCCAAATTGTTTAGATGGGCGAGATTGTTTTTGATACGATTATAGTCCTCAACGTTGAAATAATCGCCTTGATACTCACCGTCTACATATCGAGTTGACCAATCTGTTTTCGGTTTTTGCCACATATTATCCCCCTTGTCTCCGTGCTACTACACTTGCTGAAAATGAATTGTTAAACTTCATATTATATTTATATATGCATACTTGCATGCCCGGATGAAATTCATTCTCTTGATTTACAATATCATTTGCGTCCAACTCAGGATTCCCTCTAGTGTCATACTCATACTCTATTCCTGACGTATAATATTCTCTGAGCCATTGCAACAATTGATTCGCCATCTCTTCATCACTGAGCAAGGGATTTGCCCACTTTACGATTCTGCCTCGATTATTCAATGATAACCTGACTTGCTTTTCGATAACTGTGTATTTATATCCCCTCAGCTCAAGCTTGTGTTTCCCACTTGTTTTATATTTCACTGTTATGGCATAGTTAGACTCACTGATGATTTTAACTAACGATGATGTTTCATCAACCGTCACTGTAAAATTATAACAAGGTGAGTCGAGGTAATATGTCACTACCTGATTCAATTCAACCTCGATATCTTCCGAAATAAGTACATTTTCTTTATCCGATTCTTGATAAATATAATAAGGTACTATTATCTCTTTTATAGATTCTTGTTTAATTGCCTTTGGTGATGACATCATGTCTCGCCTTGTTATCATGAAATTTGTAGCGGTTTCTAATCCGATACGTTTTATCACAATATGATTGTTCGGTTTGTTGGTTTTTTCAAAGCTGATAGTCATTCTATCACATTCACCGAACTCTCTTATCACCGACATCTTTCTACTAATTTCAGACTCATCTACAGTAAATGTGGCGGTATTTACACCATTGTTATATGTATATATTTTAAACAGTGACGGTAATGCTCCACCAAATTCAAAATTAACATTGTAATAAGCTCGGATATTATCCATTGTTATCGTAACCGAAATCGGGTTATCAAACTCACAATCTGAATTTGACGCTCTATCCGACACGAATCCCATTTCATGCGTCGATGTGCCATTTCTCGTTGCAAAATACATCGTACCGTCCACGGTGGTGTAATCTGTGTCTAATCTTGCAATTTCAACCTTTTGCAAATGTTTTAGTATATTGGTGAGATTCGTCATTTTATCACCGTCATTTGAGCGAATAGTCAACGTTGGAATATAGTTTGATTTTATCTGTATCTCGCCCCATCTCGACTGTGACACTGTACATCTACAAGCATTGGCAATTAGTTGCACAGCCTCTTTAAGTTTGACTCTAGGAATTGGATTCTTAAGCATTATCGTTTTTAAACGTGGTTCGATATAGTATTTCTCAATTTTCATCACCCTAAATAACTTGACCAATACATCGTAGTAACTCACCCCGGATAATGAATATCGACCATCTACATATTCTTTATCTAATGCTCTAAGTAGGTCTGTCCCTCGGATTGTCGCCGTGTCGTCGTCACTTTCCCACTCTGTACAAATAAGTTGACCACCTTTTAACCATTCAACTTTATTTGAGTTAGGTAGTTTATAGCCATACATTACGCTGAGTTGCTGACCCGTCTCAAAATAATTTATCGCCGATTTTGGATTGTCCACATTGAAATACTTGTTGTCGTTTTTCAATTTGACCATGAAATCAACTTGTGGAATATCCGCCGAAATGGGCGATACATATGATTCAAGCGAGCTATCGAGTACATACTCGTTTCCGTAGACAAGTCCTAAACCGAATTGAACCGATTTTATTCTGACTCTACATCCCTCATACCTCATTTTTTGAATAGTGACGGTCATATTTTGGACTTTATCAAAAGTTTCCTCTGTCACCCACAGCGATTTATCGTTGTTTATTATATTTAGCTGTTTTCCGTTGTTTGTGTCGATTTTAAACTCGGTTGGATAGTTATATCCAAAGTCTATTGAAAACCCCTTAAAACTGATTTCCTCGCTCCCAAAATTTACCATAAGCATAAAATGGCTTACCCCAAGGGGGGTTTTGGAAATAATCCCGGTATCGTTATAGGTTACGTTCAAGTTTTCTCTAGGTAAAAACCTCATACTACCATCTACTTTTGTAAATTGACGTTCTAGTGTTGCATACTCCACATTATTTGCACCAAAGGTTAGGACACTAGCTGAGTTAGAGTAATATGATTCATCACTAGCTCTCAACTTCGCCCCCGTCTGTGCTAATTGGTTTATCAATCCAAAAGATACTTGAATAAATGCTCGCTCTCTCAATGGGGAACTCATGCTAGCTTGATATTCTTTTGATACTTTCTGCATAAATCCCCCTATAGACCCGTGTCAATTAGATTAACCCTACAATTCCTGTAATGTGTAGGTGTCCCATCGTCAGTGACCCAATACGGTTCTGCTGTTCTGTCACCACAGTACATTCTGAGTGTTTTTCGAGCATTTGTATAAGGGTCATTGAATGTAACATTCACATAAAAGTTTTGTAGTAATGATAATATTCTCTGCCATTCGCTTGCTGTGAGCCACGCCCATTCAAGTCCGTCTATTTTGTATTGGTCTCGTCCGATTCTCTGACCCACAACAGCACCATTACCATCTCGACCCGCATTTACAGCGGTTGTGATTACTATTTTCACTCCCCTTTTACAAGGGGGGAGAGCGTAACCATTGATTGAAATATACGCCATATTTACCCCCTATCTTGCAAATACAAATCCGTTAGCGTTTTTCTGTGTCTCTACCACGTCGCTGACGGTTCTACCGCCAATTTGTACTACGGTACGTTCGCTCTTATCTGCCTGTCGCTTTGTATCGGCTGCAATTTCTCGTAATGTCGGTTCTATATACTCCCTAAATAGGTCGGCGAGTTCTTGCTGCGATGTGCTATCTGCTCGAGATTGTGCGGTTAGTCTCTGACTTTCTGCGAACATGCTATTTGCCACATTTTCTGAGAGCTCATATATTGGTGTTGGTGTTTGAGACCTATTGATAGCCTCAGCACTTACCAAAATCGCATTGATTACTGAATTTGTGCATGCAACTAAGAGATTGTTCATCTGTGACCAATACCCCGTGAACTGTAGCATACCGCTGATTACAGCACTCCTCATCGCCAGCTTGATTTGTGACTGATTCAATACCTCGGTCTGACCATTTATGTGCCCAACCATTTCCGCCCCGGATTCGCCGGCTATAAACATAGAACCGTGTAGAGCATTGCTAGTACCGTTAGCGTACATTGGCACGTTGCCCCAATGGCTCTGATTACCATTTCGCACATATCCACCATCGGCAAAAGTACCGAATAGATGAGATTTAAAATAACCACCACCTGATAATCCAAAGAAATGTTTAACTGATTTCCAATTCTTTTTCTTTAGCGATACATCAACTGTGATTGATGTGCCTATCAAATTTTCTAAGCTCTGACCTCTAGCTAATCTCAGATACACGCCAACGGTGACACTCCCACCGGCTCCGACCCATGACGCAACAGTTGTCCAACCTTTTTTGACAAGTTGAATTGCTTGACTGAGCGTTGGTATATCACCTACCCATTCTTTTACAGTTCTCCAATCTTTACGCTTTAATCGGATTCGCTGACTGAGTGTTGGTATGTCACCTATAAACGAGCTGATTGTAGACCAACCGTTTTTGACTAGGTTCACTCTTACTGTAACGGTTACCCCTAAGTTGTCCGATAAATTGTAATTGCCACCGTTTTTACCTAGAACTTTCTTGAGTTCTCTTAGAGCACCTTTGTAACTTACCATTAACTCTTTACATTCTTCAAGCTTAGGTACAGCTTTTTTCAACTCTCGTCTTAATGACGACGCTTGCACACTTATTTTGTGCACATCATCAGATAGGCGTTCGATAGGGTCTGCTAAGAAGAAATCTAGCACCTTATCTATGGTTGCACCAAGCCCCGCTATAGCTGAGTTTTTCGTATAGTCCCATACAGCTTTTGCAAAATCACCCATAAACCTACCGAAATCATACATATCGTCTTTGAGTTTAGGTAGCTTATCATTCAATCTACCTAATGCCGGAGCGAGCCTTTCGCTCAAACTATTTGCGACACGCACTAGACTGTTCACAAATAATACGAGTGCCCCTGCGAGTTCGAGCAATAATGCTGTGCCTATCGCAATCGCCATCGGTATTGTTCCCGCTGTTCCGACTGTGATTAGTCCTAATCCTGCGGTTACTACACCTATTCCAACCAATAATAATGTTCCGTATTTGATTCCTTGCTTGATAGTGTCGCCATTGTCTAATACAGGTTGCCATGCTTTACCAACTCTATCGAGTAGTTTCGCCACAAGTATGATTTCACCAAGGAATATAGCGGTTGCTACACCTATCTCAACTAATACTGCGATTCCTAAACCCATCTGAGGAGCGATTGTCTTGCCGGCTTGACCGAGTACATATGTGACTCCACCAACTGCAATAAGTGTGAGTGTTCCCAATGTCATACCTTTGAGTATCTCTTCCTTGTTCTCAATTACAGGCGACCACGCTTTACCCACAAGACCTAATTCATATCCGACAAGAGCGATTCCGCCTACAAATAACGATACCGCTGCGATAACCTCGGTCATTATCACAAGACCCAAGCCCATATCTTTAGCAAGATTCTTTAGCTTACCTGTCATCCCTGATTTAACAGGACTAACAGTTTCTGTTGCCTCAGTAATAGTCTTTGTCTTTTCTAAAACATCCGCTTTTTTAAATGGGAACTTTAGCTTTGAGAACCAACCGAATGTTAAGCCTATTCCCGCTAACATTTCGATTGCACTGATAATCAGTTTAGGTGAGCGAAAACCCGACCAATCACCTTTTTTAAGTTTTGACATGGCTTTTCTTAACTCGTCTATCGTACCCGATATACCTTGAATTATCATTCCTATTCCTAGAGTTTTCCAGTTTCCTGTCATAAGTCCTATAGCAATTCCGATATTACCAATCCCATGGATTACATCTTGGATGTCATCAAAGTTAATACCCTTTTTAGAGATATGTCGCAAAGCTGTGACAATTTCACCGATACCTTGCACAACTTTCAGTGCCCCACCGAGTTTTGTTTTGCCGAGAATTATGAACGAATCACCAAGCATACCTGCAAATTCAGATATTGCTTTTCCTACGGTGGAGAAATTCGCACCCTCTTTCGCTATTCTATGTATAGCCTCAATAAACTCTAGGATATCTTGTACAAATAATATCGCACCGACCAATTTTAGACCGTTAAATACCCCACCTAATTTTTCGATATTCTTAATAGATGATATTAAACTTTTCGATATTTTCCATGTACCAAATGCAACTCCGATAGCTGTCACGGTTTCTAGTATATGCCCGAACCTAGTGTCCATTAACTCGCTCCAACTATTTATCTCTTTGTCAAGACCGAGCCATTTTTTCATCTTTTGAAAAATCTTTTCAAACTTTGGTACAATTTTACCGAGCGTAAAGTCATAAGAGTCTAGGTCAAAATCCATTCCCGAACCCAGTCCGTCGATACCACCGACTCCGCCTGCACCACCGCCACCGGCTCCACCCGAGCCCTGTTCTAGTGGCGATATAATATGTAGTTCGTCAATACCCAGCAAAGCGTTTTTAAGCTCCTTGGCTTTCTTTGTAGCACCGCCTAGAGCCCTACCCGCATTATTTGCGTTCTTGGTCATGCCCCCTAAAGCACTACTGCCTTTCTTCACACTGCTATAGTCGATATCAACTTTCTTATAACCAAATAATCTTGCTAGTACATTTGCCATCAAAGTAATTACTTTAGCTACAGCAATTGCATATGGCAATATAGCTTGTAACATTGGAATAAACATATTACCAATTGCCCTCGCCGCCTGTGTCAACTGAGCTTTGAATATTCTAAGCTGATTAGCTGGAGCGTCGATTGTTCTTGCCATGTCACCTTGTGCCACAGTTACCTGAGTCAGAATAGCATGATATCTCAATTGAGCCTTTTCCGCCTGTGTCATGCTGTTTACACTCTGATTTATACCGAGGTTATAAGCCTCTTGCTGCAATCTAGCTACAGATAAGTCAAAACCTAGTCGTCTTAGTGGTTCTAATTCACCAGCTAGACCCGACTGTAGTTTCTGCATGGAATCTTCATAGCTAATATTAAAGAATGATGATAAGTCGTAACCAAGCTGTGTTAGATTCTTTGACATGATATGGGCTCTATCACTAGCTACACCAAAACCCTCAGTAATGGTGTTAAATATACCTTGGTTTCGCAACCACTCTGCCGGGTCAATACCCATAGCGTCACTAACCTTTTCACCAAACTCTTGAGCAGACTTAGACCCATCCCCCATGGAGGCTGTGAATAAGTTCAAATCCTCAATATACTTATTGGATTCTGTTATAAAGCTACTTAGCTTATCTCTGAGTTGGGAAAACCCAACCCATACCATTCTTGCCTTTGCATATACACCAATTAAACTAGCTTTTAGCCCATTATTAGCCTCTGTAACTTTACTAGATGTATATGCCATCTTTGAGAACTTACTTGGTAAATTGCTAATATGACCTTGGATTCGCTGTATACTCACTCCTAGTGGTACAAACACCCCCGATAGCTCTTTAAGATTAGCAATTAGCCCTTTTATATCCATGGCAGATAGACTTGTCGCTAGTGTTGGCAATTCTTTGAGTTGGTTCATTACATTTTTCAACCCTGTACCGCCTTTTATTTGCGACAAACTAGCCATGCTTTTCGATATTTCATTAAGGTAGGAATAGTCCCCACCTTTAAAGTTTCTCAATCCATCGGAAATACTCCTAAGTTGATTTCCGAGAGATGACGATATTCTGTTTTTGCTAACATCTGATAGTGTTTTGATAGCACCCGATAAGTTTCTAATTTTGCTTGACGCCGACCCATCTAGCGAGCGAGTCGCCTCATCAAGTCGTTTTAGCTCACCAATAACGCTATCTAATCCTATTCCACCTTTTAGGGAATCTCTAAGCTTTGTCAATGACCCCGTTAGGGCGTTGACGCCATTAACTGCTGACTGCGACGATGATTGTATTTGTATTTCTAATGCGTCAATCCTCATTGCGTCTGACATTTTTCTCCCCCTTTTCGTTGAATTTTGCGTTATTGCTCACTGCGAACATTTCCATAAATTGTTTAGCCTTGGCTCTATTCGATTCTTCCTGTTTTTCCTTAGCGTTCTCAACTGCTGTCTGACCGATTGGATATGCCTCGGATAAATACTCAACAGGCTCATGACCACCAAATACAGGTGTGATTCGTAATATTGCGTCATATATATACCTACCTTGTAACCAAGCCATCTGATTAGCTTTTATCGTTTTAATCTCCTCGGCTTTTCTGAACGCTGTTACCATGATGGGGTCATCGTTCCAAAATTGGTTATAAGTCATACCCATAGCTAAATAATAAGGGCATTGCTCATTGAAAATATCCGTATAAGGTGTTAGAGAGAGGCTTTGTAGCAAAACCTCTCTCTTATTATCATTGATGTCGGGCGACGAATCGTCTAAAAATCCGTCGTCCACTCCAAGTTTCCCTTTTTTGCCGGTTCTTCTACAAGTGTCATAATTGGTTCGTTATACATTTCTGCTAGCTTACCGATTAGTTCCGACTTGTTATTCATCTTTTCGTAAATCTCATCTATAAGCTTACGCTGTACAAATCTATGATTTGCAAGGAATGAGCCGGCAAATAGCTCAGGTAGAGTGCTCATAGGCTTTGTGTCCACTTCGGACGCAATGAACCCTCTCTTTTCCATCTCCGCTACGGTTTTTCTTGTGAACTCCAATGTGTAATCTTTTCCATCATAAGTAAATTTTAGCTGTTTCATTTATATCTCTCCTTTTCTTAACTTACACTGTAGTATCTAGTGTGATAGGTGTTGATGGTGCAATTGATATCTTCATCTTAACAACCTCATTTACACTACCGCCATTAGGTGGGGTCACTGTGAGCTTGCCCTTGAATCTGAACTTACCGTCGTCACCCTTTGGTGTTAGTGTTCCGGCTGTTTCTGTACCACCGAACCATACTCCGTATTCCTCGTCCTTACCCTCGAGCGCTTTTAGCTTTTTATAATCAGCTAATGTGTAGTTAGCTCCGAACTCGAGTGTACCACCTGATAGGATTCCCGGTTCTGATGTTTTCATGCTATCCGACAATGTTGTAGTGTCCAACATCTCAGGTGCTCCACCGAGGTCAGGAAAACTTGTAATATCAAGCACTTTTTCCCAAGTAGACGTATTCTTTCTCATCAAAAAAGTCTTATATGTGATGATTGCCATAAATTACCCCCTATATATATTCTTTTCTTTCGATACAACCGCTCTGTACTGAGCGATTATTCTATAAACTGTTGCGTCGTTCTCATTTTGAATTGGACTCGCACCCATGCGATTAAACCCCAATTCTCCGAAAACATTATCAACTATTGCTAATATGGATTTGCACTCAGCTTTTTTACCGCTGACCTTATTTGAGTAAATATTGATTCGATACATCACTTGGGCGTGGTTCTCGACACAATCTGTACTCCTCGTCTTACGATAAGCTTGATTATCCATTTCCACGATAGATACACAAGGGAACGACGGTGGTGCTTTCACGTATTCACCCGTGATAAATATATTCTTATATGTTGCTTTTAACTGCTTAGATACAGCATTGTATATTTCATTTTCTATATCTATCACCCGTATATCTCCCTTACTATTTTAGGTAATTCCGAGCACACTATCATAAGTGCCTCGTACATCGGTGCTTGCATTGGTGTACCGTGAGTGAGTATCAACTCGCCACCATCCATATACCCCCAAACATCTCTACGACCTAGACCGTGACCATAACTACCTATAGTCATTCCTAGCTCATTACCTTTTTCGTGTGGTGACTGACCGACTGAACCATTGTGGTACACACCTGCACCAAACTCAACCCATACTGCGTCCTCACCTCTTGCGACCACTATCGTGGTATTACCACTGCTTGTATGCGATACTGTCACATTAGCATTTTCGGTTTTACCATTTATTAAGTCGCTAACAATCGCTGAATCAAATCCCGATTGAGCGTGAGATTCTAACACTCTCGCTATCTCCTCACGCAAAAGTCTTTCTTTTTCTAAGAGCTCCGATTTGTATCGCTCTAACTTTTGAATAGCTTTATCGACACTATCTTGCGACAACTCAACCTCAATCTGCATTACGATACCGTCACCTTACTAATCGCAATAAGTGTCGAGTTAAGGCTTTTCGCTACTTTCTTCACGATGTAATTATGTGGTGTCAGGATTTGACCCGAGATATCTCGCTCCAGCTCACCACTAACTGTAACTCTAGGCTCAGTGTCTAACCATAAAATAGTGTATTCATCTATCGCCGGTGACACATTGTCTAGTGCGATTACACGGTCATAATTCTCAGTATCACCGAAAAGTTGACTTTCTGTCTCCCCTCTCGCCGATGATATATTAGCTCGATATTTTATCGGATTTGCTCTCTCTATCTGATATTCACCTGTTCTATTGCCATATTCGTCGATTATTTCCGACTTGCCGATATATGGTGAATACCAAAATGATGTCTTATTTCGCTCTAAGCATTTCACTTCATCACCCCCAC
>ERZ772956.1587-NODE-1587-length-15311-cov-6.264486_pt1 | contig 15311 bp, 10 predicted proteins | sample MGYA00580683_ERZ772956 | MGnify/ENA primary metagenome ERZ772956 (study PRJEB29015, sample SAMEA2738077) | human oral metagenome | biome: human oral; feature: human-associated habitat; material: saliva | place: China | collected 2212 ... | reverse complement strand
CCGATCCCGGCGGCACCGTAGGCACCGAGCAGCCCCTCGATGAAGGGCGCTGCGGAGAGCCGGACCCGCTCGGCCACGGCCGGCTCCAGCATCTCGAGAGCCATCTCGGCACTCATGATGCCGCTGCCCAGGTCCGTCAGCATCAGGACGCCGTCGCAACGGTCGGCGAGCGGCTCGACGACGGAGACGATCAGGCCGGCATCGGTACCCAGCTCCCCGTCGGCCAGCCCGGCTGCGAGCTCAACGGGGACGTCGACGGCCACGATGAGCCGGCGCGCCAGGTCGAGGGCGGCCTCGGCCAGAGCACGGGAGTGGGAGACCAGGACGATGCCGACACTCACCGAGGCGACGCTCGACCGCTCCGGCTGAGGGATCGGCACAGGATCGGAGGAGACTGCGGGACTCACGGGGCTCACACCGTCCTTGCGGCCACGACGTCGTCGAGGGCCGCGAGAAGAAGGGCGGTGGAGGCGGCACCGGGGTCGATGTGGCCGGCCGAGCGCTCCCCCAGGTAGGAGGCCCGCCCCTTGGTGGCGACCATGGGCTTGGTGGCGTCGCGCCCCTCGGCAGCGGCCTGCGCAGCGGCCGCAACACCTGCGACGAGATCATCGGGATGGGTGCGCAGCGCCTCCAGGGCCGGGCTCCAGGCGTCGAGCATGGTCTTCTCCCCCGTGGTGGCGCGCCCCCGCGCGGCGATACCGTCGACCCCTGCCTCCAGGGCGCCCGCAAGCGCCTGGGCGTCGAGCGCCTCCAGGCCGACGACGGCGCCCCCGGCACGCAGGAAGAAGGTGCCGTACAGGGGCCCGGAGGCGCCCCCGACGGTGGAGACCAGGGTGGTGCCGACCTTCTTGAGCAGGGTGTCGACGCTGGTGAAGCTGCCGGCCTGCACCGCCTCGGCGGCGGCGGCCAGGCCGCGCTTCATGTTGGTGCCGTGGTCGGCGTCACCGATGGCGGCGTCCAGCTCGGTGAGCTCCTCGGCGTGCTCGGCGATGAGTGCGGCGCTGCGGCGCACCCAGGTCGCCAGGTCCGCCACGCTCAGCGAGTGGCGGGCGGCTCCCACCTCTGCGGTCATATCGCTTCTCCTTACAGTCTCCTTGGGGTGCCCGCAGGTGATCGGGCCCCCCGATTGTGTCAGGTCCTCACGCTCCCCAGCGCAGGCCGGGGGTGTTGACCGGGGCGTCCCACAGGCTCAGCATCTCCGCGTCGGCGCGCACCAGGGTCAGGGAGCAGCCGGCCATGTCGAGGCTGGTGATGTAGTTGCCCACGAGGTTGCGGGCCACGGTGATCCCGGCGTCTTCAAGGAGGCGGGCGATCTCGCCGTACATGAGGTAGAGCTCGAGCAGCGGGGTGGCGCCCATGCCGTTGACCATGGCGATGACGCCCTCGTCGGCGCCGGCACTCTCCAGCTCGGTGAGCTCGGCCAGGACGGGGGTGACGAGGCGCTCGGCGATCTCGGCGGCGGGGGCAACCTTCTCGCGGTGGCGTCCGGGCTCGCCGTGGATGCCGATGCCGATCTCCATCTCGCCCTCGGGCAGGTCGAAGGAGGGCTTGCCGTTGGCCGGGACGGTGCAGGAGGTCAGGGCCATCCCCATGGACCTGCCGGCGGCGTTGACGCGTGCGGCGATACCGGCGACCTCGTCCAGCGGGCGTCCCTGCTCGGCGGCGGCGCCGGCGATCTTCTCCACCATGACGGTCACGCCCACGCCGCGGCGTCCGGCGGTGTAGAGGGAGTCCTCGACGGCGACGTCGTCGTTGGTGACGACGCTGGCGACCTGGATGCCGGACTCTGCGCCGACAATCTCGGCGGCCATCTCGAAGTTCATGACGTCGCCGGTGTAGTTCTTGACGATGTGCAGCACGCCGGCTCCGCGGTCGACGGCGCTGGTGGCAGCCACCATCTGGTCGGGCACCGGGGAGGTGAAGATCTCGCCGGCGCAGGCGGCGTCGAGCATGCCGGTGCCCACGAAGCCGCCGTGGAGGGGCTCGTGCCCGCTGCCGCCGCCGGAGATGATGGCGACCTTGCCCTTCTCCTTGCGCTGGTGGCGGTAGACGATGTGCTGGTCGAGGTCGACGTCGAGCTCGTGGGGGTGGGCGGCGGCCATGCCCCGCAGGGCGTCCGTGACCACGTTGTCAACGGCGTTGATGAGTTTCTTCATGGCGCTGACGCTACCGCGCCACGGGCCCGCGTGGGGCGCCTCAGGTACCGAGGACCTCGCCCCGTGCACATCGGTGCAGCCCAGGGTGGTCACGCAGGAGCGAATGCGCGTCCCAGCGCCCGGGGCGGGCATCTCCCGGAGACGGGGCCTGCCGATGCACCGTCCCGTCGGCACCGCCTCCCACCTTCCTCAACGTGAGCGCGGCCACCACCTGGCCTGAGCGTCACCCGCAGAGATTCTGGGGACTATCTGGGGAGGTCCTTTTTTCGCGGCACCACTGAGTCGATTACGGGCAGGATAGGGGTATGGATCTGTCCGTCGTCGCCGTCGTGGCCACTATCGCAGCCGGTGTCTCCATCCTGGTCGCCGTTGCCGCCGTCTTCGCCGCCCGGCGCTCGACGGCGCATGCGGACCTGGCCCTTAAGGAGGCCTCACGGATCTCCCGGGCGAGCATCTCGCGGATCAACGAGGTCCAGTCCGAGGCCAGCTCGGCCCGCCTGGCGGCGCGTCACGCCGCCGAGCGGCTGCGCTCAATGACCAAGGAGCGCACGACCCCCGACAGCGTCGCCGCCTACCGGGTCTTCCTGCGTGAGGTCGTCGAGGACTCCAAGCACCTGCTGGGCCCCGAGGGCACCGGGACGATGAAGAACGAGGCGCTGGACCGCCTGCGGGTGGGGGCCCTGGTGGGCGGCTCGGACGAGGTGCTGCGCGCCATGCGCAACTTCGCCCTCCTGCGCACCCAACGGCCCGAGGCCCCGTGGCCCAGCGCCTACGCCATGGCCTACGCGCGCCTGGAGTCGGACCTGGTCACCGCGATCCGCAACGACCTGGGATCCTCCGAGGAGTCCCTGACCGCCGACCAGATCTGGGGCGCGGTCAACGCCCGCTGCGTCGACCCCGCCTTCCGGCTGGCCCTGCTCAGCCCCCTGGAGGACGTGCTGCGCAACGCCGGGCAGGACCCGACCCACTACGACCTCGACCACATCGTCAAGTTCGCCGACTACCCGAGCCCCGCCTCCCCCGCCGGTGCCACCCGAGCCAGTGGGGTCGCTGGGAACACCGGGGTCACGAGGGCCGTGCCCTCCGGGGACGGTGCCCGCGCCTCCGGCCCCGAGCCCCGACGGCGCTCGCGACGGGCGCGCAGCCGGGCGGAGCGGAGAGCCGCGGAGGCGACCCCCAGGCCGGCCGCCACCGCCCTGTCCGACGCCGACGTCGTCTGGCCTCCGCTCACCCCCGGGCGGACCTCAGCACGTGAGGGCCAGTCCCAGCAGTCCCTGGCGAGCCCAGCGACCCCGACGAGCCACCGGTCGCCCGAGGCACGCAGGCCCGTCTTCGAGGACCCGACCCCCAGCCGCATCTCCCGGCGTCGACGCGCTCAGGCCGCTCTGACCGGTTCGTCCATGCAGGCGGCCGCGGCTCCTGACGCGGTCACGGTCACGGGGACGGCTTCGCCCCTGCCCGCCTCCGTGGCTCCGACCTCGGGTGCCTCAACGGCCTCGGCCAACACCGTGGAGACCGAGCCCGTCCTCGCCTCGACTCCCCCTGGGACGCAGATCGGGCGCCACGCCACCGGGGCACCCACGTCGCCGCTCGCTGCCGGTGCGTCCGCCGGCGCTGCACCGGCGAGGCCCCAGCTGTCCCAGCTTCCCGAGCCGGACCAGCCGCGCCCCGAGTACACCGGCGCCCCGGCGGACCCGCCACCCGAGGGCCAGGTCGGGTCACCGGTGAGGGCCGCGGCAGTATCCGTGCAGACCGTCGCGGTGCCCTCGGGCCCCCAGCCCTCCCCGGTTGCCGCCGCGGGCTCTGCTACGACCACCGGGCCGGCAGGGGCCGGCTACGGAGTCCTTCCATCTCAGGGCACGCCCCAGGCTCCCGTGACGGCGCCGGGAGGCACCAGCCTGCCCGTACCCGACCCGTCGGGTCTGCCCGTCCTCACTGCGTCCCCGCATGCCGATCAGTCCTCCGCAGTGGCTGCCGCCGCAGCCGTCCCCGCCGACGCCGTCGGATCCCACCGGGCAGCAGCGGTCATGGCGAGCACAGCCGGCACTACAGGTACAGCTGTCCCGACCGGCCCTGAGCAGGGGGCCGATCCGGCGATGCAGGAGACCATGACCATTCCCACCAACCCTTCTGCTGCGACGGCCATCCCGACGGCGACGTCCTGGTCCTCCGCTGTGCCGTCCCTGCAGGACTCCGGTCAGCTGCCACGAGCCCGCGGCGCCTGAGCCCAAACGGGTTGTTCTTCCCATCCCAACCCCGGCCTCACCTCCCGGCCTGCGTGGCAGAATCCAGGGGTCGGAGGCCGTGGGGCCTGCGCGGAAGGGAGCTGGTGTGGGCGTCTTCGCCTGGTGCGCGATCATCGGCTGCACCGTCCTGGTGGCCGGCATCCTCTTCGACGGGCTGCTGGACGCCCTCCTGCCTGATGGGCTCGTGCCGATCCTCGCTCTGCCGGTGGCCGTGTTCGGCGCCATCGGCATGGGCGTGACGGCGACATCGGGCTCGGCCGCCACACAGGTACCGACGGCGGTGCTGTGGGGCGTTCCCTCCGCGGCAGCCGTCGCGTCCGGGGCGCTCATGCGCTGGCTGTGGAACCGGCTCAGGCGCTCCATGCCGTTGAACACGGCTCCGCCCACTGCCGCAGAGCTGGTCGGTGAGAAGGTCACCGTCCTGTGGTGGAAGGACGGCAGCGGCGAAGTTCGTGCCATCACGCGCGGCCACCAGCTCACCTTGCCGGCGCGCTCCGAGCAGCCGCTGCACTCGGGGCAGAGCGCCTGGGTGCTCGACGCCGTCGACTCCACCCTGGACATCGCCCCCTGGGAGCAGATCAGCAGCTGAGTCCACCGGGAGCCGCTGACGGATCGCACGCCCCACCCGTTGCTCACGCCGACTGCCCACCATCCTCCTTCATCCCCTCTCCCCGCATAGAAAGGAACCCGCATGGGTGCATCAATCATCGGCCTGATCGTCATCGTCGCCATCATCGTGCTCGCGGCGGTCGCCTACCTGTTCAGCCGCATCGTCGTCGTCCCCTCCAACCTCACCGGCCTGATCTCCGGGTCGAACCGGGGCACGGTCAAGATCATCCACCCCGGTGGGCGCGACTTCGTCCTGCCGGTCATCCAGTCCATCCAGTACCTGCCCTTCACCCAGACCACGATCGGCTTCAAGGTCACCGCCGAGGACGAGAACAAGATCAACGTCAACGTCGCCGCCGTGGCCGCCGTCAAGGTGGGCGACTCCGACGAGCAGGTGCGCGCCGCCGCCAAGCGCTTCCTGGGCAAGCCCAACACGGACCAGGCCATCGCCGACTCCGCCCGTGAGGCGCTCATCGGCTCCCTGCGCTCGATCATCGGCCACATGACGGTCACCGACCTCATCTCCGACCGCGACGCCCTTCAGCGCAACGTCTTCGACGACGCCAAGAGCATCATGGCCAACATGGGTCTGGAGATCGACATGCTCCAGGTCTCCGAGATCACCGACGCCGGCGGCTACATCGAGTCCCTGGGCGTGCCCGAGCAGCAGCGCGTCGAGAAGGACGCCCGCATCGCGCGGGCCAACGCCGAGCGCGAGGCCCGCGACGCCGAGGTCACCTCCCGCCAGCAGATCGCCGAGCGCGAGCGCGACCTGTCGCTGCGTCAGGCCCAGCTCAAGGCCGAGACGGACAAGGCCCAGGCCGACGCCGACTCCGCCGGCCCGATCGCCCGCGCCGCCAAGGAGCGCGAGATCGCCATCATCGGGCAGGAGGCGGCCGAGGCCAAGGCCGCCCTGACCGAGCGCGAGCTGGACTCCACGGTGCGCAAGCCCGCCGACGCCGCCCGCTACCAGCGCGAGCAGGAGGCTCAGGCCTCCAAGACCGAGGCGCTGCTGCGGGCCCAGGCCGACGCCGAGCGCACCCGTCTGGACGCCGAGGCCCAGGCCCAGGCCACCGTGGCCCGCGCCGAGGCCGAGGCCAAGGCGACCGCCGCCCGGGCCCGCGCCGAGGCCGAGGCCATCGCGGCCCGAGGCCAGGCCGAGGCCGACACGATCCGCGCCGCCGGTGAGGCCGAGGCCAAGGCCATGAGCGACAAGGCGGACGCCCTGGCCAAGTACGGCGAGGCCGCCACCCGCCAGATGCTGCTGGACAAGGCCCCCGAGATCGCCAGGGCCCTGAGCGAGCCGCTGGCCAGCGTGCGCGACCTGTCGATCATCTCCACCGAGGGCGCCTCCGCCCTGCCCAAGGCGGTGGCCAACAACGTCGAGCAGCTCGACCTCATCCTGCGCAGCCTCGTGGGCACCGGACTGACCGACATGGTGGGCGGCCACCTGCCGGGCTCGGACGCCCCCGCCGGCTCAGCCGATCACTCCGACCGCGCCAACCAGGACGGCGGGGATCCGGTCGACGTCGTCGAGCAGCCGGCGCACTGACGCTGAAGCGCCACAGACCGAGAAGGCATCCACGTGGCCGGGTGCGGGACGTCTCCACCGCCCGCACCCGGCCATGTAGCACGCCCCCGTCGCTCCGAGTCGGCAGCGGACAGGTCACCAGCACCGGCACGTGCGGCGACGGGCTCGCCCGCCTCGGCCCGCGGCCGCTGATAGCCTTGAAGCATCCGGGCGCTCAGATGTCCTCGAGGGTCTCCCCCTTGGTCTCACGGGCCAGCAGGTAGACCAGGCCCCCCAGGACCAGCATGGCCGCGAAGAAGAGGAAGGCCGGGAAGACGGCCGCCAGCGGGTGCGCCAGCTCCTTGAGGTTGTCCGAGCCGATCATCGCCCCCATGAGCAGGGGCCCGAGGATCTTGGCGCTCGCACCGATGCCGTAGCCCAGGCCCAGACCGGTCCCCCGGGCGTCGTTGGGGAACTGCTCGCCGCCGAAGGCGTTGAGGATCCCGAAGGCACCGTCGCCGAAGCCCATCGTGAGGCAGATGCCGGTGAAGAAGACGATCCACGAGGTCTCCCAGTGGGCGGAGAAGGCCACGATGACCGCGCCCAGGGCCCCGAGGATCCCGAAGGAGAACAACGTCCAGCGCCGCCCGATCCGGTCGGCGAGCCAGGCCGAGGCGAGGCGCCCGAGCAGATCCACCAGGGAGACGCCCATGAAGAGCGTCCCGACGGCGTCGGCGCCGATGTCGGTGAAGCCGACCTCCAGGAGTGTCTGCCCCCAGGACTGCACGGTGAAGGAGCCCAGGATGAAGCAGAAGGAGCCGACCGAGACGATGAGCAGGGCACGCAGGTGCTTGCACAGCAGCTCGCTGTAGGCGATGCGCGGCCCGGTCCGCACCGGCGGCAGGGCTCCGACGTCGTTGGGGCTCAGCTCCAGGGCCCAGGCGATGGACTCGCGGGCCTCGCGCTCGCGGCCGTGGGAGAGCAGGAAGCGGGGAGACTCCGGGACGATCCGGATCCAAGCCAGCAGGAGGATCGGGACGACCCCCAGCGCAATGAGGCCGCGCCAGTTGTCGTGCAGGACCCGCTGCGCCAGCGAACCCAGGAAGAGCCCCAGCGGGATGAACACCGAGCCCAGCCCGGCCAGCAGACCGCGCTGCCTGGTGGGCACGAACTCCTGGACGTAGGGGATGGAGACGATGTTGAGGCCCCCGACGCCCACTCCGACCAGCACCCGCAGCAGGGCCAGCATCATCCACCAGCCGGTGGGGGTGAACACCGAGGCCAGGGTGAAGACGGTGAAGAGCAGGACGCACCAGAAGAAGGTGCGTCGTCGGCCCATCCGGTCGGCGGCCCGGCCCCACAGGACCGAGCCGAGCACTGTGCCCAGCCCGGAGCAGGCCAGGATGACACCGGTCTCGAAGCCGCCCAGGCTCCACTCCTTCTGAAGCTGGACGACGGCGAAGCCGATGAGGAACATGTCGAAGAACTCAGAGATGTTGGCGACAATCGCCAGAGCGATGATGCTTCGCTGATGGCCCGTCAGGGGCCGGGAGTCGATCTGCTCCAAAGCGTTCCCGCGCTCCGCCGGCGGCGCCACGCGTCCTCTTGCTGTGCCCATATGCGACCCAATCTACGGGCAAGGGCGGCCGCGTCTGGGGACAGGCCCCGAGTGTGACAGACACACGCGCTCACGCCTGTACTTGCCCGCCCCCACGGAAGCGGGAAGGATCACCCTTGATGCCCGCCCGCGGATGCACCGCGATGCACCACCGTCACGGCGCCCGTGGCCGCGAGCAAGACGCACCCTCATGCACAAGGAGTCCTCAGTTATGAGCACTGAGCCGCTGCTCACCGACCTCGACCGTCAGACCATCGCGGTGTCCAAGGCCCTGGCCGCCGACGCCGTGGAGAAGGCCGGGTCGGGCCACCCCGGTACGCCGATCTCCCTGGCCGGGGTGGCGTGGCTGCTCTACCAGCGTGAGATGGTCCACGACCCGGCGGATCCGGGGTGGCTGGGACGGGACCGGTTCGTCCTGTCCATCGGGCACGCCTCGCTGGTGCAGTACATCCAGCTGTTCCTGGCCGGATACGACATCGACCTGGAGGGCTTCACGGCCTTCCGCTCTCCGGCCGGCCTGCCGGGCCACCCCGAGTTCGGCGAGGTTCCCGGGGTGGAGACCACCACGGGCCCGCTGGGGGCGGGCTTCGCCAACGCGGTGGGCCTGGCCATGGCGGCGCGCCGCGAGCACGGGCTGCTCGACGCCGGCACCCCGCTGGGCGAGTCGGTCTTCGACCACTTCGTCTACACGGTCCTGGGCGACGGCTGCATGCAGGAGGGCGTGTCCTCGGAGGCCGCCTCCCTGGCCGGCACTCAGCAGCTGGGCAACCTCATCGCCATCTACGACGACAACGACATCTCCATCGAGGGCAACACGGACATCGCCTTCACTGAGGACGTCTCGGCCCGCTTCGAGGCCTACGGCTGGCAGGTGCTCGACGTCGACTGGCGTACCGGCCCCGACGGCTACGCGGAGAACCTCGAGGCGCTGCACGAGGCCATCGTGGCGGCCCGCGCCGAGAGCGCGCGTCCGTCGCTGATCCGTCTGCACACCATCATCGCCTGGCCCTCCCCGACCAAGCAGGGCCAGGAGTCCTCCCACGGCTCCAAGCTCGGGGCCGAGGAGATCGCCGGGCTCAAGCGGGCCCTGGGCCTGGACCCCGAGCAGAGCTTCATCCTGCCCGAGGACGTCGTCTCCCGCGCCCGCGAGCAGGCCGCTGACAACGCCCGGGCCGCCCGAGCGGACTGGGACGCGCGCTTCGCGACCTGGCAGCAGGCCAACCCCGCCGGTGCCGCGCTGCTGGAGCGCCTTGAGGCCCACCGCCTGCCCGAGGGCCTTGAGGAGGCCCTGCCGACCTGGGAGGTGGGTGAGTCCCTGGCCACCCGTGCGGCGTCGGGCAAGGTGCTCTCCGCCCTGGCCGGCGTGGTGCCCGAGCTGTGGGGCGGGTCGGCGGACCTGGCCGGCTCGAACAACACGACCATGGCCGGCGAGCCCTCCTTCCTGCCCGCCTGTCTGGCGCAGTCCGAGGGCGATGGGCCCTTCGGGCGCATCCTCCACTTCGGTGTGCGCGAGCACGCCATGGGCTCGATCCTCAACGGGATCGCCCTGGACGGGCTCACCCGCCCCTACGGGGGCACCTTCATGGTGTTCTCCGACTACATGCGCCCGGCCGTGCGCCTGGCGGCACTCATGGGGATCGGGCCGGTCTTCGTGTGGTCCCACGACTCCATCGGGGTCGGCGAGGACGGCCCCACCCACCAGCCCGTCGAGCACCTGGCGGCGCTGCGCGCCATCCCCGGCCTGTCCGTGGTGCGCCCCGGGGACGCCAACGAGACCGCCGCGGCCTGGGAGGAGATCCTGCGCCGTCACGATGAGCCGGCCGGCATCGCCCTGTCGCGTCAGAACCTCACCGTGAGCGCCTCCGCCACGGCCGCCGCCGAGGGCGTGCGTCGCGGCGCCTACGTCCTGGCCGAAGCCGCCGACGCCGATGGGCAGCAGACGGCACCCGAGGTCGTCCTGATCGCCACCGGCTCCGAGGTCGGCGTGGCCGTGGCCGCCCGGGACATCCTCCAGAAGGAGGGCACCCCCACCCGGGTGGTCTCCGCCCCCTGCCTGGAGTGGTTCGCCCAGCAGGACGCCGCCTACCGGGAGCAGGTGCTGCCGGCCGGCACCGCCAGGGTCGCCATCGAGGCGGGGATCGCCCTGGGCTGGCGCGAGATCGTCGGCGACGCCGGCGAGATCGTCTCCATCGACCACTACGGTTCCTCCGCCCCCGGCACCGCCCTGTTCGAGGAGTACGGCTTCACCGGGGACAACGTCGCCGAGCGGGCTCGCCAGGCGCTGGCCCGCACCCGCGGCTGACACCCGTCCCCATCACCACCGAGCCGGCCGTTCTTCAGGTAGCCATACGGACAATCCGTGGGGCTACGGCTACCTGAAGAACGACCGGCTCAATATGTGAGAAATATATGTCATGGGGATACTACTCCCCATACTGGACAGGTGACGTGCCGGAAGATTCTGGGCACGCTAGGTCCGGTCGCGCCGCCGGGCGCACTGCGACACCAATCCCCGAACACAGAAAAGGCCGTCTCTCATGAGCGCACAGCAACCCGCCCAGAACGCCCCCCAGATCCCTGACAGCAACGACTCCGGTGAGGACCAGCCCCTGCGCACGCGCTACTACTACCTCATCATGACCATCATGGTCGTGATCGGCGTCGTCATCGATATCGCGATCTTCATCGGGATCATCACGAACGCCGAGGGGAGGGTGCGCATCCCCTACCTGGTCTTCATTCTTCCCGTTGTCGGTGCTCTGGCGGTCGGCAGGTTCGCCGACGCGGCCCTGGCCAAGAAGTCTCCCCACCTGGTGCCCGGTTACGTGGCCCCGCAGTACCAGCCCTATCCAGGTGTGACCCCTGCACAGCAGGGCTACGGCCAGCCCCAGCAGCCGCAGTACGGACAGGTCCCCACCGGTCAGGCTCCCCAGAACCAGCAGCCCTATGACCAGGGAGGGCAGCCGGGGCAGACCGGCCCGGTCGGCTACTGAGGCCCGGAGGGCACCGAGCAGATGCCCGAATAGATGTCGGTGGGGCCCGATACGCTCCCGTCATGCCCGCATCGAAGAGCCCCAAGGCGCCTAAGGTCTCCTACCACTGCACCGAGTGCGGCTGGTCCAGCCCCAAGTGGATGGGCCAGTGCCGGGAGTGCCGCGAGTGGGGAACCCTGGAGGAGACTCAGGTCTCCGGCGCCCCGGGTGGGAGCGCCGGCGGGGCCCTGGGCGCTGCCGGCGCCGTGCGACCAACCGTGGCCGCCCGCCCCATCGGGGAGGTCAGCGCCACGGAGGCCAGGGCCCGCCCCACCGGGGTGGGTGAGCTGGACCGGGTCCTGGGCGGCGGGATCGTGCCGGGTGCCGTCGTGCTGCTGGCCGGTGAACCCGGCGTCGGCAAGTCCACGCTGCTGCTCGACGTCGCCGCGAAGGCCGCCGCCGTGGCGCGCGAACGCGGGGACGGGCCGGTCCTCTACGTCACCGGTGAGGAGTCGGCCTCGCAGGTGCGGCTGCGGGCCGAGCGCATCGACGCCCTGGATCCCGGGCTGTTCCTGGCCGCGGAGACCGAGCTGGGGGCCCTGCTGGGGCACGTGGAGGCGGCCGGTCCCTCCCTGCTGGTGGTGGACTCGGTCCAGACCATCGCCTCGGCGCAGGTCGAGGGCAGTGCCGGGGGCGTCACCCAGGTGCGGGCCGTGGCCGGCGCACTCATCGCGGTGGCCAAGGAGCGCAACATCCCGGTGCTGCTCGTGGGTCACGTCACCAAGGACGGCGGGATCGCCGGGCCCCGGGTCCTGGAGCACCTGGTCGACGTCGTCACCCAGTTCGAGGGGGACCGCCACGCCCGCCTGCGGCTGCTGCGGGCCGTCAAGAACCGCTACGGCCCCACCGATGAGGTCGGCTGCTTCGACCTGGGCGAGCGGGGCATCGTGGGGCTGGCGGACCCCTCGGGCCTGTTCCTGTCCGCCGCCCGCTCCGAGGTGCCGGGCACCTGCGCCACCGTCACCCTGGAGGGGCGCCGCCCCATGCCGGTGGAGATCCAGGCGCTCGTGGCCCCCACCAACGCCGGCTCCCCGCGGCGCACCACCTCCGGGGTGGACCACTCGCGCACGGCCATGGCGCTGGCCGTCCTCAGCGCCCGACTGCGGGTGGACACCTCCAGCGCGGACGTCTACGTCTCCACCGTGGGCGGGGCCCGCGCCGTCGAGCCGGCCACGGACCTGGCGGTGGCCATCTCCGTGGTCTCGGCCGCGCGCAACCTGCCTACACCCGCCGGCCTGGTGGCCTTCGGCGAGGTGGGGCTCACCGGTGAGGTGCGGGCCACCGTCGGCATCCAGCGGCGCCTGGCGGAGGCCTCGCGTCTCGGCTTCGACCGGGCGATCGTGCCGCTGGCGGGCTCGGCCGAGCTGCGCGAGGTCGCCGGGATGCAGGTGCTGCCGGTCGCGCACGTGGGTGAGGCCATGGGGGCGGCGCTCCCGCGCGGCTGACAGAACAGCACGCCAACATGGGCAGCACGGCCAACGCAGGCAACGCAGGCAAACCCCGGGGTGAGGGGCGGACAGGGTGCCGAGCAGCCGACGTGTCCGCCATAGACTCGCCGGGCGGCGTCAACAGACCGACTGGTCCAGTGTGGGAAGGCCCTCTCCGAAGGTCGGCCCGCCTGCCGATACCATGGAGGCGTGAGCACCGGGGTATGCGCTCACCTGGGCGTTGTGAGACCCGAAGGTCCCTAGCGCGGTCCATGCCCCGGCAGGCACACGATGCGATCCCTTCCCCAGGACACCGCGAGATCAGGAGAGATGATGATCGAGGCCGCTGGCCAGCTGCGCGAGACGCTTGCGCTCGTCGCTCCCGGCACCGTCCTTCGCGACGGCCTGGAGCGGATCCTGCGCGGTCGTACCGGGGCGATCATCGTGCTGGGCTTCGACCCGGTGGTCGAGGCCATCTCCTCAGGCGGCTTCCACCTCGACGTCGAGCTCTCCGCCGCCCGCCTGCGTGAGCTGGCCAAGATGGACGGCGGCGTCGTCGTCGACATGGACACCGCCCGGATCCGGCGCGCCAACGTCCAGCTGCTGCCCAACGCCTCGATCCAGACCTCGGAGACGGGCATGCGTCACCGCACCGCCGAGCGCGTGGCCCGCCAGACCGGGTACCCGGTCATCTCCGTGAGCCAGTCGATGCGGATCATCTCCCTGTACGTCGACGGCAAGCGCCACGTCCTGGAGCCCAGCGAGTCGATCCTGGCCAGCGCCAACCAGGCCCTGTCCGCCCTGGAGCGCTACAAGGCCCGCCTCGACCAGACCTCCGCCGGCCTGGACTCCCTGGAGATCGAGGACCTCGTCACCGTCCGTGACGTCACCTCGGTGCTCCAGCTCATGGAGATGGTCCGCCGCATCTCCGCCGACATCGACTCCTACGTCCTGGAGCTCGGCACCGACGGGCGCCTCCTGGCCCTCCAGGTCGAGGAGCTCACCCGGGGCCTGCTCGCCGAGCACGGCTTCCTCCTGGAGGACTACCTGCCCGAGGGCCTGGACACGGCCACCGTCGATGCGCGCCTGAAGTGGGTGGGCTCCCCCGCCCTCCTGGACCTGGCGATGGTGGCGCGCTCCATGGGCCTGGGCGGCATCGACGGCCAGGACCTGGACGCTCAGGTCTCCCCGCGCGGCCTGCGGATCCTGTCCAAGATCCCGCGCCTGCCCGTGGTGACGGCGCGCGCCGTCGTCGAGCAGTGGGGGTCCCTGCAGGGGGTCCTCGGCGCCACCATCGAGGAGCTCGAGGCCGTCGAGGGCGTCGGCGCCCAGCGGGCCCGGACCCTGCGCGACGGGCTGTCGCGGCTGGCGGAGATCTCCGTCGTCGAGCGCTACGCCTGAGCCCCCCCCAGGTTCCCTAAGCTCCGACGCCGGCGAGCACCCGGCGCTGCCGGGGCCGCTGCCACGGCCAATCGGAGTCAGCCGACGACGAAGACCCGGTCCTCAGTCAGGTCCTTGCCCCCCATGACGAAGCGGAAACGGTAGGTCCCTGCCCCCGCGGCGCTGCCCGGGGCGGTCTGCGCCTGGCCCGCTGAAGGGCTCGCAGAGGAGGAGGCAGTGGCGCTCGGACTCGACGTCGGGGAGGCCGATGCGCCGGCCGAAGCAGCCGGGGAGGCCGGTGCAGCGGTGGCCGCCGCGCAGTCGGAGGTGGCCGCGTTGCCGTTCCAGGTCACGGTGACCTCGGCGCCCTTGCCCGCCGGCAGGAGAAGGGCCTTCTCAGTCTGGCCCACGGGGCAGGTGACAGAGTCCCACACCTGCTGGGAGCCCGAGGTGACCCGCACCCCCAGGGCCTGGCTGCCGACGTCGATCAGGCAGGGCGCCTGGCCACTGTTGACCAGGGAGATGGAGAAGGTCGCCCCGGCGCCGACACTGACGGACTCGGGCCCCTGCACCGTGCTCGACAGGGCCGCGGGATCACACTTTCCCGGCGTGGGGTAGACGGTGTGCACCTGGGCGGCGGCGCGCTCCTCGTCCTGGCTGCGGATGGTGTTGCGGACCCAGAGGTAGCCGACAACGATGGCCACGACGAACAGCAGGAGGACCAGCAGCACTCCGCCCAGCACCAGGGCACGGCGCAGACCGTAACGGGGCTGAGGCGGGATCGGCTTGCGCAGGCGTCCGCTGCGGGGCTGGTCCGGGCCTTGCGGGATCGAGTCGGGGGCGCCGGTGAGCCGCCCGCCGCCGATGTGGGCCCACTGGATGCCCTTGCCCCAGCTGTTTCGACGACGATCAGAACGGGCGGCCTGAGTCGAGCTCGTCCGGGCGGAGCGGGCGGTTCCCGGAGCGGCCTGCCGTGAGCGTGCCGGCGAGGGCCCCTGAGCGCCCTGGGAGGGCCGACGGTTCTTGCCGACCTGTCCTCTCTGCGCTCCTTTACCCGCCTGGGAGGACTTGCCCGAGTGCCCGCCGGCGGGCCTGCTCGTCTGCCCCGAGTGCAGGGGATGTCCGGTCGACTTGGCTCCCGAGGCGCGCCCCCCGCGCCCCTTGGCCTGGGAGGACCTGGCCGAGGAGGACTGTCCGGCGCCCGATCGCGGCCCGCCGCCGGCCCCACCCGGGCGAAGGGGCCGGGACTGGGAGCCCGAGGACGAGCGCCCTGATGAGGAGCTCGCACCGCGACGGGCCGAGCCTCGTCGTCCTGCGCTTTCCCCATGGTTGC